>PYIJ01070708.1_pt1 | contig 10510 bp, 12 predicted proteins | sample 3578051 | NCBI WGS metagenome assembly PYIJ01 (sample SAMN08408021, study PRJNA431606) | Marine metagenome isolate SA_KN192-05_S13_5m, whole genome shotgun... | biome: marine; feature: oceanic pelagic zone; material: water; isolation source: surface water sample, 0.2-0.8 um fraction ... | reverse complement strand
CTGACAACTTTGACAATATATATATACCAGGATTAAATAAAAAGACGGAAGAAAACAAGTTTGGTGCAAGTTTTAACTATACTCTTACCTACAGGATTCCTTTTAAGTTTAAAAAGTAACTAGTATTTATTTAGCTTATGAATACGTTTTGTTCCCTCATAAATTGGGTAGTACAGTAATTTAGATTCTAACTTACCGTTAAAGAGTTTTATTTTTCTACTTGGCCTCAATCCAACACATTTAATTGCATCCATATTTGAACTTATAATCCATGCATGTGTGTTAGGAAAACTCTGCTTAAAGGTATCGCCAATGCCTTGATAAAGGGCGTTTATATCACCTTCCATTCGTTCACCATAAGGAGGATTTGTTAATATATGTAATGGCCCTGAAGTTTCTTTTTCTAACTGAAAAAAGTCTTTTTTTTCTATTTTAATAAAATCAACCAAATTTGCATTTTCAATATTGATTAAAGCCTTTTCAATAGCTGAAGGAGCCTTGTCAGAACCATTAATTTGGATTAATGGATTTTTTACTTTCTTGAGTTGACTCTCTTGAATTTTTTCAAATAAATCAGCATCCCAATCTGTCCATTTTTCAAAAGCAAATACTTTTCTATTTATGTTTGCAGGAATATTGCAAGCAAACATGGCTGCTTCAATAACTAAAGTTCCACTACCACACATTGGGTCCAAAAAGTCCGAATTGCCCTTCCAGCCTGATAACTGAATCAGTCCAGCTGCAAGTACCTCATTTAGGGGCGCGATATTAGTGGCTGTTCGATAACCTCTATGATGTAAGGATGCTCCAGAGCTGTCTAAAGAAATAGTACAAAAATCTTCTTGAATGTGAAGATTGATTCGTAGATCGGGTCGATTTAGATCAACACTAGGTCTTTCATTATGACGATCTCTAAATTGATCAACCAAACCGTCTTTGGCTTTTTGAGAAGCAAACTGAGAGTGTGTGAAAATTGTACTATTGACCACGCTGTCAATTACAAATTTAGAATCTAAATCTAGATAATCCCCCCAATTAAAATCATAAAACAATTGATATAATGCTTCTTCATCTTCCACCTTAGCAGCATGAATTGGTTTAAGAATTTTTAAAGCAGTTCGCAAACAAAGGTTTGCTTTATACATAAACCCTAAATCGCCAACAAAAGAGACCATACGATTTCCTGCTTTGACATCCTGAGCTCCTAACAATCGAAGCTCTTTGGCTAAAATCTGTTCAAAACCATAAAAGGTTTTGGCTACCATTTTAAAATTTTCTTCCATCCTTTGTTTTTAAATTAAAAACTAAGAAAGACAATCCTCACATTGACCAGTTAGAAGAAGTTCTGCACTTAGGATTTTGTGATTTGGTAAAGGTGGGATAAAAAGTTCTTGATCCAAACATTTTGTTTTACCGCAATCATGACATTTAAAATGGGGATGTGTTTCTGATTGTTGATATGATGAAGTGTATTTTCGCATAGCATACCAACGAAAATCATCTTTTCCATTTAAAACATGTAGTGTGCCTATTTCCACTAAACGCTTTAAAATTCTGTATACTGTTGTCTTATTCATATCATCTTGAAAATGCTCTACCAAATCAATTGCACTTATGGCTTCCTCTTTATTTTCGAAGAAATCAAGGATTGCTTTTACTGATTTTGTTTTTCTGATTGATTCCATTTTCAATTTTTAATTTACTTAATTGCTAAAAAATCTTAAAGTTTTATATTTGCAACTAAGTAGCATATACAAATATAAGTTAAGATTTTATGCTACTAAACTATAATTTAAAAATTTGTGTTATGATAACTGAACAATATATTATAAATGCCCAAAATCAATGGGGAGAAGGTGTAGTAAAAATTGGCTCTTTAAAAGATAATAGGATCGAATGTGAAACTTTTGCAAGTGAATTCTTAGATAAACATTATTGTTTTGGAGAAAGTACCGTTTTATTTAAACCTACAAAATGCGCTCAACAACAATTTAGACCAACCAAAGCAGAAGCCACCTCTTATTTTATAGCAGGAGATGACAGAGCATGTGCTGAAGACAAGGGATTTGCTATAAATCCATGGACAAAGGTAAGATTTGAGAACACCGGCTTTATCTTGGAGGAAAATAGAGCTCTTGCAATGGGAAACTACTTTTTTACTGATTTAGATGGAAATGAAGCAAAGGTTGAATATACTTTTGGTTACCAATTAGTTAATGGAAGTTTAAAAATTGATCTACACCACTCTTCTTTTCCGTACAATCCATAGAAAATAATTTTGCTCTTAATAAAATTTAATCTGGTAAATTTTAAATTATCAAAGAAATAAATAAAAAGCTTCCTGTTACGGTTTTAAGTGGTTTTTTAGGTTCTGGAAAAACAACATTGTTAAACCATATTCTTCATAATAAAAAAGGGTTAAAAGTCGCTGTCATAGTCAACGACATGAGTGAGGTTAATATAGATGCTGAATTGGTGAAAAATGAAAATACACTTTCTAGAACAGAAGAAAAACTGGTTGAAATGAGCAATGGTTGTATATGCTGTACACTAAGAGAGGACTTGATGATTGAAGTAGAACGGCTTGCAAAAGAAAATCGCTTTGACTATCTTCTTATTGAAAGCACAGGAATTAGTGAACCTGTTCCAGTAGCTCAAACATTTTCATTTGCAGATGAAGATAATAGTATTGACCTTTCAAGATTCAGCAATATAGATACCATGGTAACAGTTGTTGATGCTTTCAATTTCTTTAAAGATTTTGGAAGCCCTGAAACTTTAATTGATAGGGATTTAACCAATATTGAAGGAGATTACCGAACCATTGTAAATTTACTTACTGACCAAATTGAGTTTGCTAATGTTATCATTCTTAATAAAACAGATTTAGTTGATCAAAATACATTAAGTATTTTGAGAGAATTAATTCATAAACTTAATCCTAATGCAGAAATTATACAGTCTATTTTTAGTAAAGTTGATCTTACTAAAATTTTGAATACAGGCTTATTTGATTTTGAAGAAGCAGAACAAAATGCAGGTTGGATTGAAGAACTTGGAAAAGAAGAACACACACCTGAAACAGATGAATATGGTATTAATTCTTTTGTTTTTAGAAGTAAAAAACCTTTTGATTCCGATCGCTTTTGGAATTATTTACAACATAGTTTTCCAGATAATATAATACGTAGTAAGGGATTATTTTGGATTAGCTCTAGACCTGATCAAGCTCTAATTTGGAGTCAGGCAGGAGGCTCACTAAAATCAGATAGTGCTGGGGTGTGGTGGTCCAGCATGCCTTATGAAAGCCGTATTCAACAAAATTCATTTGTAGAAAATATTGACTTAATCGAAAGTGATTGGGATGTTAATTTCGGTGATCGAAAAAATGAAATTGTTTTTATTGGTCAAAATCTAGATAAAGCTTTAATTTGCTCTCAATTAGAAAAATGTCTTGTTGAAAATAAATATTTAGAAAATTCTAAATGGAAGTTGGGATATGAAGACACCTGGCCAGTAGAAAGGACTTATCCTCTGTAATTAATAAATGTTTATATACCTAAACTTGATAGAAAAGCATGTTTTTAATAAATAATTTTAAAATAGATTACTTTTTATCGTCAATCACTTTGTCAAAACCTGATAAGTTTTTATTTGGAAGATTTTGCATCATTAGTTTTTTTATTTTTCTGACTTCTCATTATGTATTGGGTCAAAATCATGACCATGAGGGACTTCATCATTGGGAAATCCCAAGTAAAAATCCTGACAGGATTATGTTGACATTTTTTGGAAATCCTGCAACATCAAGAGCGGTTACTTGGAGAACTGATAGTAGTGTAAAAAATGGAATCGCTCAGATTGCTGAAGCTACGGTAAACTCAAAATTTATTAAAAAAACTATTCGTTATAAGGCCATAACAGAACCTTTTGATTTAGGACTTTACAAAGGAAATAATTCTCTAAATGTTCATTATCATAGTGTAGTATTTCAAAAACTTCAACCTGATAAACTTTATGCTTACAGGGTTGGAGATGGTATTAAATATTGGTCCGAATGGATTCAATTTAAAACAGCTAAAGAAGAATATGCTCCAACTAAATTTGTTTATTTTGGAGATGCTCAGAACGATATTCTATCTCATTGGTCACGCGTTATACGTATGGCTTATCAAAAGGCCCCAGACGCATCATTCGTCATACATGCCGGTGACCTTATAAATACCGCTCATAGTGATTACGAATGGGCACAATGGTATAAAGCAGGAGGTTTTATTCATAGTCAATGGACAGCAATTCCTGTAGTAGGAAATCATGAATTCCAACCTTTAAATAATGAAGATGAAAGAAAATTAGCCATTCAATGGAGACCTCAGTTTACATTACCTGTAGTGGAAGAGTTAAATGAAAAATTACACGAGACAGTTTATACTGTAGATTATCAAGATATCAGGATTATTGTTCTTAATTCAAACGGCATACTTGAAAAACAAACCAATTACATAGAACAACAATTAAAAACATCTGCTGCAAAATGGAATATTGTTACATCTCATCATTCGGTTTTTTCACCTGCAGCTGGACGTGATTTCAAATATGCTCGTAAAAAATGGAAACCATTATTTGATCAATATAATGTCGATTTAGTGCTAAACGGTCACGACCACACTTATGCTCGTGGTCATGTTCCAAAAATTTCAACAAACAATGAATCCGAAAATTTAGGGACTATTTATGTAACATCAGTTAGTGGTCCAAAACAATATTACCTGGATAAAGAACATATTCAAACCTATTTAAAAGATGGGTACCAATTAGATAGTTCCGCGGAGCAAACACAGTTTTTTCAAGTTATTAATGTTGTTGACAATAAATTAACTTACATAGCTTATAATGCATTAGGTGAAGAATATGACCGAGCTGAAATCATTAAAGATTTTAATACCGGAAAAAAGAAATTATTACAAACAAAGAAAGAAAATTAACAAGACTTCTTAAACTAAGTAAATGAAAACCAAAATCTTATCTATTGATATTATTGCATCTACATCTTCTTTTTTATGTGCTTTTCACTGCATAAGCATACCTGTAATACTTTCATTTTCATCATTGAATAGTTTACGATTTCTTGATAATCAATACCTAGAGTGGTCTTTTATAATTCTTGGATTATTTTTTATCATTTCCTCTCTATGGCCTAGTTATAAAAAAAAGCATCATAAAATAAAACCATTACTTTTTGCTATTATAGGTTTTGCTTTTATTTTGATTGGAAAACTAGATTTTACTGAAACTTGGGAAATTTTAAATACAGTGATAGGCTCATCATTTGTATGTCTTGCGCATTTTTTAAATTGGAATTTTTTAAAAAATTCAGTTTTAAGATAAGTATTATAAAAAAATTTCTAATCCTTTGTTAATGGATTCTTTTCTTCTTTCCAAATAGTATAAAGACTGTCTAAGTTATACGACAATGCTGTTGGATCAAGTTCAATAAGGCCATCTCCATAGGCACGTTGGAGAATATCTTCGATCAAAAAATCTTCATAAATAATCTCAGGATCATAAGTTTCTTTTAATGAAAGTTTAAATAATGAAGCAGTAGTTTGGTAAATCATAGCCTTCCATCCATTTCTTAATACTTTAATCAGTTCATGTGTGGTTTCTCCAGTTTGTCTGTGAACTAATTTAATTAGGATACGTCCTTGAGAACGAGAAAGTTTTTTAAGCTCAACTTCAAATTCATCATAAATAAATTTTTCAATTCGCTTGATATATTTTTTCTTTTGACGCCTTTTCTTAATTTCCTCTAATCGTAAAGTTAAAGTATCCAAACGGTCAGCAGCTAACTTAGCATAAGGATATACACGTAATGTTCTATTTCTTAAAATGACATACTTGCGTAATTCATTCATACTTTTAAATCTAAGGGGTTGAAATAAAACCACTTCTTTTAAACGAATACCTGAATTGGGAATGGAATCAGTTTCAAACTTATAAAGTAGCTGTTCCGAATTATCAGAACTATCTTGGTCTTGAGAGTAAAGAAAAAATGGAAATAAAATAATGAAAATAAAAGCAGTACGTATGATCAGCATTTCAATAAAAAATAATAAGGTAGGGTATCCTAGTTTATATAAAACAGCCTTACAAAAATACAAATTATTTGGGTCTAGCTCTTTTCTTTAGGATTATTATTACTTTTGAAAATCGATATTATATTAACCTTTGTTTATGAGTTTATTAGATAAAAAAGCAGTTCAATTTTTAGAAAAGTATTTAAATAATGCCTCCCCTACTGGTTATGAAAGTAGTGGACAAAAAATATGGATGAAATACTTGGAACCATATGTAGATTCTTTTATCACCGATACTTATGGAACAGCAGTAGGGGTAATCAATCCTGATGCTAAATTTAAGGTTGTTATCGAAGGTCATTCTGATGAAATCTCTTGGTATGTCAATTATATTTCTGATGATGGATTAATTTATGTGATTCGAAATGGAGGAAGTGACCATCAGATCGCACCTTCAAAATGGGTTGACATTCATACTAAAAAAGGCATTGTTAAAGGAGTCTTTGGCTGGCCTGCAATACACACACGAAAAAGTGGTAAAGAAGAAATTCCAAAATTGGATAACATCTTCATTGATGTTGGTGCTAAGGATAAAAAGGGAGTTGAAAAATTGGGGGTTCATGTAGGCTGTGTAATTACATATCCTGATCAATTTCAAGTCTTGAATAAAGACAAGTTTGTTTGTCGTGCAATTGACAACCGTGCAGGAGGTTTTATGATTGCACAAGTAGCTCGTCTTTTAAAAAAGAATAAAATAAAACTACCTTTTGGTTTATATATTACAAACTCTGTACAAGAGGAGGTTGGTCTTCGAGGAGCTGAAATGATTACCCAAACTATCAAACCTGATGTTGCAATTATAACAGATGTATGTCATGATACAACCACTCCTATGATTAATAAAAAACAGGAGGGTCTAACCAAAATTGGTGATGGACCTGTTATTTCTTATGCCCCAGCTGTTCACAACTTATTACGGGAACATATTCTTAAAACAGCCGAAGAAAAGAAAATTCCTTTTCAACGTTTAGCCTCATCTCGCTATACTGGTACAGATACTGATGCCTTTGCTTATAGTAATGGTGGAGTTCCCTCAGCACTTATCTCACTTCCATTACGTTATATGCACACTACCGTAGAAATGGTTCATAAAGAAGATGTTGAAAATGTAATCCGTTTGATTTACGAAAGCCTCTTATTCATTGATCCTAAGAAGGGCTTTAGTTATTTTGACTAAGCAAAAGTTTGTTAATTCGCTTTATAATTGCAGGGCCTTCATAAACAAAACCAGTATAAAGTTGAACAAGTGAAGCTCCTGCTTCAATTTTTTCAAGGGCATCTTCAGCAGAATGAATACCACCTACTCCAATTATCGGAAATGCGTTATTGCTTTTAGACCTTAAGTAACATATCACCTCTGTACTTCTTCTGTTTAACGGTTTTCCACTCAATCCGCCAGTTTGAAGTTTATTTTTGGATTTTAGTCCTTCCCTACTTAATGTAGTATTGGTAGCAATCACTCCGTCTATTTTTGTAGAAATGACTATATCAATAATATCGTCTAGTTGAGTATCTGTAAGGTCTGGTGCAATCTTTAATAATATGGGCTTAGGATTACTTTTTTTAGTATTTAATGATTTTAGAGTAGTAAGTAAATGGGATAATGGCTCCTTTTCTTGCAAGGCTCTCAGATTTGGGGTGTTGGGTGAACTTACATTAACAACAAAGTAATTAACATAATTAAATAAAGAATTAAAACATTGCACATAATCGTCAACTGCTTTTTCATTTGGTGTATTTTTATTTTTACCAATATTCCCTCCTATCAATACATCTGTGTTTTTCTTTAATCGATTTAAAAACTTATCTTCTCCATCGTTATTGAATCCCATGCGATTTTTAATCCCTTCATCGTCTTTAAGCCGAAAAAGTCTTTTTTTTGGATTTCCATCTTGGGCTTTTGGAGTAAGCGTTCCAATCTCAATAAATCCAAAGCCAAAGTTAGAGAGCTGTTTATATAAAACAGCATTTTTGTCAAAGCCAGCAGCAAGACCTACAGGATTAGGGAACTTTAATCCAAATACTTCTCGTTCCAATTTTGGATGTTTTATTTGAAAGAAAAATCTAATTATTTGAGCAGCTCCGGGGATAAAGGAGAGCCACTTGATCATTGAAAAAGAAAAATAATGGACCTTTTCAGGATCAAAAAGAAACAAAAAAGGTTGGACTAGTTTCTTATACATTTCAAAAATTATCCCGTCTAAAGAGACGGGATAATAAGTTACTTTTTTACTTGTGAAGCATTAAGTTTAGAACTCAATTCCAGTGATATAGCAGAACGTTCAATTTTAAGCTTACCAGCCATGGTTTCAACTATACAGGTATTATCTTTATCATTTAGTTCCATGATTTTACCATGGATTCCACTTTTAGTTATTACACGGTCTCCTTTTTTCATATCTAGCATAAAATTTTTTTCCTTTTTTTGTCTTCGTTGCTGCGGTAAAATGATAAAAAAGAAAAATACAACTAGCATTAAAAGTAAAAAAGGTAATTGTCCTGAAAGACCTTCTGACATAATTTGAGGTTTTAATTTTGTTGACGTGCTTTGGCTTGAGCTTCTCTTTGTTTCTGTTTAATTGGATCGGGAGTAACGTTGGATTTAATTCTCAACATTTCTCTTCCTGTGGAAGTATTGGCAGAAAGTGTTACAGATTTTTGCTGGATACCAGGCTTATTACTTGAATCAAAACTAACTACAATAGATCCTGTTTGACCTGGAGCTATGGGCTCATTTTTAGGATACTCAGGCACAGTACATCCGCAACTGCCTCTGGCGTCAACTATGATTAGATCTGAGTCGCCTGTATTGGTGAATCCAAAGGTAGTTGTTACTTTCTCTCCTTCAGAAATAATTCCAAAATCGTGAGAAGTTTTATCAAAAGTCATAGCGGGGCCACCTGTAGCTTTTTTTGCAGGAGCCGAAGAGCTAGTGGAGTTAGCATTTGAACTATTGACTTTTTTAGCAGAATTCCCTTGACATGCTATAAAAAAGACAAAAGTTACAGTAAAACAGGATATTAAAATTTTTTTCATAATTATTGATAGGATTAGTGATTTTCAAAATTAACAAAAAAACTTATTACAACAACCCTCTTCCGCTTTTGTTAAGCCTGTTTTCTTCTTTAAATTCTCTAACTAATTTATCTAAAACACCATTTACAAAATTATTGCTTTTAGGTGTAGAATAATCTTTAGCAATTTCCAAGTATTCATTCATAGTAACTTTTGTTGGTATGCTTGGAAAAAATAACAATTCTGCTATAGCAATTTTTAAAACTACACGATCTAAAATTGCAATTCGATCAGCATCCCAATTGGGTGTTTTACCTTCCAACTCCAATTCTAATTTTTGGTCATTAATAATTATTCTTTCTAATAAATCTCTTCCAAATTTAACATCTTCATTACTTTTTATAAACTCAGGAAAAGGAAGTAATTCAATTTTTTTTGAAATTAGCTTTTTGAAAGTTTTAGATAAAAATGTATTCACTAGAGGTAAATCATCTATCCAAGTAATATGTTGATCCTCTAAAAACTCATAGAGATAATCCGAAGAGGCAATATGAATTTTAAAAGATTTTGTAAACCATTCTAAGTCTTCATTCCAGGTTGGATTAAATATTTTTTGATATTCGTTGAAAGAACTATTTTCAGTGATCTTACGAAGGAGTTCCTTCAAAAAAACAAATTCAAGTTCCCAATTAATTGATTTTTTGGACTTCAGCTTTTTTTTCAAAACTGGATGCTGCTGAATCATTAGCAAAACTTTATTTTGTGAGAATTTTTTAATATTGTGATAATTGACTTCATGGACTCCTAATTCTTCATGTGTCTTCAACTGCTGAATACTAAAATCCATAAGAGATTTAATCAATCCAAGTATAGATATGTAAAGATCATATGTTTTGGAAAGACTGGCTTCAAAAAATTTTATTTCTTCTTCTAATACAAAATTTTGTTTGTGATAAAATGAATATGCAGATTGCATTACTTTAATCCGAATATGACGTCTAGTGAGCATATTTATGAACTTTGTCGGAGTAAAAATAATTTAATAAATTGATTACAACCATAACTATTAAAAAAGTTTCGATCGGCATTTTTAGTAAGCCTTTTCATTTGATTACATTTGTTACTTCACAATTATGAAAGAGCTTCAATATCTAAACAAATATTTTTTTAAATACAGGACGAAACTACTATTAGGATTTTTAATCACGGTAGTTGCTAGGATATTTTCTTTGGTTGCTCCTCGATTAATCGGTAATTCACTCACTGCAGTAGAAAATTTTCTGGAGTCAGAAAGCTCTGATTTAACAATTATTAAAGAAATCCTTTTAATAAATATTTTAGTAATAATAGGTACTACT
>PYIJ01091037.1_pt1 | contig 10518 bp, 9 predicted proteins | sample 3578051 | NCBI WGS metagenome assembly PYIJ01 (sample SAMN08408021, study PRJNA431606) | Marine metagenome isolate SA_KN192-05_S13_5m, whole genome shotgun... | biome: marine; feature: oceanic pelagic zone; material: water; isolation source: surface water sample, 0.2-0.8 um fraction ... | reverse complement strand
TGATGGATTCTCAACTGCAGATATAAAAGATATCGGCTCTTTGTTAACTGAGGATAGCCTTTTTTCAGTTGATAAAGACAATGTACAGATTAAACAAACTAGAGTTGATAAATTTCGTAATACTTTTCAACGAAAAGAACCTGTATCAAAAAATACTGAGTTTGATTTTGAAGATATGTCTGAAACTAAAGAAGATAAATTAAATGAGTATTTAACCAAGCCTGTCCAAACAACAAATGTGCTCGAATATTCAAATGAAGAACCTTACATATTCGATGAAAACCAAATAGGGTTTTATTTAACTAGAAATATCAAAACCACAGCTTTACTAATAATTCTCTCATTTATTATTATCAATTCATTCGGATTGTTTTGGGAATCTCTTAATACATTCTTAGATAATTTATTGTGAAACTTAATTCATACGCAAAGTTAGGCCTATTTTTATCGATAGTTTCAATTTTGGCTGGTGCTTTTGTTAGAGCTACAGGTTCAGGTGATGGTTGTGGTGCAACATGGCCGACATGTAAGGGAAGAATAATACCTGCTCTGACTGATACATCAGAGTTGATAGAATTTTCCCATCGCTCTGTGAGCGGGCTTTTACTTATTGTTACATTGATTATATTTTTAAAATCTAGAAAATTTCAAAAGGGTTCTTTGGTGAAATCGGTAACAAATTATCTTACTTTTTTTGTAGTTTTTGAAGCAGTTATTGGTGCAGTAATAGTTCTCTTCGAGTGGGTTGGTCTTAACAGCTCTTTACCAAGAATAGTTGCTGTTCCAATTCACCTTGTAAATACTTTTGGTTTGCTTGGATGCTTTGCGATACTGAACAAAATTCTTCAAGACGATCTTAAAGAAATAAAATTAATATTTAATAGAAATTTTATACTGATTTCTTCTATGTTCTTACTCAGTGGAGCAACTGGGTCTATAACTGCTTTAGCAGATGTCTTATTTCCTAGTGCATCTTTTATAGAAGGTTTTTTAGAGGACTTTGACAAAACTTCAGAGATTCTGACAAGATTAAGAATTTTACATCCGATAATCTCATCTGCATTATCTGTAGTTCTTTATGTTTACTCAACAAGAATTGATAAAAAATATGGAGTAAATGTAAAGCTACTTAAAACTTTTGTAATTATTGCAGTATTACTTGGAGTACTTAATGTTATATCAAACATAGTCTTGCCTTTAAGCATATTACACCTAGCAATTGCAGATTTTTTATGGATTTCCTATATATATGTAAGCATTGATCTTTCAAAAAATAAATTATTTATCAATTCGCTTTAAATTAATTGCCTGTATATTATTCACCTTTGTAACTGAATAGCAAGCATAAAGGTCAAAATACTGATGGTGACTAAAACAATACCTTCTAAGCCAAAACCAGAGGCAAAAGAAGCAGAATTTTTAAATGAAGATACTACCTTAACTCCTGAGCAGGAGAAAGCTGCACGTGAAAAAGCCAAATCTTTAACCAAAAAATTAGCTGACGATAAAGGAAAACTTACTACGGACCTTGTTAGCCAGTACCTAACTGCAATAGGAAATTTTGATTTATTAACAGCAGAGCAAGAAGTAGAGCTAGCACAGAAAATTGAGTCAGGTGAAAAAGCAGCAATAAAGCTCCAAAAAAAACAATTTAAAGATAAAAAAGGTGAAATCAGATTAAAAAGAGATAGAAAAAAAGGTGCTGAAGCCAAAGACGCTTTTCTTACTGCAAACCTAAGACTTGTTGTCGCAAACGCAAGAAGATACGCTAATACTTCAGGTATTGACTTTTTAGATCTAATTCAAGAGGGTAACCTTGGATTGATTCGTGCTGTTGAAAAGTTTGACTGGCGTAAAGGTTTTAAATTTTCAACTTATGCAACATGGTGGATCAGGCAAGCTATAACTAGAGCTATCGCAGATAAGTCCAGAACAGTAAGAATACCGGTACACCTTCATGATACTATGGCTGCTGTTCGCGCAGCTCAGGCTCAACTCAAAGCTGAGTTAGGTAGGGATCCAAAACCACAAGAAATTGCAAAAGAAGCAGGTGTTGGAGTAGACAAAGTTGAGCTTGCTTTGAGTGTCGCTGATACTGTTTCTTTAGAACAGCCTGTCGGAGAAGATGGTGCACAGCTTGGTGACTTTATACAAGACGAAGATGCAAGTGATCCATCGTTGATCGTTCAAGATCTAGACGTAGCAGAAAGCTTAAGAGACAGCATAGGAAGACTTCCTGAGAGAGAGGGAAGAATATTAGCATTAAGATATGGATTTTACGACGGTGTTCCAAGAACACTTGAAGAAATAGGTGAAGAATTTGATTTAACTCGTGAAAGAATTAGACAATTAGAAAAGTTAGCTCTTTGCAGACTTCGCCACCCTTCGTTTGGGATTAGAGAACAAGATTTAGTTTAATTTTTGTAAAAATTCTTTTAATTCTTCGACACTTTCAAAATATTTAAAAAAAACATCATTAAGCTCCATGTCTTTGGGCATATTATCTATTATTTTTTTCCAAAAATCCTTTTTTAAAAAAATTGGTATAACTTCTTTATCATTACTTATGTTGTATAAGTAATTTGTATTCCACGCAACAATAAGCTCAGTAAGAGTACCTATTTTTCCCGGGAGAACAACAATAGCTTTAGAATTTTCTAGTAAATAATGAATTCTATTGGGTAAACTTTCTGTTTTAATTTCTTTATTAATATATTCGTTTGGCTTAACTTCAAAATTATCATCATTCATATTTGAAAACAATGGAGGGGTAGTAACACCAATTACATCTACTTTATATTTTCCGGCTCCTTTTGAAACTGCTTCCATTGTTCCTTGGTATCCTCCAGTTGCAACATTGTGTCCAAGTTTTCCTATCAATTCTCCAATTTTTTCTGCAAAGTTATATTCTTGGTCACCCTCAAAGCATCTTGATGATCCAAAAACTGATATGTGATTCATACTGTAAGATTACAAACAATGTGACTTTTACTCGTGTAAAATGAATTAAAATGTTTTCAGAAATTAACCTCAGTATTGATTCAGCAATTAGCAGTGGAGCAAAGTATGCTGATGCCCGAATCCTTATTTCTAAATCCAGGAACATTTCTGCAAAAAATGGAGAAATTGAAAATCTAAATGAAAATGAAAAAATTGGTATTGGCATAAGGGCATTAGTAGGATCTTCTTGGGGCTTTTACTCTACATATGATTTATCAAATGAATCTTTAAAACAAGCTGGTAAGAAGTCTTTTGAGATAGCTAAAGCATCTTCAATGGTTGCAGGTGAAGAATTGCCATTTTCTGACGTGCCAGTAGTTGAAGATACTTATACAACTCCTCATGATGAAAATCCATTTTCAATCTCTAGTTCAGAACAAATTGACCTTTTACTTACATCTACTGAAAAAATGAAAAAGCTTGGTAGCTCAAGAGCCTTTGGAAGATTAGATTTTTGGGATACAGAAAAGTGGTTTGCTTCAAGCCAGGGGCATAAAATTTATCAAAATATTATTGAATCTGGTGGAGGCCTATCTTCATTATCAGTTGGTGATGGAGAGACCCAAATTAGATCTTACCCGCAATCTTTTGGTGAATACAGAACAGGTGGTTGGGAAGTAGTTAAAAGTTATGAATTTGAAAGCCATTTAGAAAGATTGTCTGAAGAGTCTCAGAGACTATTAGTTGCACCACAATGTCCACAAGGAACAATGGATTTAATTCTTGAGGGTAGCCAGCTTGCATTACAAATTCATGAATCCGTGGGACATGCTATTGAACTTGATAGAATTTTAGGCTGGGAAGCAGCATATGCTGGAACATCTCATTTAGACCTAAAAAAATTAAACAAACACAAATATGGGTCAGAACTAATGAACATAGTTGCTGATGCAACTCTCCCTGGTGCACTTGCAACTTTTAAATACGATGATGAAGGAACTCCTGCACAACGGGTGGATATTGTTAAAGACGGAATATGGACCGGTGTTTTATCAGGACGAGATAGTTCTGCAGTAGCAGGGGTACCACCAGGAGGAATGGTACGTGCAGATGGTTTTGGAAGATTACCAATGGTAAGAATGACAAACGTAGGTTTGCTTCCTGGTAATTCTTCTTTAGATGAAATTATACAAGCAACCGATAATGGAATTTATATGGAAACTAATCGTTCGTGGTCTATTGACGATTTAAGGCTAAATTTTCAATTTGGATGCGAGGTTGGCTGGTTAGTAAAAAATGGAAAAATAATCGATATGGTTAAAAATCCAACATATACGGGAATTACTCCAGAATTTTGGGGAAATATGGATATGCTTTCTGGTGAAGAAGAATGGGTCTTTTGGGGAACACCTAATTGTGGTAAAGGACAGCCAAGTCAGATTGGCCATACTGGACACCCCGCCTCACCTGCAAGATTTCGCAACACTCGTATTGGGGTAAGAGGATGAAAATTTGGGAGGATTTGCAACAGGGAATCGCAAATAGTATTCCTTCGGGTACAGAGTGCGAATTAAAAATGATGCATTCAAAGAGTGCATTAACTAGGTTTGCTAATTCTCAAATTCATCAAAATGTAGATGAAGAATCAGCAGATATATTCTTAACGTTACATAATGACTCAAAAACGATTACAATTTCTACTAATTTTACAGCCCTTGATAGCCCCGAGAAATTCGTTACTAAAGCATTGGAGGCATTAGAAAATAGTCCAATCGATAAAGGATGGGCTGGTCTTCCAGATTCTTCGGAATCATTCAGTGGTCATTCTAAAATCGAAGAATCTACACCTGACGAAAGAGCAAATAAAGTTAAAGAGTTTGTTTCTGAGGGAAAGAAAATGAATGCAGCAGGATATTGTTCCAGTTATATAAATAATTATTTTGTTTGGAATACAAATGGTCTTAATTCATCAGATTCCTCTAGTAGTGCATTTATTGACGGGATTTTTAGAACAGAATCATCAGCTGGTTCTTCACACAGGGGAGGATTATTGTTGTCAGATATAGAAGCTCACCAAGCTGGTAGTGAAGCAGCAAAACTTGCAATTGATGGAGAGAATCCAGAAGACATTGAGCCAGGAAATTACGAAGTAATCCTTGGTCATGAAGCAGTAAGTACAATATTAGTTTTTCTTGGTGTTTACGGTTTTAATGCAAAGAGCAAAATTGATGGCATGAGTCCAATAAACATTGATGAAAAGCAGTTTGATGATCAAATAAATTTAGTTGACACACCTGAAGATGATGACTCAATAGGATTTAAAATAGATGCTTCTGGAAGCAAGAAAAGGAATTTAGAAATTGTAAAAGATGGAGTGTCAAAAACTTACTTCCATACTCGACGAACCTCAAAAGAATTAAATGCTAAAAATACTTTTCATGAGCTATTCGGTTGGGGAGAAAATTTTGGTGGAGTTGGAACAAATATAAAACTTTTGGAAGGAAATGTATCTCAGGAAGAAATGATTAAAAATGTTAAAAGAGGTATATATATAAATGAGTTTTGGTATTGCAGAGTTTTAGATCCAATTACTCAAGTTGTAACAGGCCTTAATCGAAATGGCTCTTTTTTAATTGAAAATGGGAAAATAATAAACCCAATTGGTAGATTGAGATTTACTCAAAGCTTTATGGCTTCACTTGCACCGGGAAATATTTTATCTGTTGGAAATAAGTCTAGATATGCAGATTCAGAATTTGGAGAAGGAATGTTAAAAGTTCCATCTCTTCACCTAAAGGAATTTAAATTTACGGGTGGGGTTTCTGGATAATAAATCATATTTTGATGGAGATAAACCATTAATCATTCCTCATCGGGGAGGCTCAAATTTAGTACCTGAGAATACACTCCATGGTTTAGAACTAGCTATCAAAGAAGGTTTTTCGCACTTTGAAACTGACTTGAGAATGTCTAAAGATGGAGAAATATTTCTTCATCATGATGAAACTTTTGAAAGAACAACAAATGTTTCTGGAAAAGTTAAAGATTACAATTGGAGTGAAATTTTAAAAATTAACGCTGGCTTTAAATTTTATGAAAAAAATAATCAAATGGGTAAAACAACTGAGTTTGTAAGGCTAATCGATGCATTGATGATGAATCAAAAATTAAAATTCAATCTAGATCTAAAACAAACAGGTATGGCAAAAAAAGTTGTAGACATTATAAACTCGTTAAATGCCAAAGAAAGAGTTTTAGTTTCCTCTTTTAGTCCAAAAAGACTAGATGAGTTCTTAAGTGAAAGTAATGGAGAAATATTAACTTCAGGAACCTTTAGAGAGAATTCTATTGCACGATTCCTTCCTCTAAAAAAAAGAAATTTTAAGGTTCAAGCATTGCAGGCACCATTTAGATGGAAAGGAATTCAAGTTCATTCAAAAAAGCTTGTCGAATTTTGTAAAATAAATAATCTTCAATTGCATATATGGACGGTAAATTCCATTGAAAATCTTAAAATTTGTATGGAAATTGGATGTGATGGCATCATAACTGATGAGCCAATTTTATTTCGGGAGTATTTAAATTAATCTGAATAATTAAAAAGTATTTTGTTTAATAAAATTTTCAGCTTTTGTGAATATGTTTTTTTTCCGCGATGGTTCGAGTCTATCGAGCGACCTTACTAATAGAGACAACCTAGGGTTGTTTTCATAGAATTTTCTGTTCTTTTCCGTAAATTTCCAATATAAGCCATCAAGAGTGTCACACCAATCACCTTTTTTATAGTTGCTCATTTTTAAAATATAGTTTGAACCGCATGTATATGGTTTTGTCGACATCATTCCACCGTCAGCATATGTGGCCATACCAAATACATTCGGTACCATTACCCAGTCTGATGAGTCTATATACATTTCCATAAACCATTTATATATTTCTCTTGGATCTATTCCACATAAATTCATAACATTGCTGATAACCATTAGACGAGGAATATGGTGTATATAACCATCTTTTAGAGTTGTTTTAATACAATCATCAAGAGGATCGATACCTGTAGTTCCGTCGTACCAAGATTGAGTTAATTTCTTTGTGTGTTTCCAATAATTACTATTAATTTGGACTTCACCTTCTTCATGATATATCCCTCTTATAAATTCTCTCCATCCAATTATTTGTCTTACAAAGCCTTCTACAGAGTTCATGGGAATGTTGTTTTTTTCAGCAAATTGTAATGTTTTGTCTATAACTTTATCTGGAGTTAAAAGGCCAATATTCAAAAAAGGACTAATGCAACTATGAAAAAGAAAATTTTTATTTTCAAGCATTGCATCTTCATAAATACCAAAGTTTTCGAAACGAATTTTAAGAAAATTATCGAGTTGTTTTTGAGCCCCCGCTCTGTCTACTGGAAACCATATATTCTCAAGATTCCCAGGATGATCATTAAAGTTACTATTTATCAGATTTTTAACTTCAGCGCTATATTTTGATTCTTTAAAAGCAATCATTTCAGGAGGGGTAACATTTTTGGGTATTTTTTTTCTATTTTCTTCATCAAAAGACCACTTTCCGCCGATCGGTTTATCATTTTCATCCATTAAAATTTTCAAAGTTTTTCTTGCTTTTTGATAAAAAGAAGACATTCTGTAAACCTTTTTACCTTTTGCCATTGAAACAAAGTCATTTCTTTCAAACAAGAACATTGGTGACTTGATAATGTTTACATTCACACCTACCCCAACCAATTCTTTGAGGAATTGGTTTTCAAAACCTTTGTCTTCAATTTCAAAAATATTAATCTCTGATATTTCTTTATCTTTTAAAAATTTTATGAGAAAGTCTATGTAATTTTCATTTTGTTTTCGATTTGGTAATTCAAAATAATTTACAGAAAAAGATTTATTTTTTAGTTCGTCCCTGTATTCGCGCATGGCTGCAAGAAAAAGAAAAAGTTTTAATTTGTGGTGTTTGAAGTATGTGCAAAGTTCATAATCTTCAGCCATAAAGACTTCATTACATTTATTTTCTTTTAAAATTTTTGGATCAAATAATTGATTTCCAAGTATTACAAATAATTTACTTTCCATCTTTACTAAGAATAGTTTACCATTGTAATGTAGAAGCTATAATTCTACTCAGCATAGGGGGAGAATGAATCAAGAAATATTAGACAGCGGTTTTATACCAAATGAAATATGTGAAAAGCTACCATCAGGCTTTGATGATATAGAATATCTAGCAGGAGAACTTCCAAAAGTTCTAGCTAACGAACAAATTGTTCAAAGAGTATCTCAACTAGAGCCAAATAAAGATATTAGCCAACTAACTTTAAGCGAGCTTGAAAGGGCGATGCTTTTATACTCTTATATTGCACATGCGTATATGTGGGGGAAAAAAGAAGTTGAAAACATAATCCCAAGTCAACTTTCCTTAACTTGGTTTGCTATCTCTGAAAAACTAGAAAGACCTCCAATATTGTCTTATGCATCATACGCTTTAAATAATTGGAAGATGCTTGATGAAACAAAACCTTTTGATTTAGAAAATATTGTTATTATGCAAAATTTTTTAGGAGGTGTTGATGAAGACTGGTTTATTATGATTCACGTAGCAATTGAATATGAAGCAAAAGAAATACTTTCAAATCTAAAATCTTTTTTTCTGAAAAAAAAGTTAGACCAATCTTATTTACTTAAGTCTTTAGAAAGTATTCAAAAAATTAATTCAATTATGAATAGAATGCCTGAAAAATGTGATCCTTTTATTTATTACAATCGAGTTAGACCCTATATTTTTGGATGGAAGAATAATCCAGCTACTCCTGATGGAGTAATTTATGAAGGTGTTGAACAATATGCTGGAGAGCCACAAGTATTCAGAGGTGAAACGGGTGCTCAAAGTTCAATAGTGCCTGCATTGGATGCACTTCTTGGTGTCACTCACTCAAATGATCCATTAAGAGAGTACTTAGATGAAATGAGACTTTATATGCCTAAAGAGCACAGAGATCTCCTAAATGAATTAGATGAATGGTCTGAAAAGGATAGAAGTAAATTAGACATTGATGATGAATCGGTCAATTTAATAAATGACTTGATCAAGGAAGTACATATCTTCAGAAATAAGCACTTGGAATATGCGAGGGTATATATTTATGAACAGTCTTTAACAAATAATTCAAACTCAAATATTGTAGGTACAGGGGGAACTCCGTTTATGAAGTATTTAGATAAACATTTACAGGAGACAGTCCCATCTAATGATTAAAAAGCTTGGAATTCCAAAAGAGGTTAAAAAAGATGAGGGTAGAGTTTCATTAATTCCTCAACACATAACTCAATTTACAGGTTTAGCTGATATTTTCGTAGAAACTGGTGCTGGGGTGGGTTCTGGTTTTATAGATAAAGACTACGAAGCCGCTGGAGCAAAAATAGTTTCGAATGCGCAGGAGCTTTACGAAGTTTCTGAAATTATATGTAAGGTGAAAGAACCTCAACCTGAAGAGTTTGAAATGTTAAATTCCTCACATGTTCTATTTGGATATCTTCATTTATCTTCAAACCTATCATTGACAAAGGTACTCTTAGAAAAAAAATTAACAGGTATTGCTACCGAAATGATAATGGACGGTAAAGAGTATCCTTTATTAATTCCTATGTCAAAAATTGCAGGTAATTTAGCAGTTCAAAAAGGTATGCAATTTTTAGAGTATTCATCAAAAGGGAAAGGGATACTTTTATCATCAATTTCAGATGAAAAAAATTCCAAAGTAACAGTTATTGGATGTGGTGAGGTAGGTAAAAGTTCTATACACAAATCTATACAACTAGGAGCATCAGTAACAGCAATTGATGTTAATGAAGATATTTTGGAAGATTTAAAAAATAAATATGGGGAGAATATTACAACGCTTTTGAGCGGAACTGATGAAGCAATAAATGCAACCAGATCATCTGATTTAGTTATAGGATCGGTCTTACTCCCAGGAAGAAAACCACCAATTGTCATTACCGAAGAAGATATTAAATATATGGAGAAAGGAACAGTTGTTGTAGATGTTGCAATTGACCAAGGCGGGTGTGTTGAAGGCGTAAATCCAAATACTCATAGCGATCCTTTTGAAATGCGAAATGGTGTTATAGTATCCGCAATCGCAAATTTGCCTGGTGCAGTGCCAAGAACTTCTTCTGTGGAGCTATCAACAAACTTACAAAAATTTGTCGATTATCTTTTAGTTGAAAACTGGTTTGAAGAATATAAAAACAATGAAAGTTTAAGGCCCTCTCTGCAAATATACAACGGTCTTTTGCTCTCAGAAGAAGTAGCTGACAGCTTAAGCTTAACTCTATCTAAGCTAGTTTAGGCTTCCAGCTTTTTCTGGAGTTACTAAAGCTTTCAATTTTATCCTCATAGCTAAGTGTTATGTCAATCTTATCTATACCTTCAAGAATTCTTTTTTGTGAGAAATCATCAAGATCATACGAAAAACTTATATCCTCACACTCAGCTGACTTATTACCAACTGATATTTTTATTTTTGTATCTGGATTATTTTCAATTTTATTAAAAAGTGCT
>PYIJ01123939.1_pt1 | contig 10543 bp, 7 predicted proteins | sample 3578051 | NCBI WGS metagenome assembly PYIJ01 (sample SAMN08408021, study PRJNA431606) | Marine metagenome isolate SA_KN192-05_S13_5m, whole genome shotgun... | biome: marine; feature: oceanic pelagic zone; material: water; isolation source: surface water sample, 0.2-0.8 um fraction ... | reverse complement strand
TTATATTATCAATGCTTATCATTCGGCTACAAAGGTAGGTAAGACCCCACTTTTTTACCAAACTCAAGACCCTTCCTTAAAAAATAAATATTTATTTTTAAATCCCTTTTTTAAAAATTTCTCATGAAGATTGAGCTCCAACAAAAAAGTAATAAATAACTTTGACATACATAATTTGACTTGGATATATTAAATTAATACATATCATCTCTTATAAAAACTTGGGATTAATTTTACAATAATAACATTTTTCCAACTGCCAATTTTCCCTTGACTTTTAACTCAAATGAATGTTTGATTGACTTTCTTTGTTTTAAAAAATTATTTTAGTCAATAATACTTTTAAAAATGTCAAATAAAGAAGTTTATATCGTTTCTGCGATTCGCACTCCTATTGGTAGCTTTGGTGGAATCTTTGCCAACGTATCAGCCGTTGAATTGGGTGCCGCAGCGATAAAGGGAGCATTAGAAAAAGGAAAAGTTGATCCAAAAAATATCGATGAAGTTTTTATGGGAAATGTGTGTTCAGCTAATTTGGGACAAGCACCAGCTCGCCAAGCTGCTCTAGCGGCGGGGATCCCAAATACTGCCCCAAGCACGACAGTTAATAAAGTATGTTCATCTGGTGCCAAATCAATCATGTTCGCAGCCGAAAGTATAATGCTCGGTCGAGGAGATCTTTTTGTTGCCGGAGGAATGGAAAATATGTCCGCTGTACCTTATTATATCCCTAAAGCCCGATTTGGTTGCAAATATGGTGATGAAACATTGATTGATGGGTTGCATAAAGATGGTTTGCAAGATCCATATGAAGGGATTGCAATGGGAATTTTTGCTGATCAAACGGCAGAGAAGTATGGTATTACCAGGGAAGAACAGGATACCTATGCTATCCGATCTTACCAAAACACTTCTTTAAATTCCAAAAATGGGGTTTTTGCTAGTGAAATAGTTGGGGTTTCCGTACCAACACGAAAAGGTGAACCCACACTCATAATTGAAGATGAAGAGTATAAAAATGTGAAGTTTGAAAAAATACCTCAATTGAATGCTGCATTTTCACCGAAAGGGACTGTAACTGCGGCTAATGCATCGACAATAAATGATGGTGCTGCAGCTTTGATTTTGGCAAGCGCTGCCGCAATAAAAAAATATAATTTAAACCCATTGGCAAGAATTTTATCGTTCGCAGACACCGCACATGAACCAGCCTGGTTTACTACTGCCCCGACCCACGCTGCTCCAAAAGCTTTGAGTTTGGCTAATTTAACTTTAACTGACGTAGACTATTTCGAGGTCAATGAGGCTTTTTCAGTCGTTCCTCTCGCTTTTAGTAAAATATTGAATATAGATATTAACATATTAAATGTACATGGTGGTGCCGTTTCTTTAGGCCATCCACTTGGTGCCTCAGGAGCTAGAATCGTCACTACGCTACAAAACATTTTACAATATAAAAATGCCACTATTGGTTGTGTAGCCATTTGTAATGGCGGTGGTGGTGCTAGTTCAATAGTAATTGAACGAGTATAGGTTTACTTTTTTTGAGTTTAGTAACAACTAAGATGTTGTAGTCTACAAAAGATGACTTATTCAAATACTATCAATTTTATCTTAATGTCCTTCAAAAACACCTTTTATCAAATTTTTTAATGACACTTTGCTGAGGATACATTTTGCTTTTTCTTTTTTAGCTATATATATTGCTCTTCTAAGGTTGATAAGAAAACATTTTTAGTCCGATTACCGTTATGCATTTCTGTAAATAAACAATCTCGTATGGAGCTATATAATTCATTTTTAGGAAACTCACCGCATTGGTATAAAAAAACAATTTTAGCCTTTTTAGTACTGAACCCATTTTTACTCATGACCATTGGACCCACAGCTACTGGCTGGCTAATAATTGGTCAATTTATATTGAGCTTAGCTATGGCTCTAAAATGCTATCCACTTCAATCTGGAGGATTAATTGCATTAGAAGTTGTGCTAATGAAAATGACTAGTCCCGAGACGGTATTTCATGAAATTGACGGAAACTTGGAAGTTGTACTTTTACTAGTTTTTATGGTTGCTGGAATCTATTTCATGAAACCTTTATTAATGTTCATTTTTGGTAAAATTTTTATAAAAGTACGTTCTAAAATTGTCCTGTCACTCCTTTTTTGCTTTATTGCCGCTTTTTTGAGTGCTTTTTTAGATGCTCTCACGGTTACTGCAGTGTTAATTAGTGTTTTCGTTGGATTTTATCAAGTGTATCATAAAGTTCATTCAAGTCCAAGTGATTACAATGAAAGTGGTATTCTCGATCAAGAGGAATTAAGTGGAGAAACATTAGAACAATTTAGAAGCTTTTTGAGAAGTTTAGTAATGCATGGGGCTGTTGGAACAGCTTTAGGAGGTGTTTGTACAATTGTTGGAGAACCCCAAAATTTATTAATCGGGGACAAACTAGGCTGGGATTTTATGGATTTTTTTTATGCAATGGCTCCCATTACAATACCAGTTTTAATTGCGGGTCTCCTAAGTTGTGTATTATTGGAATTAAGCGGAATGTTTGGCTTCGGAGCGAAATTGCCAAAATTGGCCAAAGCTATTATAAAGGGCTTTTTAATGGATGAAGATAATAAAAGGTCTAAAGAGGAAAGATTTGCACTTGTCATTCAAGCTATTTCTGCAGTATTTTTAATTGTTGCATTAGCCTTTCATCTTGCCCCTGTGGGCCTTATAGGTTTGACCATCATTGTGCTACAAACTGCTTTAACAGGTATAACGGATGAACACCGCATCGGCCATGCATTTGAAGAAGCTTTACCCTTTACCGCGTTATTAGCCGTCTTTTTCGTCATCGTGGGCATGATTCATGACTTACACTTATTCAAACCTATAATACAATATGTTCTGGAGCAAGACAAATCTATTCAACCAGCCTTGTTCTACACCGCCAATGGCGTCTTGTCTATGATCAGCGATAACGTTTTTGTAGCTACAGTATATATTAACGAAGTCAAGGCTGCCTTTGATTCAGGTTTGATCAATAGGGAAGAGTTTGAAACTTTGGCCATCGCCATTAATACTGGAACTAACTTACCTAGCGTGGCGACACCCAATGGACAAGCTGCATTTCTATTTTTATTAACCTCAGCTCTTGCTCCAGCCATCAGATTATCTTATGTTAAAATGATTTGGATGGCACTTCCCTACACCATAGTTTTGGGCCTTTTTGGTCTCATTGGTGTGATTTTTTTTCTTTAAAAAATCTACTGTTATTTTGAATCATGTTATTTGTAATGTCAAATAATAAAAAAATGAGAGCTAAATTTCAACCAAGCAAATTAAGTTGCTAAATCAAAGTTCAAATAGCTAGTTATATGTAAATCATACATGTTACCTTTTCCATTTTTTCAATAACTACAGCATAAATTATTTAAATAACCATTCTACCAATTGATTCATATCAAAAATATCAATAAAGCATTTGGTCAAAAAAAAGTTCTCAACCGTATCTCGGGAGCTATTAAAAAAGGGGATATAATATCTTTGGTAGGTATGACCGGCTCAGGAAAAACCACCCTATTAAAAATAATCGCAGGACTGATTCCTTCAGATACCGGATCTATTTATTTAAATTCTAAAAAACTTAAAGGACCAAAAGACAAACTAATAGCAGGTCATGAAGAAATCAAATTAGTTTTTCAAGATTTTGCCCTCAAGCCAAACATGTCAGTGGAAGAAAACCTCAACTATGCTTTACTTGGTTATAACGATCTTTATAAAAACAATAGAATCAAACGACTCATCGAAATTTGCGATTTGGAATCACTTAGAACACGGCATCCAGGAGAACTGTCCGGAGGACAAAAACAACGAGTTGCTTTCGCACGAGCGCTAGCCAGTGAACCAGAAGTTATTTTGATGGATGAACCTTTCAGTAATCTAGATCCCTTGACCAAACAAGGTCTATTGATTGAGACCAAATTATTAGCAAAAAAAACAGGGACAACTATAGTTTTGGTAACCCATGATACCCGAGATGCCATGGAAATTGCTGATGAAATATGGGTATTACAAAAAGGAACAATAGCTCAAAAGGGGACTCCTCGTGAGGTTTACCAAAACCCAAAAAATCGGGAAATTGCACAGCTTTTTGGTATAATAAACCTACTCAACGAACGTCAAAGTAATAAGTTATTAAATATCAAATACCCTACTGGAATTTGGATTGAAAATTTAAAAATCACTTCCAAAGGAGCAATCAAAGGTTACGTTAAAGAAGTCATATTCAATGGAGAAAATCATAAATTATTAATTTTTATTAATCAAGATCTGGAATTGATGGCATATGATCATAATAAAACCTATCAACCAAAAGATCTAATTCAAATGACTATTAACCCAAAAGAAATCATTATTTTTAAGTAATATAAGATATAATGGATCATTCCAAAAAGCAAACACTTTTAGCTAAATACATATTAATCCTCAATTTAATTTTCCTTTTGAATTGTAAGCATGTAGATAAAAGAAAAACCAGTGATCCATATATGAAAATAAAGGATATAAAGGCTAGAAATATAATCAAAAAGACAATCAAAAGGGCGGGTGGTTTTGATAATTGGCGTCGTATTAAAAATCTTTCGTATATCAAGCACAAAATATTTTATTTTGCTGATGGCAAAATACAAACAAATAATACTCAACAACATAACTATAAATTTTATCCTCAATTTTCAGCCGAAATCAGCTGGAAAGAAAATAATATTAATCATTATATATCCTACGATAACAAATCTGCACTACAATTTGAAAATGACAAGCTAACAAAGAAGGATCCGACTCAAACCGTCATGAGTTCACTATATGTGCTAGGTATGCCATTTAAACTACTAGATACAGGTACAGAATTAAGGTCCCTCGGATCTGTAATTTTACGAAGTGGCAAGGAGGCTCAAGCCATACGAGCTAGTTACGACCCTAAAAAAAATAACAATCATTCAACCACAGAAGAATGGATTTATTATTTTGACGAGAATAACGCAGAGTTTTTGGGATCATTGGTTTTTCACCCTCCCACTTACGCCTTTATCGAAAATCTCAAATCCACAAACCATTTACCAATCAAATTACCATTACACAGAAAATCATATCGAACCAATAAAGATAGGGAGATCTTTTATCTCAAGGCTGAATTCAAGTACTCCGATTACAGAATTACATTCTGATAATAATCAAGTTTAAATTTCGAAAAATAACTCATGCTTCGACTCTTATCCATCACAATAATTAACTTAGCAATGAAAATTTTATCTAATTCATGCTCATTTACTCATAAATGGCCATATTAAAACCATTTAATTGGGTCCAAGATTACTCCAAAAATAAATTAAAAGGAGATTTTTTTGCTGGACTCACAGTGGGTGCTCTGTTAATCCCTCAAAGTATGGCTTATGCTTTAATTGCTGGTCTTCCGGTTATTTATGGCTTGTATGCTTCTATTGTTCCGCAGGTCATATATGCCTTCTTTGGATCTTCCAATCGACTTTCCGTAGGCCCTACAGCGATGGACTCCCTACTTATTGGAAGCGGTTTAGTTTTATTGGCTTCCATTGGATCTAAAGAATACATTGAATTAGCTATCATTTTATCACTCCTGGTAGGTATAATACAAGCTTTACTTGGTTTTATGAAAATGGGATTTATAACCCAGCTCTTATCAAGACCTATCATCAGTGGATTTACCTCGGCAGCAGCTATTTTAATCGGCTTAAACCAATTGGGACCTTTACTAGGAATACAAATCGATAAAGGCAATCTGCCCGTTTTATTGAATAGTGTATTCAATAACATAATATACACTGATCTATTAACTGCCCTAATAGGTTTGATATCTATTGTTTCACTGTTTGCATTTAAAAAATGGATCCCAAAAATACCTGGTAATTTGATTATCGTTCTTTCTTCTATTTTACTGGTACAATATTTTGAGCTACATATTTTAAATTTGAAAGTTGTTGGAGAAATCTCAAAGGGCTTACCAAGCTTTAATATTCCTAATTTGAATTGGAACAAAATAAGCTCATTGCTCCCATTAGCATCTACTTTAGCGGTGATTTCGTTCATCGAATCATTCTCAATAAGTAAAAAAATTGATACGAAATCAAGGGATTATAAACTCAATGCAAATACGGAACTGGTCGCACTAGGTAGCGCAAATTTTATTGGTTCTTTTTTTATGAGCTTCCCTGTAACAGGTGGATTTGGAAGATCTGCAGTTAATTATACTGCGGGTGCTCAAACACCTTTTTCAGGATTCATTAGTGCCAGCTTGATCGCAACAACGTTACTTTTTTTTACAGATATTTTTGAACTACTCCCTTACACGGTTTTAGCCGCCATCATTTTAGTTGCCTTAGCAGGTTTAGTTGATTTTAAATATCCTCATAAATTATGGAAAGCTAATTCCATTGATTTCTTTTTGTTAATCCTTACCTTTCTCATTACCTTGTTGTTCGGAATGATTTCAGGAGTCTTTTCTGGAATGTTCCTATATGTCCTCCTTCTTACCTATAAATTATTTTTTCCTCAAGTTCACCACCAGACTTTTGCTAAAACAGAAGGAAAATTGCCCACTAATAATATGAGTATCGCTAGCCCGCATAAAAGCCTTTATATTTTTAAAATTGATACTCCTGTATTTACCTTCAATTCCAAATCTATTAAGAAGCAAATAATACAGAAAATAATAATTCCAAATTCTAATAGACAAACATTGTTGATAGACTTGAGTACTATTCAACATATCGATGGACGAGGTTTGAAAGGAATTAAACTACTAATCTCGGAGTTATATGAGAAAAATATAAGAATTTTATGGCTTAAATTGCATCCAAAAATACACTCAATTTTTACTTACAAAAAATTGATAAACGGACCATTGGAGAATAATGTTTTTAAAAACGTAACTGCGGCAATGGAATTTTTGAAAAAAGAAAATGATAAGTGATAATATTACAAAAAATGATTATTCTGATTAACTGATATGAAAATCGAACAAATATATACAGGATGTCTATCACAAGGTGCTTACTATGTAGAAAGTGATGGTGAGGTTGCCATAATTGATCCATTGAGAGAAACTGAAACTTATTTATCAAAAATCAAAGAGGAAAAATCAGAAATTAAATACATTTTTGAAACCCATTTTCATGCAGATTTTTTATCGGGTCATCTGGATCTCGCAAATAAATCAGGAGCTGATATTGTATTTGGACCTGGAGCCTGCACCGATTATGATATTATCATGGCCGAAGATCATCAAATCTTTCATATTGGTAAAATAACGCTACAAGTTTTACATACTCCAGGTCATACCCTTGAGAGTACCTGCTATTTACTAAGGGACGAAAAAGGTAAGCCCCATGCGTTATTTACTGGTGATACTTTGTTTATTGGAGATGTCGGGCGTCCTGACCTGGCCTTAAAATCTTCATTTTCTAAGGAAGATTTAGCAGGAATGTTGTATGAAAGTCTTCAAAACAAAATTATGCCTTTGTCTGACGATATTATAATTTATCCTGCGCATGGTGCCGGATCCGCCTGCGGAAAGAATATGAGTAGTGAAACACACGATCTGTTAGGGAATCAAAAAAAGACAAATTATGCTTTGAGAGCTGATATTACCAAATCAGAATTTATTAATGAAGTTACCAACGGTATTCTTCCTCCTCCTCAATATTTTGCAAAAAATGCTCTACTTAATAAATCGGGAATTAAAAGTATTGATGAGGTTTTGAAACAAGGAATGGTTGCATTAGATATAGATCAATTTGAATCATTTATTAAAGATGCAAATGCACTTGTATTGGATACGAGAGAACCAGAGGACTTTGCTATTGGTCATATTCCTAATGCAATTTTCATAGGTATCACAGGTAGTTTTGCCCCCTGGGTAGGTACCTTGATAAGTGAATTGAATCAGCCCATCGTATTCATCGCAAGAAAAGGAATGGAAAAAGAAGTCGTGATCCGACTATCAAGAGTGGGATATGATAATACTTTGGGCTATCTTAAAGGAGGATTTCAAACTTGGGTGGATGCAGATAAAAATATTCAATCAATCACCTCTATTTCAGCACAAAACTTCGCAAAGCAATATACAAAAAGGTCTCTTAATATTGTAGACGTTCGAAAACCCATAGAATTCGAAGCTGAACAAATAAACGGTGCTCAAAATATTCCATTAGACTTTATTAATGATCATCTAGAATTGCTAGATAAACAAGCAGAATATCACATCCATTGTCTTGGAGGCTATCGCTCAATGATATTCATTTCGCTACTCAAATCACGGGGTTATCATCAATTGATCGATATCAAAGGAGGTATCCGAAGCATTAAAGAAACTGAAATTCCTATAACATTAACACAAATATCCTGATAAGAATTCAAGAAACTAGTCTAGAAAATAATGTTAAATCCTCGATAATATTATGGAAATTAGACAATATTGGCCAGAATTATGGCTAAATAACATTTATTTTATTTACTACTAAGCTTATCTACGTCGTTTATGAGTACCTACTGAAATTATGACCGGACACATGATCATAAATACTAAACTCATTCATTTTCCTATTATTACATTATTTTCAATAGCAGCTCAGAAAGTACTGCATTACCAGATCGATTAATTGAAGACTCTTAGGTCATAGAAGCGGGACAACTAAATGACAAATAGAATTTTCGAATTTATATGCCAGCGGTCTTCACTTATCTTCTCACAGGCAAAAATTATAATTAGACCTTATCATAAATAGTATAAAAGCAGAAATTTAAACAATATGCCCCAACAGGTAACATTATTAACTAATACTTATTTAACAAAAAAAATTTAACTTACCTACGGAGATATATTTATTTCTAAACAAAACTTATGTTTTCCTTTTTTAAAAAAAAATATAAAACTATTACCGCTTCAGAGTTTAAAATCATCAACAATGAAGAAATAACTGTGATAGATGTAAGAAATAAGAATGAACTACTCTCTGGAATGATTCCTGAATCAATACACATAAGTTTATTGAATTCCACTTTTAAATCAAAAATAAATAAATTAGATCGATCAAAAACGTATGTAGCTTATTGCAAAAGTGGTATTCGCAGCGCAAGAGCGTGCCAAATAATGAAAAAATTAGGCTTTGAAGATGTTTACAACCTCAAAGGAGGTATTCAAGCTTGGAATAAGCTAAACTAAACTTTCAAGACCAATTCTTGCATGATATTAACTTATTAATTGTTCTTTGAATGAAGGAAAATCATTAGTTACTATCTGATAAACTTCCTCTCTGTCAAAAAAACCTAACAATTTTTCATCAAAATTGACAGGCTCCTGTAACGCCTTGTTCACCACATCTAAAAACTTAACCGGGTGGGCAGTTTCTAAAAATATCCCCCGCTCATTTGGTTTTAAATTTTTCACTAGTGCCTGATATCCGATTGCACCATGGGGATCTAAAACATAATTATTCATGTTACGGCAAGTTCTAATAGTGGTCAAAATTTCATCATCACCAAGGCTAAATCCGGAAATATATTTTTTCATTTTGGAATGATTATCGCCAAAAAGCTCCATCAGTCTTACAAAATTACTAGGTGCTCCTACATCCATAGCATTAGCATAAGTTTGCACGGAGGGCCCTGGTTTATAAATTCCAGTATTCAAGTACTCTGGTACTACACTATTCGCATTTGAGGCTGCAATAAATCTTTCAATTGGCAGTCCCATTGACCAAGCCCATAATCCTGCAGTTAAGTTGCCATAATTACCAGACGGGACACAAACAACATTATGTTCAGATTCCGATTGCTGAATTGCATAGAAATAATAAAATGACTGCGGAATCAATCTTGCAATATTGATTGAATTAGCAGAGGATAAATTCATAACTTTATTGAGATCCTTGTCCAAAAAAGATTGTTTTACCAAACGTTGACAATCATCAAACGTCCCAGCTACTTCATAAGCACTAATATTCCCTCCCCAAGTAGTCAATTGCTTTCTTTGAACTTTACTCACTTTTCCCTTGGGATACAAAATTTTAACTTTAATTCCTGGAATATTAAAAAAGCCAGAAGCCACCGCACCTCCTGTATCTCCAGAAGTGGCTACCAATATAGTTGTCTCTTCACTTGATCCCTCGATAAAATAAGCCATGCACCTAGATAAAAAACGTGCTCCAACATCTTTAAATGCCCAAGTAGGACCATGAAATAACTCTAAAGACGCTATTTGATCACTTATATTTATTAGCGGAATGTCGAAATCTATTGTTTCTTTGATAATTTGTTCCAATCTAGAAAAGGGTATTTCATCACTAATGAATTGCGATGAAACTTTAAGACCTATTTCTACTTTGGAAAAAGTTTTTAAATTTTGAAGCCAAGAAGGGTCTAATTGAGGCAAATTGGTTGGATAAAATAGACCATTATCTGGTGGTAAACTTTTAAAAACAGCCTCCTCAAAACTAACTTGATATGATTTATT
>PYIJ01389523.1_pt1 | contig 10561 bp, 11 predicted proteins | sample 3578051 | NCBI WGS metagenome assembly PYIJ01 (sample SAMN08408021, study PRJNA431606) | Marine metagenome isolate SA_KN192-05_S13_5m, whole genome shotgun... | biome: marine; feature: oceanic pelagic zone; material: water; isolation source: surface water sample, 0.2-0.8 um fraction ... | reverse complement strand
ATTGATGATGTCTCATCAGAACTCTCAATAACTTGAAGTATGGGCAACTCATATTTGGTTGCGAATTCAAAATCTCTTTGATCATGCGCTGGAACACCCATAAGCGCACCTGAGCCGTAATCACTCAGAACAAAGTTTCCAATCCAAATAGGTATTTCTTGTGCGGTGAACGGGTGAATCGCATTTATACCAGTATAGATACCTTTTTTTTCCTGCTTTGCAAAATCTGCTTCTGATTGCTTTACTTTATTTTGCTCTTCTATAAATCGTTTTATTGAATCATCTTCTTCTAATTTTTTTATACTTAGTTTATGAGATACTGAGATTGCAATGAAAGATACTCCCATAATAGTATCTGGTCGCGTTGTAAAAACAGTTATATCTTCATGATTGTTAACTTCAAAAGTAAAGTTCATTCCTTCCGATTTACCAATCCAATTCTTTTGTTGAACTTTAACTTGCTCAGGCCACCCATCTAAGTTCTCAGTTCCCTGCAGAAGCTCTTCGGCGTAATCAGTTATTTTCAGAAACCATTGCTTAAGTATTTTTTTCTCTACTTCAGCTCCCGATCGCCAACCCTTTCCATCAATAACTTGTTCGTTTGCAAGGACTGTCTGATCAACTGGATCCCAATTCACCTCAGCTTCTTCTTGATAAGCAATACCTTTCTCTAACATTTGCAAGAAAAACCATTGCTCCCACTCATAATAATCTTCTTCCGAAGTAGCAAATTCTCTTTTCCAGTCGTATGCAAATCCAAGCTGAGTGAGTTGGACTTTCATACTCTCAATATTATCCTGGGTCCAAGAAGAAGGTTGAACATTATTATTTATAGCAGCATTTTCAGCAGGAAGGCCAAATGCATCCCAACCCATCGGTTGCAAAACATTCTTTCCCAGCATTCTTTGGAATCTGCTTATAGCATCTCCAATACTATAGTTTCTAACATGTCCCATGTGTATCGAACCACTGGGGTAGGGAAACATGCTCAAACAAAAGTACTTTTCTTTATTGGGATCTTCCGTTACGGAAAAAGTATTGTTATCTGACCAATATTCTTGAACTTCTTTTTCAATGTTTCCCGGTTCATAGGGACATTCTTCTTCGAGCATTTCTAAATATCCTTTTTAAGATTCTCTAGATAATTTATATTGAAAGTTCCATTTATGAAGTTAGGATCATTTATTAATTTTCTGTGCATATCTAAGTTTGTATCTATTCCTAGTACATACATTTCTTCAAGAGCTCTTTCTAATCTTGCTCTCGCGTCTTCTCTGTCGTTAGCTCGACAAATTACTTTTGCAATTAAGGAATCATAGTAGGGAGGTACTACGTAATCTTTATATAGATGAGAATCCATTCTTACACCGATTCCTCCGGGAGCATGGTACTCTAATATTTTTCCTGGTGAAGGTAAGAACGTCTCTGAATTTTCGGCATTTATTCTACACTCAATTGCATGACCCTTTAAGACGATATCTTCTTGTTTAATTTTAAGCTCTTCATCTCTAGCAATTCTGAGTTGCAATTTAACAAGATCTAAACCTGTTACACTCTCTGTAACAGGATGCTCTACTTGAATTCTTGTATTCATTTCTATGAAATAGAAATTATCGTTCTCGTAGAGAAATTCAAATGTTCCTGCGCTAACATAATCCAATTGACGGCACGCTTCTACACATTGAGCATATATCTCTTGTCTTTTTTCTTCTTTAATACCCATTGCAGGGGCTTCTTCGATCACTTTTTGATGCCTTCTTTGTAAAGAGCAATCTCTATCTCCTAGATGCAGAACATTTCCATGTCTATCAGCTATTACTTGAACTTCTATATGCCTAGGACTAACAAGAAATTTTTCTAAATAAACAGTTGAATCTCCAAAAGCAGCCGCAGATTCTTGTTGCGTGAGTTCAATTGCATCATCAAGCTCTTCTGCTGAATAGACAATTCTCATGCCTCTCCCGCCACCGCCTGAAGCAGCTTTTATTATTACTGGGTAACCTATTTCTTCAGCTTTCTTATGGGTGTCCTGGTCGATTGGCCCTGAAGAGCCAGGAACGATTGGAAGTCCTGCCTTTTCTGCAAATTCTTTTGCAGAAACCTTATTGCCCATAAGTTTAATTACTGAAGCTGGCGGTCCTACAAAATCAAATCCACTTTTTTCAACCTTTTCTGCAAAATCTGGATTTTCCGACAAGAAACCATATCCGGGATGAACCCCATCAGAACCTGATAACTCCATTGCGCTTATTATTGCAGGAATATTTAGATAGCTTTGACTGGAGTCAGCAGGACCTATGCATATTGATTCATCTGCCATCTTCACATGCATTAAGTCTTTGTCTGCTTCTGAATAAGCAGCTACTGTAGGTATTTTTAATTCTTTGGCAGCTCTTAAGATACGAAGAGCTATTTCGCCTCTATTCGCGATTAGCAGTTTATTGATCATTATTTTGAGATCTCGAAGAGAGATTGTCCATACTCAACTGGCTCAGAGTTTTCTACATTTACAGAAAGCACAGTTCCAGAAAATTCTGATTTAATTTCATTCATCATTTTCATTGCTTCTACAATGCAAACCACATCTCCTTCTGAAATTAAATCTCCTACAGAAACAAACGGCTTTGCTCCCGGTGAAGCTGAAGCATAAAAGGTACCCACCATTGGAGAATTAATTGAATTAGCTTCTTGTTTATCTGCCGCAGTAGCTTCCGCATTTTTTTCTTCACTCGGCTGCTCTCGAACCATATCATTTTGAGGCACTGTTATTGATTGAGTTGTGATGCCTTGATTCTGTCTATTACTCTTAACCAACCTAACAGATTCTTCACCTTCCTGAATCTCTATTTCTTCAAGGTTAGAGTCTTCTAACATTTCTATGAGTTTTTTAACTTTTCTTATATCCATCTTTTCACCTTTTATTTAAATTTTTTAAGTGCAGTTCTTAACGCTAATTCGTAACCTTCAATGCCTAATCCAGATATCACTCCCTCCGCTATATCGGACAAATATGATTTTTGCCTAAAATCTTCTCTGGCATATATATTTGATATATGAACTTCTATGAATGGAAGACCAATTCCTGATAAAGCATCCCTCAAAGCTATGCTACTATGAGTTAAAGCTCCTGGATTGATGATAATGCACTGTACCTGATCATTTTTTGCCGTATGAATAAAGTTTACAAGTTCATGCTCAGCATTACTTTGATGACATATAACCTCTGAATTATTTTCTCTAGCTATCTCTTGGAGGTTATCCTCAATATCTTTTAAAGTTTCAGAACCATAAATCTCTGGCTCTCTCGTCCCTAGAAGATTCAAATTTGGGCCATTTAATAGTAAATATCTTGTCATTTAAGAGTATATGAGTGATTTTAAGCGATTTTAAATGAATTTAAACGAGAGATATAGAAATATTTATAAGATATTTAAGTTATTAATCTCAATTATCTTTTTAATCACAGGATAACAAAACCCTTTTTCATTACAGCCTTGATAAGATACTTGAAGTTTATTGGTGTTATCATCTATAAATATTTCTTTACTCACAGAGTTAAAGTAAACATCTACCCTGCCGAAATAAACATCATCGATCTTTATCGGTTCTCCAGAAAAGTTCTTAGCCTCTATTATTTTCGAATCTAAAGAGATTTTAAATTTATCTTCATATAGAAAGCAGTTTTCTTTCATAGCCCATCTAAGTATGATGCGCTTTTCTTCATGCTTATGAACGCTTAAAACGAATGCCTCATCTGCAGGAAGAATTTTATCTTGAGAAAGATTGTCAAGAGAAAAATCAGCTGAAAACACTATGAATGAAAGAAACGTAAAAGAAATAATCATTAGAGCATTAAGACTTGTACTTATAAATTTTTTCATTTTTGTATTAATTAATTGTTCAGAGAATAGACCCGAGGAGATCATTATAAAGGATCCTCATTTGTATGTACCTCTTAAAGGCTCTGCCGTGACAGGTGGATACTTAAGTGTTACTAATAAATCTAAAAACACCATCAAAATAAACGGAATTGATTGTTCTGGCATCAGGGCTGAAATTCATGAGACTAAAATGAATACAAAAGGAGTAATGTCTATGACAGAGATAGATTCCTTGATACTAAGGTCAGGCGAAACTCATATTTTTATGCCAGGAGGCAAACATATTATGTTTTGGGGATTGAGTGAATATAATAAAGGATACCTAAAGTGTAAGTTTTTAGTTTCTGAAGGCGAAGCTATTGATATCAACTTTCTTGTAGAAAACCGTGGATAAAATACTTGATATAAATAATCTAATTATAGACTTTGAATCTAAGGACTCCACTTTTAGAGCAGTGGATGATATTTCATTTCAGATAGAAAAAGGTAAAACGTTGTCTCTTGTTGGGGAGTCAGGATCTGGAAAATCTGTAACAGCCCTCTCCATTCTCCAGCTGCTGCCCGAAGGTACAGTAAGATACTCAATTAATTCGTCCATTAAGTTTGAAGATGAGCAGATAATTGGATCATCAAAAAATTTCTTAACTTCGCTAAGAGGTAATAAAGTATCAATGATCTTCCAAGAGCCAATGACCTCTTTGAATCCCTATCAAAAAGTAGGCTCTCAGATTGATGAAACGTTAATAATTCATAGAAAGTTAAGTAAAAAAGAAGCAAGAAAAATTACATTAGATTTACTTAAAAAGGTAAAAATTCCTGAAGCAGAAACCAAAGTTGATTCATACCCTCATCAATTATCAGGCGGACAGAGACAAAGGGTTATGATTGCTATGGCCTTAGCAAATGAACCAGAGTTATTAATTGCTGATGAACCTACAACCGCTCTAGATGTAACTGTTGAGAAGACTTTGCTGGAATTGTTATCAGATCTTCAAAAGGAATTTGGTATGTCTATTCTTTTCATAACTCATGATTTAAATATCGTAAAAAAATTCTCAGATGAAGTTTGTGTCATGAAAGATGGAAAAATAGTTGAGTCAGGAGAAGTTCACCGACTTTTTGATAATCCTCAACACCCCTACACAATTAAACTTCTAAACTCTATACCAGGGAAAAAAGAAGAAATGAATCTTGAAAAAGAAGTCTTATTACAAGCTGACAAGGTTGATATAAATTATCCCATTACTAAAAACTTATTTGGTAAGGCTGTCGAATATTTGAATGCAGTAAAAAAAGTAGATATAAGAATATATTCTGGTTCAACGACTGGTTTAGTAGGTGAATCAGGATCAGGAAAATCATCACTTGCTAGGGCCCTTTTAGGAATTGAGAATGCGGCTGGAACCATCATTTTTGATGGCAAAAATATTAATAGTCTGAATCAGAATGAAAAAAGAGCTTTTAAAAAAGATTTTCAAATTGTTTTTCAAGACCCTTTCGGATCTCTTTCTCCAAGGATGACAATAGGAGAGATTGTTGGAGAAGGGCTAAGGGTCCATGCTCCAGAACTGACAAAACTTTCACGGAAAGAGAAGATTATTAAAGCCCTAAAGGACGTAGAGCTTGATTCCTCATCTTACTCGAGATTTCCTCATGAACTTTCAGGAGGGCAAAGACAAAGGGTTGCGATTGCAAGGGCTATAATATTAGAACCTAAATTAATTTTGCTAGATGAGCCAACATCAGCATTAGATGTCTCTATTCAAATGCAAATACTATATTTATTGAAAGATCTTCAGTCTAGGCTAGGCCTTGCTTACCTTTGTATTAGTCATGACTTAAAAGTTATCAGATTCTTGTCTGACTATGTCTATGTTATGAAGGACGGAAATATCCTTGAGGACGGTGTTTCCGAGGATCTATTTGAGTCCCCGAAACATCAATATACACAAGAGCTCCTAGCCGCTTCAATTACCTAAGTTATAAGATACTAACTTTCTAATCTATAATTTGTTTATGTCGAAAGATAAACGTAAATATTCTTCCGAAATTGTAGATGGGGTTGAACAGGCTCCATCGAGGGCTATGCTCCGTGCTGTTGGGTTTGAGTCTGAAGACTTCCTTAAACCACAGGTAGGCATTGCATCTACGTGGAGTATGGTTACACCTTGTAATATGCATATTAATGAGCTGGCCGAGTATGCTGCAAATGGAGCTGATTCGGTAGGCTCTAAAGCAGTTATTTTCAACACTATAACTGTATCTGATGGCATATCTATGGGAACAAAAGGAATGAGGTATTCGCTTATTTCTAGAGAGGTGATTGCCGATTCCATCGAAACAGTAGTAGGAGGTCAAGGATTTGATGGCTTAATTACTATTGGCGGGTGTGATAAAAATATGCCAGCTTGTGTAATGGCTATGGCTAGACTAAACAGACCTTCGATTTTTGTTTACGGAGGAAGTATAAAACCTGGAGAAAATAGGACAGATGTTGTTTCAGTATTTGAAGCTGTAGGAAAGCATTCAGAAGGATCCATCTCTGATATTGAGTTATTAGATATTGAATCAACAGCTATTCCTGGCCCAGGTTCATGTGGTGGAATGTATACAGCAAATACAATGGCTTCAGCCATTGAAGCCTTAGGAATGAGTTTACCCAATAGTTCGGCTCAGGAAGCAGTATCTAAAAGCAAACTGCTTGATTCTGAAAGTGCGGGAAAAGCTATAATGAACTTGATTGAAAAAGACATTAAACCTCGCGATATTATGACCAAAGAGGCCTTTGAAAATGCAATATCAGTGGTTATCGCATTGGGTGGATCAACTAACGCTGTTTTACATCTTTTAGCAATCGCTCATGAGGCTAAAGTGCAAATCAGTCTTGACGATTTTGAGAGGATTGGAAAGAGAATACCTGTCTTGGCAGATCTAAGGCCTAGTGGTAATTACCTTATGTCAGAACTCATAGAAATAGGGGGTATTGTTCCATTGATGAAAATAATGCTTGAAAGAGGTCTATTAGATGGCAAGCAATTAACAGTTACAGGTAAAACTATTGAAGAGAACCTTGCTCAATTTGATTCGTATCCAAAGAATCAAAAAATTATTATGGAGGTTGATAAGCCAATTAAGGAAGACAGCCATTTGAGGATCCTCTACGGAAATCTAGCTCCAGAAGGAGCTGTGGCAAAGATCTCTGGAAAAGAAGGATTAAAATTTGAAGGCACAGCAAAGGTTTATAATTCCGAAGAAGAAGCTATGGAAGGTATCTTGTCTAATCAAATAAGCGAAGGAGACGTAGTTATTATCCGTTATGAGGGTCCAAGAGGAGCGCCTGGAATGAGAGAGATGCTGAGTCCAACCTCGGCAATTATGGGAAAAGGCTTAGGAGATAAAGTTGCTTTTTTAACTGATGGAAGATTCTCTGGAGGAACCCATGGCTTTGTAGTTGGTCACATCACTCCAGAAGCTTATGATGGAGGACCAATAGCTTTTATAGAAAATGGAGATCATATTTCCATTAATGCAGAATCTAACCAAATAAATCTTGATTTAACAGAAGATGAAATCAAAAAAAGAAAGGAATCCTGGGTTTGCCCTGTTAAAGATGAAGAAGGCGGAGTACTAGATAAATATAGAGCATTAGTTACCTCGGCCTCTGAAGGTGCGGTAACTACAAAAAAATAGAATAAAGATTCTTGAATAATTTTATATTTGGTTCAATAATGATTTTATACAAATGAACCTTTTTTTAATCCAGTATAAAAACACTAAGGAGAGCATATGAATGTTGTCACATTAACTGATGATAATTTTGAGAGCGAAGTAAATGCATCTGAGAAACCAGTACTGGTTGATTATTGGGCAACATGGTGCGGACCCTGCAAGATGGTAGGCCCGATTGTTGAAGAAATTGCTATAGAGTTCTCCGATAAAATAAAAGTTGGAAAACTAGATGTCGATGCTAATCAAACTTCTGCAGCTCAACAAAATGTTATGAGTATCCCTACACTGGCTATATTTAAAGGTGGAGAGCTGATAGCCCAACAAGTTGGTGCTCTTAGTAAGACTCAGCTAACAGAATTCATAGAATCTAACCTTTAGAAAAAACTAGACTCCGCATTCCATAGGGGTTACTATAAATCAACCAAAGTATCTTTGGTTAACCCCTTTTTTTACGCATCAATTTATCATATGCAATTAACAGAATTAAAAAAAATGCCAGTTGAACAGCTCATTGAGCTGGGCGAAGAGTGCAGAATAGAAAATGCTTCGCGCGCTAAGAGACAAGATATAGTTTTTGGAATACTAAAAAGCAAAGCCAAAAGCGGAGAAGATATTGAAGGTGAGGGTGTACTAGAAATTTTGCAAGATGGTTTCGGTTTTTTAAGATCCCCTGATTCTTCATACTTGGCTGGACCAGATGATATCTATGTTTCTCCAAGTCAAATAAGACGATTCGGTCTTAGAACTGGAGATACAATCAAGGGAAAGATTAGATCTCCAAAAGATGGAGAAAGATATTTTGCCATTCTCAAGATAGAGGAAATTAATTTCGAAGAACCAGATAAAACAAAGAATAAACCTTCCTTTGAAAACTTAACACCACTGTTTCCTGATGAAAGAATGCTATTTGAACTTGGAACAGGAAGTACCGAAGATTTATCATCAAGAGTAATTGACCTCACTGCTCCTACAGGAAAAGGTCAGAGATCTTTAATTGTTTCACCTCCCAAAGCGGGAAAGACACTATTACTTCAAAGCATTGCTCATTCAATAGAAAGAAACAATCCTGAGTGTAAGATAATGGTCTTATTGGTAGATGAGAGGCCTGAAGAAGTTACAGAGATGAAGAGGTCTGTAAAAGGAGAAGTAATTGCTAGTACGTTTGATGAGGCACCAACTAGACACGTGCAAGTTGCTGAGATGGCAATCAACAAAGCAAGAAGACTTGTTGAGCACAAACATGATGTTGTGATTCTATTGGATTCTATAACTAGACTAGCAAGGGCTTATAACTCCACACAAGCCGCATCAGGAAAAATTTTAACAGGAGGAGTTGATGCTAATGCTCTCCAGAAACCGAAACGTTTTTTTGGAGCTGCAAGAAATATTGAAGGTGGAGGAAGCCTTTCAATTATAGCAACGGCCCTTATAGATACTGGATCTAGAATGGATGAGGTTATATTTGAGGAATTTAAAGGTACTGGAAACTCGGAAATTAATCTAGATAGAAAAATAGCTGAAAAAAGAGTTTTTCCTGCAATAAACGTAAGAAAGACCGGAACTAGAAGAGAGGATTTGCTAACTTCTGACTTAGAATTAAGAAATATCACCGTATTAAGAAAGCTCTTGAATGAGATGGATGACACAGCCGCCATGGAATGGATGCTTGACAAGCTTAAAGACTACAAGACAAATGCTGAGTTCTTCGAGTCGATGAAAAGAAAATAGCAATTATATTTTTTTCTTTTTAGCTTTTTCCAAGCTTCTAGAAAAAAATAGCTTACTTATTATCCCCACAATAAAGGTTATCAATAGCGTTGCAAGCATTATCAATGCTATAACTATCTCTGAATTAATTTTTACTTTTCTTTCAAATAGAATAAATTCAAAGGGTAAAAAAAGCTCCATATTTCCATTGGTCAATAAGACAACTAAAATTCCAACAGAGAGCAAAATTAAAAAAAGCCTAGCCTGCATAAAGATAAAACCTCGCTTCTCCGCTCTTAGATTCTTTTAACCTTGAAAAGTTACAAGCAATCGATTCGATAGCTAATTCTTTCTCACATTCTATGTATACATAGCCTTTTTCTTTGAGGAGATTATATTTTGTGATTATTTCCAGGGATTTTTTTACTAAACCTTCATTAAAAGGAGGATCCAAAAATATCAAGTCATAACTCTGATTCAATGCTTCAAAATTTAAAGATAGGGCATTGGCATTAATTATTTTAACTTGCTTTTTTATATTTAATTTAGCCGCCAATGAATTCATTGATTCACATAAGCCTTTTTTATTTTCAATGAAAGTAGTTTGAATTGCGCCTCTTGAGATAGCTTCAAAGCCCAAAGCACCAGTGCCAGAAAACATATCAAGGCATATTTTATTTTCTAAATCATTATGTAACCAATTGAATAGTGTCTCTTTAGTTTTACTTTCAGTTGGTCTTAAAGATTTTGACGGTTTGAAGGTAAGTTTAGTACCTTTATACTTGCCCCCAATAATTCTTGTAGCAACTTGTCTTTTGGCCATATCGACAATATTATGCACTCAGAAGCTACTAGTAACCAATTTACCTTGTAGTTCATTAATGGAAGATCATAATTTAAAAGCAAATTTTATCGCAGCAATGAGGTGCGTTGCCTCAACTGTGTATGTTATCTCAGCTAAGTCAACAGTTGAAAAGCATGCTATGACCGCAATCTCTGTTACTTCGTTATCTATGTCACCTCCGTCTGTTCTAGTTTGTGTCAATAAGGAAGCCTCAATACACAATTTACTTTCCAAAGACTCTCTTTTTTGCATAAATATTCTCTCTCGTGATCAGGATAGCCTTTCCAGAGTTTGTAGTGAAGGTGAAGAGGGAGAGTCTAGATTCCATGATCCGGCCTGGATCGAAGATAAAGATTATGTATTCAATAGCAATTCATTATCAAATATATTTTGTAAGTGT
>PYIJ01168495.1_pt1 | contig 10561 bp, 3 predicted proteins | sample 3578051 | NCBI WGS metagenome assembly PYIJ01 (sample SAMN08408021, study PRJNA431606) | Marine metagenome isolate SA_KN192-05_S13_5m, whole genome shotgun... | biome: marine; feature: oceanic pelagic zone; material: water; isolation source: surface water sample, 0.2-0.8 um fraction ... | reverse complement strand
CTTCTAATGCTGACATGGTTTTGTCTGCGAACGGAACAGGATCAGTCGAGATAAACAACATTGACCTCGATGGTGGCACAATCGACAACACAGTGATAGGTGCCAACGAACCTTCTTCTGGATTGTTCAGTACTCTTTCTTACACGACTCTAGTAATACCAACTAAAATAACATTTTCTGGCAACACAATATCCACAAGCAGGTCCAATGATAATTTGGAATTTGAGGCAAACGGTTCAGGTAAGGTTGTCGTCAATGACTTTAGTCTGCCCAACTCCGACGGAGGAACAGGTGCATTCATAAGGACAGATGGTAGCAAAGCATTAAGTTTTTTCCAGAATTCAATTTCATTTAGTGAATCTACAATAGTAGACAACAGGCAGTCAATAGGATTCTCAACCAAAACCTTGATCGACGCAAACACTGCCACAGGTGCACATGAACAACTACAGGCAACCACTGTGGTTATCGACAGTTTTGACCAAACAAAATACGACAGTGCCTGGTATCTTGTGTTAAGCAGAAACAAGGCGGCTGACAGTGCAATAGAATATCAAATACAGAAACACGTCTTAGCTCAAGGCACAGAGGACGGTTCAACATTTGATTCTTTCTCAGGATCATCACAAGTAGTAAGGTCATCGGCCAGTGATGCGGCGGCAGATCTTTCAACAGACATTAGGTCTTCTGTAAGTAAGGTGAGGTTATTGGGTAGGGCAGGATTACTTGCTGACTCTTCGGTTTCCACAGACAATGCAGTCACATTCTTTAGGATTGGACTTGGTGACAATGACTCTTCTGGAACACAGGCAGGTTCTGGACTGGCGCAAACTGTCCTTGTTGCGGACCTGGACTCGGCGGCGGCCAACCTGGACACATGGGCAATAGCAGATTACAGAGCGGCAAAATATTTCATATCTATCAACAACACAACCACAAACGAAGTGTCATCGACAGAGGTCATGTTGATACATGATGGCACAAATGCATTCATAACAGAATTTAACACAATCATATCAAACGGTGAATCAACACCATTGGCTACCTTTACCGCAGACATCAGTGGCGGTAACGCAAGACTGCGTGGACAGAATGGCACCGCAGGCACTTGCAGGGTCACTATGTACAGAATTTTATTAGCTGACGACACTTCAGCCGACGACGGCACATACGTTGATGTGTTAGGTGCAAAAAATGTTACGAACACAGGGTCAACAACAATAGACACCAACACATTCAGAGGCACAGCATCTCCTGATGTTAGTTCACAGAAAGTAATAAGTTCGTTTGCCAACACTTTTGACAGTGTGTGGTATCATATAATAAACAAAGACATCACAAACAGTGAGTTTTCCATGCACAAATATTCAATCAACCAAGGAATATCAAGTGATGGAAGCACACAGGTGGCAGGAATAACAGACTCGTCCATACTTAATACAGGCGCCATGAATGATATAAACACAGTTGCCGTTGGAATCAACGGATCAGTAATAGAATTAAAGGCAACCGGTGTAAGTGATGGGTCTACAACTGTGAACAATGCCTCGACTTATTTCGCAATAGGTCTCGGTGACAACACAGCTGACGCCACGTCAGGACGTATCACAACTGAAGCTGGAGTTGTTGTAGCGGGTAACTCAGAGACAAAAATAGATCATGTCATCGCCGAAGGAACTACACAGAGTATGTTGGCCGCTGAAAGAACAGGAGCAGAATTTACAGCAAGTGAATTCAACGGTGCTCTTTATCATATCGTGACACGTGACCTAGCCAATGGCAGTTTCGAGACACAAAAAGTTTCATTGATGCACAATTTCAATGACGCATTCGTAACATCATCATCGGTGGTGAGCACAGATCCTGCTGACCTGCATCCGACCATGGACGCAGACATAGTCACAGCGGGTGATAGCACATCGAAAGTGAGATTAAGGGTTACTGATGGAGATGGTTCGAGTGTCACACCTAGCAACACAATGGCATACTACAGAATTGGTATTGGAGACCAGGATTCAACAGGATACACTGGCGAGTTAGGTTTGGTGCATGATATCATGCATGTTGACATCATAGGTAGCAGTACTGCGGTGCTTGATGCATTTACAAAAACATCACACGTTGGAGCAAAATATTTCATAAACGTTAAAAATCAATCTACAGGTGAAACAAGCAATTTAGAATGCCTTATCACACACGACAACACCACTGGTTATGTAATTTCATACAACGAATTTTTCTCAGGCAACAACAGTCTTATTACGTTGACTGCGGACGTAAGTGGTAACACACTCAGTTTGCGAGGTTCTGCCACAGCAGGTGGCAGTACAAAGGTGATAGTGAACAGAATAGTTGCTTTTGGTGATTCAGAGTCGAACGAAGAAACTACAGACAGCACAAGGAAAGTAATAGGAAATGTTATAACCTCAAGCACAGCTACAGAATTTGACACATTTCAATCAAGTGATACCGATGCAGTTCATTATGTGATAACCGGTCAAGGTGGAACTAATGAAAATTACATATGCGAAGCCACAGTGGTCACAGATGGCACAGGAGTTTTTGTATCACATGGACCTAGTATTACTACCAAAACTGGTGAAATAGAACTATTACAACTTTCTGCTACCATATCAGGAGGCACTGTGAGTGTCAAAGCCGCTTCAACATCTGGAGCAACTGCGGTGCAGGCGTATGCGGTCAAATTGAAGGCACCTGCAGTAACCACAAAAACAGTTGACTCATTCGCACATGGAACTTACAGGGGTGCCAAGTATTACATCAGTGCCACAAGTGCAGAAAACAATAGTGTGATGAATGTTGAGGCAATGGTGGTTCATGATGGTACCACAGCCTATATAACAACATTTAATGAACACTTTTCTAATACTCAGTTGTTTACCTTGACAGCAGATATAAGCGGAAGCAACGTGGTATTGACCGCAACACCTTTGGTAGCGGACACCACAATTAAATTTTATAGGATACTTTTGGCAGACAATGAATCTGACGCAACCGGAACAGATTTCAACACCATCGGTGCTGAAACAGTTTCAAGTACCGCAACTGCCATAGACACTTTTGAACACACGTCATTTACTGGTGCACACTACATAATAGTGGGCTTCAACAACAGTGAATCGTCAGCTTCTATTACTGAAGCCACAGTTTTGACTAACGAAACACAGGCTTTCGTGCATGGAGGTGCTTTCGTTTCTACCAAAGGCACTGAGCAATTAAACTTGACTGCGGCACACAATGGATCAAGCACAGTAACTTTATCGGCTTCATCTACATCAGGTTCTTCAACGACTGTCAATGCATTTAGGATTCATATGTTGAGAGGTGACGCAACGGCGTTCACTGAACTGGATTCTTTTGCACACTCGACATCACAAGGGGCCAACTACATCATTGCAATGAAAGATGGTAGCAATAGGGTACAGATGTCTGAGGTTATGTTGGTCAGTGACGGGACTGACGCATACCATACTGAACTTGACATAAACAGTGAATCAACAAGTGCACCTTTTATTACTTTGACATCGGCCGTAGACGGTGATGATGTCAAACTAAGAGCAGAAAGCACAATAGAAAACACAACCACTGTGACCAATGTATGGAAAGTTCCTCTCACAAGGGCCACAGGCAATCCACAGTCAACAGCCACACTTGACACTTTTGACAAAACGACACACCGAAGTGCCTTTTACACTGTGACAATATCTGACAGTGATTCAGGAGCATTAGGAAACTATGAGACCTGCGAAATAAGGGTAATGCATGACGGTTCAGCGTCATATATCACGGTATTTGCAAGGGCAAGTTCAACAGGAAGCGATCTTGTGACGTTCTCAACTGACATCAGTGGCAATGATGTGAGGTTACGAGGAGTGATAAGTAGTACTAACGCACACACAGTAACGGTAGTTAGAAGGTTGGTGAATTTATAATATGGCACAATTAGTTTTAAATGTAGGCGCAAACGCAAACGACGGAACGGGGGATACGTTACGAGATGCAATGATCAAGGTGAACACAAACTTCACCGAAATTTATGCATCACCAGGATTTGATCTTACAACAATACAGGTCACAGGCAACGAGATCAGGGCCACTAGGACCAATGACGATATAGTATTCAAACCAGCCGGGACAGGTGCAGTGGTTTTTCCAGCACTAAGAATCAACGACAACAATATTGAAGGAACAAGATCAAACGAGGATATTAATTTAAATCCTGCAGGAACAGGAAATGTCATATTCGGCGCTATCCAGATCGCGGGCACAACATTAAGTTCATCTGATTCAAGTTCAATTAACATAAATGAAAATTTAATAGTTGACGGAACACTGTCTGTTTCAGGTACGACTACATTCTCAGGAACGATATCCGCGGGATCAGGTACAACGATAGGAAATCTTACACTTGCAGATGGATCAATAACTGATTCAAGTGGAGCAATAAGTTTTGGTAATGAGAATCTAACTACAACAGGAACAATGACAGCCGGTACTGGTTCAACAATAGGTAACCTTACTTTGGCAAACGGATCGATTACTGATTCGTCAGGTGCAATCAGTTTTGGTGATGAAAATTTAAGCACAACAGGAACACTAGATGTGTCTGGCACTGCAACATTGGGAGCAGTCACAGTGTCATCTTTAAACATCACAGGAACGTTAGCTGTTGACAACTTGAACTTCCAGGATAATGAGATAACTTCTGACTCCAACGCAGACATACGTCTTACTCCAGGTGGAACAGGTTCCGTTATCATAGACAGCCTTACAATTGACGACAACATCAATATAACAGACAACGAAATTAAAACAACTGTTTCCAACTCCAATTTGGTGCTATCTCCATCTGGCACAGGATCAGTATCAATAGCCAAGGCAGATATTAACAGTGGATCTATTGATGGGACTGCCATTGGTGCAACAACACCCGCGGCAGGTACTTTCACAACACTTACAGTTACATCTGCTTTGACACTAGAAGGTGTTACTATCGATGACAACACTGTTAAGACCAACTCATCAAACGCCAATCTTGAACTTTCAGGTAACGGCACAGGTGGTGTTACGATAAGTGGATTTACTTTTCCAACATCAGATGGGTCATCTGGACAGTTTCTAAAAACAGATGGTGCAGGAACACTTTCATTTGCGACCGCTGGTGCAACTCTTAACCATTCTGACCTAGCAGACGCAACAACTACGCTGGCCACATCAGCAACATCAGTGTTGAATACATTTGATAAGACTGTGTATAGAAGTGCCAAATACTTTGTATCCATGTCTGATACCACTAACAGCAGATTTGAAATGGCGGAGTTCAACGTGGTTCATGACGGATCAGATGCATACATTGTTGCATTTGGAAGCACGACAGATCATACAGGACCGTTAACGACATTCACCGCAGATGTAAATGGTGACAATGTAAGGGTATTGGTCACAAACACTTCAAGCGACAGTTTAGTATTCAAATTCCAACGTATAGTGGTAGACGTGTAATTTTACATTAGGTTCTTAGAATTACAACTAAATAAACGTATCAAAAGGGGATTGAAACATGGCACAACAGAGTATTAACATAGGATCAAGTGCAAACGACGGAACAGGTGATCCGTTAAGAACAGCATTTGACAAGATTAACGACAACTTTACAGAATTATATGGCTCAACAGCAGAAGCCAATGACTTAATTGAGGATTCAAGTCCGCAACTAGGTGCAGATCTAGATGTAAACGGAAGAAGAATTACATCAGCAAGATCAAACGAAGACATAGTATTATTACCAAATGGCACAGGTGGTGTTGTTGCATCAGCAGTAAGGATAGCAGGCACAACTTTAAGTGCAGATGATTCATCACTAATCACTATTGCTGAAGGATTTCAAGTAAACGGAGCAACAAACATCGACGGAGCGGTAACGGCTACTTCAACATTAGCAGTGACAGGAACATCAGCTTTGACTGGTGCAGTCACAGTTACAGGAGCAACTATTATTAACAATTCTTTAACTGCAAATTCATTAACAACAAACACTATTGCATCTAATGGATCAAATGCTGATCTTTCCATACAGCCAAGTGGGACAGGAGATGTTTTAATCAGTGCATTAAGAGTAAATGGAACTACACTTGATTCATCAGATTCGACGGCAATCAATATAAATGAAGCATTGGTTGTTGACGGAACAATTAATGTAAGTGGAGCAAGTACTTTGACAGGTGCGGCAACTTTAAGTTCAACATTAGCAGTTACAGGCACATCAACTTTCAGTGATGGTGTCACAGCAGAAAGCATTATAACAAATTCAGTCACTTCAAATGGTTCAAACGCGGATTTAAGTTTACAACCAAGCGGAACAGGTGACGTGCTAATCAGTGCATTAAGAGTAAACGGAACAACACTTGATTCATCTGATTCAACGAAGGTAACAATAGCAGAAGCCGTTGACGTTACAGGAGCATTTGACGTCGCAGGTGCCACAACAGTGGCGGCTATCACAGCTTCAGGCACAGCAACATTTAACGGTGCAGTTGCACTTAACGGTGCAGTAGGTATAGGAGACTTGAATATCTTAGCAGACGGTACTATCACAACAGATTCAAATGGTGACTTTGTTGTTGATCCAGCAGGTACAGGTGCTATTGTACTTACAGGTCCTATCACTGCAACAGGTACACAAACAACAACTGGACAACTCAACGTAGACAACTTGAGAATGGACGGAAATGCAATAACGGCAACAGACACAAATGGTGGTATAACACTTACTCCTGATGGCTCTGGCTCTATTACACTAGGTGGTCAGACTGTTGGTATTACTAACGAATTAAATGCAGTTGATATCGAAGTATCAGGTGTATTAAGATCAAACACAATCCAAAGTGATACATCAGATTCAGACATAAGCATATCATCACAGGGTACAGGTGCAGTGGCAATAAGTTCACAGCTTACATTGACTGGATCATTCCTTCCAGCGATACACACGTTCACGGCAACAGACGCAATAACAATAGCGGAACACGCCGGCAGAACTTTACTGCTTGGTGAAGTTGGTGGTAACGCGGCAGTGACTTTAACACTACCAGCGGCGACTGGAACAGGTGCAGTTTACAAATTCATCGTTAGTGTTACAAACACATCAAACTACAAGATACAAGTGGCAGATGCAACAGACACAATCGATGGAATCATGTTGTACCTAGACGAAGACGGTACAGCAGTGTCGGCTTTCCCAACAGTGGCGGCATCAGATACAATCACACTAAACGGTGGTACTACAGGCGGTATTGTTGGTGATTATCTTGAGCTTATTGACATAGCTACCAACCAATATCACGTTAGAGGCGTTATGAGGGTGGCGGCAGGTGCCAACCCAGCAACACCTTTTACTGCGGCAGTTAGTTAATAGTTAATAGCACACTATAACACACACTATAAATCGTTGATACTCCAATAAATATCCATGTAAGGAGTATTTTAATGGCAACACCAGTGTGGACAACCACAGCCGGGAAACTGGCATCCATCAACGAACAAGCTTCGTTTTCGCTACAATTAGAAGCGAACACAACTGATTCTACGGCCATTACATACTCATTGATTGCAGGAAGCCTACCTTCAGGAATGTCTCTTACATCCACAGGCTTACTAACAGGAACTCCGGCTGAGGTTGCCAAAAGAACTCTTTACACCTTCGTCGTGCGAGCCACGGCCGGATCCGCAATCACAGACAGAACATTCACACTAGATGTGTCAGGCGCAGACGCACCTACATTTACCACAGTGGCTGGACAACTTAACAAACCACTGTCAACAGTGTATACAACTGACAGTTCAACAACTTGTGACAACACACTGACCACAGCAGACGTCACAGGAAATGTCACTGTGCTTGATGGCTCGTTTATTGAGTATGATATCGTTGCAACAGATTCGGATACAACGGCAGGACAAAATCTTGTTTATGAAGTTGTACAAGGATCATTGCCACCAGGTGTGACTATGACGACAGGAGGAAAAATATCTGGTATTGTACAATTAGTGATCGATGACGAATATGGTCCTCAAGGTGGTTATGACTTTGATGCTTATCCAGATTATTCAGCACTTACACCAAGTGACGGTGGTAATCCTCTAGATGCCAAAAACATTTACGACAGGACTGTAATATCAAAATCCAGATCTGTCAATTACGATTTTATTGTAAGAGTTACAGATGGTGTGTCAAGTGTTGACAGAAACTTTAATATTTTTGTTTATTCTGCAGACTATTGGGTGGTTTCAAATTCAAATGTAACGATTGACCAAACCTTAATAGGTAGCAATTTTGTAACTATGGATTTACACACAGGTAGACCACCTGTGTTTACTACTGACTCAGACCTAGGAACGTTCAGGCATGATAACAATGTGCTTATAAGAATTGATGTAGATGATTTTGATCCATTACAGGCCAATTTAGAATACAGTATTACTGCAGGAGCATTACCAACAGGACTTTCAATAACACTTAACACTGGTGAAATTTATGGAACACTGGCAAGACAAGCCGCGGTAGAAGTTGACTACACCTTCACAGTAAGAGCTAACAGAACAGTGGCCACAGGGCTAAACACCTTCTCTGAACGAACATTCACTATGAAAGTGATTGGAGAGATTGACATAGGAATCAGTTTTACAACTCCAGACACCATTGGAACATTGACAGCTGGAATACCAAGCATCCTATCTGTACAAGCAGTGACAGAAGAAGCAAACAGAGTTCTGTCATACACTGTCACTTCAGGTGCACTTCCAACAGGTATTACACTATCAGATGCAGGTAACCTTATAGGAACAATTGACCCAAGTGATTTTTCAGATTCCACAAGAGCATTTACATTTGAAGTTACAGTAGCTGACCAATATCAAGAATCAGCCACCAAAAAAGAATTTACACTTAACATAGACATTCCTTTCACACAGGTAGAATATGGAAACATGGCAGGACACTCTACGTCATTCATAGATCAAAATGTTTTCTATGCCATAGCTCAAGATCCAAATATCAATTCACCCGAGTACATATACAGGCCTGAAGATAGTAATTTTGGAATGAAAGACAATCCAGAGATGCTCATGATGGCAGGACTTGAAGCACAAACACTTACAGCATTCCAACAACAAATGGAACAGAACCATGCGCCTAAAACTTTATACTTTGGAGATTTAAAAACTGCAATAGCAAAAGAAGATGGAGAAATCAAATATGAAGTTGTCTACATTGAAATGAAAGACACAATGGTTAACAGCAATGGCGAAGCTGTTTCAAGCAGTATAAAATTACGAGACGCTGTGGCTAAACCAATGTTAGGACCAAGAGCTTCAACAACAAATGCAACGACGGATATAGGCGAGTATGAGATAACAACAGATGGTGGTCTTGCATTTTCAACTTCAGGATCAAAGGTTAGATTTGCAAATCAATTGAGTGCTGACCTAGGTTTTATAACACATCTTTATCCTAACGCTGTGGCCAATATGAGGTCAAGAATGAAATCATTAGGACACAAGGAATACACTTATCTGCCATTATGGATGAGAACCACGCAAGTAAATGACCTTGCACCACTAGGATATGTCTTGGCTGTACCTGTGTGCTATTGTAAACCAGGAACAAGTGCTAGGCTTAAAAAGAGGATAGAAGATAAAAATATTGAATTTAAAAATATCCAATTTACCATTGATAGGTATTCTATCAACAAGAGTGTGGTATCTCCAGAAACGTTCACAGCAGATGGTTCAACCACAACATTTACGCTTAACGAAATCGTGCATGAAGAGGACATATTGATTAAAGAAGGATCAAACATTGTATCAGTTGGTAAAGGTGTGACAGCAGACAATAATATTATACCTAGCTATCTCACAGTTGATGGAACACTAAGATCAGCTGACCATGAACTGGGTGCCACCCTATCACATGACACAGCCAACAAGAAAACAACAATTACATTTACCAAAGAAGTTCCTGCAGACGGAACAATAATCAAGGTGGAGAGATCCAACGATAAATATCTAGTATTTAGAAACAAAGGAATTTAATATATGGCAAGTAAAATAGTACCAGGTAACGTAGATGGAACTTTCCCAACAGCAGGGCAGGACAACAGTTCACAAGGCTTTCGAGACAACTTTAATGCTACAAAGAATAACTTTACTGAAGCAAAATCTGAGATAGAAGATCTACAGGTAAACAAGGCTTCACTGAACAGTTCAAGTAATTTCAACAACAATGAAGTACTACAAGCAAAATTCAAAGATACATCAGAGGTAGTGTATGCACACGGAACCACTGGTGGGGCAATCACACTAAACCATAATGTTGGACACTATCAAACTATTACTACGAATGCTTCAGTCACTTTAACATTTACTAATTTTCCAGCATCAGGATCTCTTGGAAGAATAGTTTTAGACATTACCTGTGCCGATGTTGCACACACTTTGACTATACCAAGTGCAGTGATAGTCGCAGACAACGTATCAGGTGGTG
>PYIJ01282408.1_pt1 | contig 10562 bp, 12 predicted proteins | sample 3578051 | NCBI WGS metagenome assembly PYIJ01 (sample SAMN08408021, study PRJNA431606) | Marine metagenome isolate SA_KN192-05_S13_5m, whole genome shotgun... | biome: marine; feature: oceanic pelagic zone; material: water; isolation source: surface water sample, 0.2-0.8 um fraction ... | reverse complement strand
GGAATCGAACCGGTGTACAAGGTTTTGCAGACCTCTGCGTAGCCACTCCGCCACGTCGCCGTGAAGAGCGGTAGAAGGGATTCGAACCCTCGACCTTCTCGTTGGCAACGAGACGCTCTAGCCAGCTGAGCTACTACCGCAATAAATTAATAATAGTTTATCTACGTTATTTATAAAAAGATTTAATCAGTTGATCCAAAACCACCTGTAGATCTTTCTGTATCAGGTAGGTTCTCTACAATTTTAAATTCAACACTACTTGTATTGATAAGTACTAATTGAGCAATTCTGTCTCCAATGCTTATCTGATAATCAGTACTTCCATGATTAATAAGTGGCACCATCAATTCACCTGTGTATCCGGGATCAATTAGTCCAGGGCTATTAATTAATGTAATTTTATGTTTTGAAGCTAAGCCAGATCGGGGTAAAACAAATCCAGCACATTGATTAGGTAAACTTATTGCAATTCCAGTATTAATAAGTTGTACTTCTTTCGAAGGAATTAAAGCATCTACAGAAGAACTTATGTCATACCCTATATCAGAATCATGCTTTCGAGATGGTACAGATGCATTATTATTAGTAAGTTGTATTTCTATCTCAATATTTTTATTCAATGGTAACCTTTCATTGATGAATATTAGAGATTATCTTTTTATAAGGAAAGCGAAATCATCAAATAAAATCAAAATTTTAGATGTTTTAGGTTTTGAGAGTGACATTACCTTGGTTCAAACACCCGACATAATCAAGGAAATGGATAACCTGAGAGTATCATCAGAATTAGAGATTGTTGATGAGGAAATAGAAGCTGTCGAAATTGCTCAACAATTAATAAATACTGATTATTCATCTGAACAAAATATACAAGAACAAGTAACAGATGAGTCACCAAATACAGAGACATTTGTTCCATTAAATATAACAACACAGATTAGGAAAATTTGGACAGACTTAGAAAAAAGAAGACAATGGGTGGTACCTGCCTTGTTGATTGTATCCGGAGTCTTTATTGTAAGCTTTATATCGATATTTTTTATAAATATACGTAATGAAAATATTGCTTCGGAAACTTTAACAAACTCAATTACTGAAAATACAAATATTTCTGTTGAAAACTTGCCAGAATTGTTAGCTGTGGCAACGAATCCTTTTTATTCTCGATATGATGTATCTAATGCGAGTGCAAATTTACAAATTATTGAAACTTCATTAATTCAGTATCAAACAGACATAATTGATAGAGAAATTCCAAATAGATCGAATGTTGAAGCATCTTTAAATCAATTATTTAATATTGTAGAAAAATTAGATCAATTATTTACATACAGAATCATGCATTCAGAAATTTTAATATATGAAGACATTCTAAATATAGACGAAGATACAGTAATTGATGATCTTGCAAACGAATTATCACTAATTGGAGCAAAAAGTAACCTCAATGGGGATACATTACCAAATATTGAAGAATTTACCGAACATCAACAGTTAGTTATGTCTGCTTTAGCAACTGCTCAAGATTTACATGGACGATTAGTTGCATCTCTAAGAAATAATGAGGTTGAAGTAGCTAATACTCTTATATCTGCAATTACATTGAACAAGAATTCTGAAATTTCCTTTTTTAATGATTCATTGTCAGATTTTCAGGAAAAGTATGGATCAATTCTGGAAAATATAGAAAAATTACCTTAATTTAGCTCTGCTGCTTCTTTTTCGAAGTCAGTTACATCAGAAAATTCTTTATATACTGAAGCAAACCTTAAATAAGCAACTTCATTTATATCCTTGAGGTGAATAAGTACAGTTTCACCAATTATTTTGCTTTCTATTCTTTTTCCGTGTGATTTTAAATCAAGGTAAATTGTTTCAACAAGATTTTTCAATTGTTTATCACTTAAATCTTGTCCTCCAAAAGCATTCTCTACTCCATTAAAAAGCTTTTCATATTGAAATTCCTCTAAATTACCATTTCTTTTCTTAACAATAAGTTCAATTTCTGATTTTTCGTAAGTTGTGAACCTTGTAGCACAAGCTGAACATTCTCGACGTCTTCTTATTGCGTCTCCATCAACGTTTTTTCTAGAATCAACTACAGCAGTATCTTCTGCATTACAAAATGGGCATACCATATATAGTGTATTATAGAAATGACAAATTTTTGTAACAAATAAATTAAGGAATTATTAAAATTTGATCTTCAAAAATTTCAGAATTAACTAAATTATTTAATTTTTTAGTCTCTATTAAAAATTCTTCGATATTTTTTTTCTCAAATTTCATACCAATTCCCCATAGAGAATCTCCTTTAATTACTTTATACGTAAAAGCATCATTAAAGCCATTATTGGTTGATGATATTGGTTTAATTAAAGGTGTTGTAATGATGGAAAATAGTAACAAAAATACTAAAACCAATAATTTTTCTTTCATAATTTTATATTAAAAATAAGATATGACAGTTTTATTCGAACAAATGTGCTAAAATTAGATTATGGTTTCTGACAAACAAAAAAATATATTAAATTTTATTAACATTTTTGTTGAAAAAAACGGTTATGCACCTTCAGTAAGGGAAATTTGTACGGGTGTTGGTCTAAAATCAACAAGTACAGTTCAATATCATATAGAAAAATTAATTAATTCGGGTTATCTACAAAAAAACTACAAAAAATCTAGAGCTTTGACAGTAAATTCACAAATACCTAAAAATAAAATACCAATTCTTGGTGAAATAGCTGCTGGATCGTTGCTTATGGCAGAAGAAAACGTAATTGGATCTGTAAATTATCCGCATTCAGAGGAAACAACAGAACTATTTGCATTATCTGTTTCTGGTGATTCCATGATAGATGAGGGAATACATGAAAAAGATTTAGTTATAATTGACAAATCATTACAGATTAAAAATGGTGATATAGGTGCTTTTTTGATCAATAACACTGAAGGTACAATAAAATTTTTAAGAAATATTGAGGGTAAAAACTACTTAGTTCCTGCAAATAAAAATTATAAGAAAATTCAAGTTAATGAGAATATTCAACCTATAGGTAAAGTTGTATCTCTAATTAGAGATATGTGACAGAACCTTTTAAATAAATTTTTCCGTCTTCAAAACTCATATCAAGCTCACCACCAGGATATAAAACAACTGCCTCATCCTGGACTTTATTATTAAATCTAAGAAAAGAATATAAAGCCAACGCACCGGAGCCGCATGCATCAGTTTCTCCCACTCCTCTTTCATTTACTCTTGCGTAAATAAATCGTTCATCAACAACTGAATATATTTCAACATTTACACCATCTTTAAACAAATCAGTATTGCGTGCTTTTTCTGAAAATGAATCTAGATCAAATTTATCAACATCATCTACTTCAAGCATTAAATGAGGGTTACCAACATTACTTGTTGTACATATTAAAGAATCAATCTCTACTTCTTTACCAATAGTTGGCAATGGTGCTTCTATTTTTACTGTATCATTATCGACTACCGCTTCAATATCCCCAACAGGAGCTCTAACAATTAACTTTGAATTATCCACAAGGTTGTTATCAACGGCATATTTTGCTGTACAACGAACACCGTTTACACATAATTCTGCCGGCGTTCCATCATTATTGAAATAATGCATTTTTACAGTCGAAGAATTAATTTGTTCAATAAAAATAACACCATCAATTGGTAGAAGAGAATCTCCAACTATAGAAATAATTTCAATCTGGGAGAGATCTCTTTCATATGAACTGCATATGAAATCATTGCCAGTTCCAGACATATATACTTCATTTTTCATCTATGATTCTTTCCAATTCATCTTTAACAATAAGTTCATCATTAGTTTCAATAATTTTTATTCTATCTTCTTGTTTAAACCATGTGAGTTGTTTTTTTGCTAAGCGATTAGTTTTTAAATTAATGTTTTCTTCTAAGTCGCTACTTAAATTCATTCCTATAGCTTGAAGAACTGTTTTAGATGGATTTTGAATATTGTTCATTTCATCAACTAATCCTCTATCTATCATATTGGAAGTCCTATCTTTTATTCTCTTCAAATAATCAGGATGATTCCAAAATACCCCAACTATTTTTTCAGGAATATTTATAGGTGGAAAGACATATTTAACATCTTCAAGAATAGAATTTTCAATATTTCTAATCAAACGTCTTTTATTAATTTCAGTTTCAGGTGGATCAATATCATAAAGTTTATGAAATTTTAATAATTGATCAACATTTAGTAACTCTAATTCAGACCTTATGGCCGGATCAGTTGGTCTAAATTCGAAGCTATTAATTAATGATCTAAAATAAAGACCAGTTCCACCAACAACCAAAAAATCTTTAACGAATGATTTCTCAGGTATTTCCATTTCTATTAAATAATTAAGATAATCAACAACTGAAAAATTTTGATCAGAATCGGCTATATCAATACCGTAATACAAAACCTGAGACCGCATTACTTCAGTAGGTTTATCAGTCAAAATATCAAGACCTTTATATACAGCCATTGAATCAAGTGAAATGATATCTAAATTTCTTTCAATAGCTATTTTGTGTGCAAGGGCTGACTTACCTGAAGCAGTCATACCAGTTAGAAAGTATAACAAATTTAAAGAGTAGCTTTCAAAAAAAACGGAGATGCATCGTACACTTTAACATCAATTAATTGACCAATAATATTCTGGGTAGTTTCTAAATGAACAATATGACCACCCTCAGTACGTCCAGTTAAAACATTGGGATCTTTTTTTGAAGGCTTTTCTACTAACATTTGTTGTGTTGAGCCTACGAATCTTTTATACCTGTTTTGGCTAATTTTAATTTGCTCTTCTTTAAGTCTCATAAATCTTGTATCAATTAAATGTTTCTCAACAAATTTATCTGAGTAATCAGCTGCTACTGTACCTGGTCGTGGTGAAAATTTAAACATATAAATAAGATCAAATTTTGCATAATCCACAACTTTCATTGTTTCATCGAAATCAGCATCATCTTCGCCAGGAAAACCAACTATAACGTCAGAAGACAATGACACATCAGGAATTATATTTTTAATCATGTCTATTTTTGATAGATATTTTTTTTGATTATATCCTCTATGCATTGAGGAAAGAATTTTATCACTACCGCTTTGTAGTGGTATATGAATTTGATTTGCAATTTTAGGAAGTTCCGAAACAGCAATCAATGTTTCTTCTTTAAAATCTTTTGGATGTGGTGAGGTAAATCTAATTCGCTCAATACCATCGATTTCATGTATTTTATAAAGTAGCTGTGTAAAGTATGGGCTTCTTTTGTTATCAATCATTAAATCTCTTCCATATGAATTAACATTTTGCCCTAAAAGAGTAATTTCCTTAACGCCTTCATTTGATAGATTTTTGATTTCATTGATGATATCGGAAGGCCTTCTACTAATTTCAACACCTCTTACAGATGGAACGATGCAAAATGTACAACTATTATTACAACCAATTTGAATAGTAACGAAAGCACTGAAACCAGATTCACGAACAGGTAATATTTCAGTTTCGATGTCTAATGTTTCTTCGACTATTTTAGTAATCGGACCCCAGTCCTCAGATTGATTTAATAAATTAATAACATCATTTGTATTATGGGTACCAATCACAACATCTACCCATGGAGCTCTATCACGAACTAACTCTTTATCTTTTTGAGCTGCACATCCTCCAACAATTAATCTTCTATCTGAAGATTGTTCTTTCCATTTTTTTAAATGACCAAGTGTTCCGTATAATTTATCGTCAGCATTTTCACGAATTGTACAAGTGTTAACAAATAAGATATCAGCTTGGTCAATATCTTCAGATTTACTCATCCCATCACTATTAAAAATTCCAGCAATTTTTTCAGAATCATGCTCATTCATCTGACATCCAAAAGTTTTAATATGATATTTAAAACCTAATCTTGATGGTTTAGATATTAATTTGTTTTCTATATGAATAGATGTTTTCACATTACAAATTATAAATTTATATTTAAGAAAACTATGTTATTTTTTGTTTTTAGGCTCTTCTGACGTTTCTTCTTCTACTTCAGCAGTCTCATCGCTTTCAATTGATTCTTCTTCATCAGATTCAATCATTCCAACTGCTTTGTATACCGCAGTTTCTAACTGTAACGCAAGATCAGGATTTTCTCGTAGAAAACGCTTGGAATTCTCTTTACCTTGTCCGAGTTGAACCTCGTCGTATGTAAACCAAGCACCAGCTTTTCTAGCTATGCCATGTTCTACAGCAACATCGAGTAAGCTACCTTCACGAGAAATACCTTGACCAAACATAATATCAAATTCAGCTTCTCTAAAAGGTGGAGCAACTTTATTCTTAACTATTTTTGCTCTTACACGGTTACCTATCTGTTCAGGACCAACTTTTAGTGTTTCAATTCTTCGTACGTCGATTCTTACAGAAGAATAAAACTTAAGTGCTCTTCCACCGCTTGTTGTTTCAGGAGATCCCCACATGACACCTATTTTTTCACGAATCTGATTAATGAATATAACAGTTGTTCCCGATTTATTGATTGATCCTGTTAATTTACGCAATGCTTGTGACATCAATCTAGCTTGTAAACCTACATGCGTATCGCCCATTTCTCCTTCAATCTCAGCTTTAGGAACAAGGGCTGCAACTGAATCAATTACAACTAGGTCTACCCCACCAGATTGTATCAACATATCGGCAATTTCTAATGCTTGTTCTCCGGTGTCAGGTTGCGATACTAATAATTCGTCAACATCTACTCCCAATGCCCTAGCGTAAACAGGATCTAGAGCATGCTCAGCATCAATGAATGCTGCAACTCCTCCAGCTTTTTGGGCTTCTGCAGCAACATGTAAAGAAAGTGTTGTTTTACCGGATGCCTCTGGTCCGTATATTTCTATAACTCTACCTTTTGGAACCCCACCTATCCCTAAAGCAAGATCTATAGATAATGCACCTGTAGATATTGCAGGTATTTTTTTAATATTATCGGCACCAAGTTTCATTAATGAACCCTCGCCGAATTGTTTCTCGATTTGCTCAAAAACTGTATCTAGTTTTTTTGCCCTGTCTTTATCCATTTTTTTTCTCCTTTTTAACAATAATAAATATATATTAAAACATCTTTGTATGACAATTTTACTAGAACAAATGTTCTAATACAAGTTTTTAATGAATTTTATCAGTTCCCATTGAGCTTTATTTGCTGATCTTTGGAGTATTTCTTCCCTATTACCGTTCATTTTATGATCTGTTATTACAGTTTTGTCACCATTAGATATACAAATAAAAATTGTACCTACAGAATACTTGCTTGAAGATAATGGTCCAGCTTCACCCAAAATTGTCAAACACATATCAGTTTTATATTTTTCTAATGAAGAATGGGTTAAATTAACACAAAGTTCTTCCCAATTTTCGAAATCTACATCATTATCGTTTAATAGGATGGATTTAGCTTGATTCCCATAAACGATATCCGAACCAATAAAATATTTACTAATACCAGGATTTTTGACAAGCAATGAAGACAAGAGTCCACCAGTAATACTCTCAACAAATGAAACCTTTATATCATTTTTAGCTAACAGCGAACCAAGTGATTTTTCAACAGATATATTCTCATAGGCAAGAATGTCATCAGAATATATTTCATCAATTTTATCTATAAATATATCAAAATCGCTCTTACTCACTGAATTTCTATCAAACCGTAATTTTATAATTCCTCTACTTGCAAGGTATGCAATATCTAATCCTTCAGGTTTAAATTTATCTATCTCTGCTGCAAGTGAAGATTCTGCTTGATTAAATAACATAACGAATTGGTAGTCGGTATCATTTTTTTCAAAGTTTTCAGCAAGATAAGGTAACAGTTCGTCCTCAACGAGAGGAATGAATTCTCTTGGTGGACCTGGAAAAATAAATATTTCTTTATCGTCTTTAGATATTCTGATACCAGGAGCCGTACCTTGTGTATTAATTAATTTTTCACTACCAGTTGGAATGTAAGCTTGTTTGATATTGGTTTCAGGCATGATAAGACCACGACTCTTCCATCTTTCTTTCATCCACTCAACATGAGTTTCATCGAGTTCTAGATTCAAAGATAATGAATTTGCTATAACTTCTTTTGTTATATCATCTTCAGTTGGTCCTAATCCCCCAGATGTAACAACTACATCGCAACTCTTAAGAAGATATGTGATTGCATCATGTATTTCTTTTTCATTGTCAGATATTGTGATTTCTTTATATAATTTAAAACCTGCATCATACAATCTTTTACCTAAGTTAGTTAGGTTGGTGTTTACTGTATCTCCCAGTAATATTTCTGTTCCGACTGATAGAAAGCCAATTTTCATATTTTTAGATTAGCAAGCTTTAATTGCAATATATGTATCATAGTTTTATGAGAAAATCGTTAATTTTACTATTATTGCTCACCTTTTGTTCATCAGGTTCAGATTCAACAAGTGAAGAGCCAACTCAAAGCGCTGCTGTTTCAAATATTGAAGAGTTAGTTTATGAAGATACAACTGGAACAATGATAAATGTTGATTTAACAAATAAAAAAACGTTGGTTGTGTTTTGGGCCGATTACTGAGGAATTTGTAGGGAGGAGTTGCCTCTCTTAGAAGCTAACTTAGCTACTATTAGCCAAAATTATAATGTACTTGCTCTTGCTCATAGCGACAAAGATTCAACAATGACTTGGATTTCTGAAAATTTAGTTGGTGAATTAGAAATTGGATTTTCTACACCGGAAATGAGAGATAATCTTAAAATTATTGGTCAGCCAATTTCTCTAATCATTGATACTGATGGAACTATTCTTTCTCGAGAATATGGCTACGTTCCAAACGATTTATAATTTTAAAAATTTAACTTAATTCCGAAGCAGTTGTCATATTAAATTGTAAGATAAGAGTGTAATCGAGCGGAGGAAATTGTGAAAAAAACAATTTTAATTCTATTGTGTCTCTCTCTTGTATTTGCTGCTTGCGGTACTACAGAAGAGGAAACAGTAGAGGAACCTGCAGTTGTTGAAGAAACAGAAAGTTTAGATGCACCAGCTACCACTACAGCTCAAGTGCTTGATAAAATTGTATTCGGTTTCGTCCCAAGTGCAGAACAAGCAGAACTTTTAGACAACATTCAACCTATGATGCAAGTTTTATCTGATGGATTAGGAATTGAAGTTGAAGGTTTTGTTACAAGTGACTATTCGGGATTATTAGTTGCAATGGGATCTGGTCAAGCAGACGTTGGTGCGTTTGCTACATTGGGTTACGTTACAGCTATGAATGCATTCCCTACAAGATTTGAGGCAATTGCAAAGTCTGTAAGATACGGTTCAGGATCATACCATGGTACATTCTGGACAACAGATGCAAGCGTTTGTGAAACCACACCAGTGATAGGTGCATTTGAGAATATCGGTGGAGTTGCAACTTTAGTTGAAGGTTCAGCAACAACAGCACCTGATGTAAAAGCACTTCAGGTTGGATGGGGTTTTGGAGATGACGGACTTATACCTGAAGTAAGAGATGGTGTAACAACTAGTCCTGGTCTTGCATGTGAAGCTGATTTATCTGTAATGCTTGGTGAAGAAGTTCTTTTTGTTGAAGAAGGATCTACTTCTGGGTATTTATATCCATCATTACAATTGAAAAAAGCTGGTATCGACTACACCAGCGACATAGTTCAAAGATTTGCTGGTTCACATGATGGAGTTATTTCTGGACTATATAATGGTGACGCAAAATTTGGTGTTACTTATGATGACGCCAGAAGAACTCTAAGAAAAACAAATGCAGATGTTGGTGAAAAGGTAATTGCTTTTGGTATTACAGAAGAAATTCCTAATGATGTTATAGCAGTTAGAACAGATCTACCTGAAGACATCAAGCAACAAATTTATGACATATTAGCTGCATATATCGCTACTGATGAAGGTTTGGCCATAATGGATGAAATTTATGGTTGGACTGATTTAGTACCAGCAGTTAACTCAGAATTCGACGTTGTAAGAGAAGCAGCTGAAGAATTCGGTCTATACGACGATTAAATCTTAATTTTAACCGGGTTGTTCTTCAGCCCGGTTAAAATTTTCATATGATCAAATTCGAAAATGTAAGTGTCACCTATCCAGGTGGCGTAGAAGCCCTAAAAAATCTAAATTTAGAAATAAATGAAGGAGATTTTTTAATTATTGTCGGTTTATCAGGAGCAGGTAAATCAACTCTACTTCGAACAATTAATAATTTAGTCAAACCAAGCAACGGTATTGTATTTTTAGACAACAAAGATATAACTAATGCAAATAAAAAGCAGCTAAAACAAATTAGATCTGAAATAGGTATGATATTTCAAACTTTTAACCTAGTCAATAGATCAACAGTGTTGAAAAATGTATTAACAGGTAGATTAAGTAAAGTTTCCACCATTAGGTCGATTTTTGGATTATGGCCAAAAGATCAAAAACAAATGGCATTTGAAGCATTAAATCAAGTTGAGATTCTTGAAAAAGC
>PYIJ01193413.1_pt1 | contig 10565 bp, 9 predicted proteins | sample 3578051 | NCBI WGS metagenome assembly PYIJ01 (sample SAMN08408021, study PRJNA431606) | Marine metagenome isolate SA_KN192-05_S13_5m, whole genome shotgun... | biome: marine; feature: oceanic pelagic zone; material: water; isolation source: surface water sample, 0.2-0.8 um fraction ... | reverse complement strand
TTAAAGCAGACTCAACCTTCCCAGCGAGTCCGGTACCTATCGGACCATCAACTACCCTGTAAAAATGTTCGACGTCGTCAAATACAAAAGGCAAATTCAATAAATCTGCTTCTGGCACAAATGGGGCTAAGCCTCCACCTGCACTCTCTATCGCACACTGAAGAGTTCCTAGCTTAATCATTTGACTGGTTGCCTCTTCGTCGCCCAGTTGTTCCCCAGGAAATATTTGAACTTCGATAGCACCGTTTGAAGATTTTTCAAGTTCAGACTTAAATGCGAGAGCACCGTCTTGAAATGGGTGTTGTTCTGGGCCGTTATGCGCTAATTTTATTGTAAAGTCAGCTGCGTTAGCGTTTGAAAAAACATACATCATTGATATTAATGATAACGAAAATAATTTTAGTAGTTTCATTTTTTTACCTTTTCTTTGTTGATATTTAATACTCACTGCTAGAATGTTACCGAAAAAAAGTAAGAAAAATAGCAGCACCCCCCCAAATTTGTCAAAAATCATATATTATCACTGTTTCATAAATTCCGTTTCGTATGTCAAAAATCTTAAATCTCACCCATTATAAATTAGAAAATTAGTTGTGTTTGAAACGATTAATTGTTTTTATCCCAAGTCACACTCATTTTCATCCAATCAGCAGTATTGTGAAAATCACTAACTACGCTCCCAGGAGGCACTAATTTGTCACATAATAATCGTGTTTCGTCCGACAAAGACATATGAATGACAGGTAAAATATCATTTAGCTGATCTAACGTTCTAGGGCCGATTAAGGGAGCTGTTATCCCTTCCTGATCCCTAGTCCAAATAATTGATAGTTGCGCTGGTGTAATTCCTAATTCTCTTGCAATAAGACTAAATTCTTTACCTACAGCTAATCCTTTTTGAGTGACTCTATCCGCGTAAAAGCCTCCTCGAAGATTTGCTCTAGAGTTTTCTGGGAAATTCTCAGTCGAATCATACCTACCTGCTAATACTCCCATTCCCATAGGTGCCCAAGTTATTAGACCTAAGCCATGCTTTTTAGCCAAAGGTACAAGTTCATTTTCGATCCTTCTATCAAGTAAATTGTAGGGGGGTTGTTCACAAACAAATCGAACCAAGTTTTTGAGTTCACTTACCATTAGGGCTTCCATGATAGTCCAAGGCGCATGGGTGCTGCAGCCTACATATAAAACTTTACCCTGACGAACTAAATGATCTAATGCAGATAGTTGTTCTTCCCATGGAATATCAGGAGAAGGCCTATGAATTTGATAAAGGTCTATGTAATCTGTTCCCAATCGCCTAAGTGAATTTTCGCATGCACGTATGATATTTAATCTTGTATGCCCATGATCATTTGGCTCAAACAAAGATGGATCATCTACCGAATATCCTGGTCTTCGTCTACCGTGATCAACTTTAGTAGCAATAATAGTTTTATTTCTTTTTTTATTAGCTTTAAGTGCTCTGCCAATTATTTTTTCGCCTTCACCGTCAGCATAAACATCACCCGTGTCAATTAAATTGATGCCTGCGTCAAGAGCTTTATCCAGAATTAGGGCACACTCTTTTTCCGGAGTAGGGTCAGCAAAATTATCTGTTCCAAGACAAAGACTGGATACATTAATTCCAGTTCGTCCTAATGTTCTGTATTCCATAATTGACTTTACCAATCATATTTTCTTGCATTCTTATCTTTAGAATCTAATCACCTTAAAATTAAACACTATATGCTTTTCGCAGACAAGAATGGTTTTTTGAAAATAGGATTTTTTTTTAATTGCACAAAATTTTTTATTGCTGTGTTTAATTAGCTTTTTTTAAAAATTCAACCTTCGAGGATTGCTAATAATGCAAAGTGACTATTTAGATAGATAAACTGTTTGCCCGGGTAGGATACGACAACCTAAGGGAAGGAGTAAGGTGGTTACTGGGTGTAAATAGGTATAAATAATCAGATATTTATAAATAAATACCCTATTATATAGTTGAACATCTTGCCTCATGGAATCTCTTTCGATAGCATCAACAGACAACCATAACACAGCAATGACATGGCAATTATGCTAACGGATAGGTAGATTCAAGATGCAAAACCAAGAACCTAAGTCTATCGCTTGAGAGACGCTCAAGGTGTAACCCATGGTTCTGGCTTGGTATATCTATAATGTTGTTTGGTATTGTTTTAATGGAAGGAATATAAATGGTTAGTTCAGTTTTTTCAGGATGTATGCCCGCGCTCATGACGCCATGTGATGCTAATCGTAATCCAGATTATGATGCATTAGTGAAAAAAGCGTCTGAGCTAATTTCTGTTGGAATGTCTGCTGTTATTTATTGCGGGTCAATGGGGGATTGGCCACTTCTTACAGATGACGAGAGAATGATAGGCGTAGAACGTTTAGTCAACGCTAATATACCCGTTATTGTTGGAACAGGAGCTGTAAATACAAAATCTGCTGTGCGTCATGCGGAACACGCAAAAAAGGTAGGAGCGCTTGGTTTGATGGTCATTCCGCGTGTGCTTTCGAGAGGCTCTTCAGCTAGTGCCCAAAAAGCTCATTTCAAAGCTATATTATCTGCCGCTGAAAACTTACCTTCAGTAATTTACAATAGTCCCTATTACGGATTCGCAACGAGAGCAGACCTATTCTTTGAGCTAAGAGAAGAACATTCAAACCTCGTTGGTTTTAAGGAGTTTGGAGGTAATAAAGATTTAAGATATGCTGCTGAATTTATTACGTCTCGTGATGCAAACGTAACCTTAATGATAGGAGTAGATACAGGGGTATATCATGGTTTTGTAAATTGTGGCGCTTCAGGTGCAATCACAGGTATTGGGAATGCGCTACCGAAAGAAGTGCTGCTGCTTAGCAAACTTTGTCAAGAAGCAGCTATTGGGAACGCTATATCGCGCCGTCAAGCCCAAGAATTAGATTCCGCGTTAGCTGTTTTATCTAGTTTTGATGAAGGTCCAGACCTTGTTCTTTATTACAAATATTTAATGGTGCTAAATGGAGAGCTAGAATATGACCTGCATTTTAATGAAACAGATTTTTTGTCCGAATCTCAAAAACATTACATAGAAAAACAATATCGATTATTTAACGCTTGGTATGATGATTGGACCAAGCATGAAAAGCTTTGAAATTGACAAAAGTAGTAGACAGCCACACCGGTGGTGAGCCAACTAGAGTTATTATCGAAGGGGGGCCGGACCTGGGATCTGGTCCAATTTCTGAGCAAGCACGCCTGCTTGAAACAGAGCATAATGAATTTTGCCGCTCTGTTTTATGTGAGCCAAGAGGTTATGATGCAATAGTTGGAGCACTACTTGTTGCTCCACTGAAAAAGAATTGTCTAACTGGTGTCATTTTTTTTAATACTTCACACAATCTAGGGATGTGTGGCCACGCAACTGTAGGGCTTCTTGTCACGCTTTACTATTTGGGTAAAATATCAGTTGGCAGTTACAAAATAGAGACACCCGTCGGTATTATCAGTGCTCAGTTGCATGACCCAAATACTGTGTCAGTAATCAATGTAGAGAGTTATAGATATAAAAAGGGTGTATCTATCCATGTTGAACAATTTGGGGAAATAATAGGAGATATAGCCTGGGGTGGAAATTGGTTTTTTTTAGTAAATAACTCACCTGTATCTGTGCAATTTGAGAATATTAAAAAATTGATAAGCTTCACTTCCTCTATTAAAAGATCATTAGAACAACAGCATGTAACTGCACCTGATGGCTCAGCAATAGACCATATCGAATTATTTGGTAAGCCAATAAATAAACAAGCACAAAGTAAGAATTTTGTCTTATGTTCGAGTGGAGATTATGATAGATCGCCTTGTGGAACAGGATGTTCAGCGAAACTTGCCTGTTTAGCAGAAGACGGTTTGTGGCCGGAAAATAAAGAATGGATGCAAGAGAGTATTATAGGTAGCCTCTACTCAACTTTCTTTAATTGGTCGATTGGTCGGAATATCATACCAACTATCACTGGAACTGCCTATGTGACATCAGAAGCAACATTAAAGTTCAATCCACTTGATCCCTATAACCATGGGATTAGTCTGTAAAAAATAATGCTGCATCGTATCTCTGTTTGTCATTGGAGTAACAAATGAAGCAACATTTGGACTATGATGTAGCTATAATTGGTGGGGGTATTATTGGACTATCAATTGCAATTTCTTTGCAGCAAGCAGGTAAAACGGTTATTATTATCGACCGAGATGACAAGCTAATTAATGCATCTAGAAAAAATGCTGGTGCATTTGCTTTTGCGGATATAGTACCACTCGCAACACCAGATATTATAAAGTCAGCGCCAAAATGGCTTTTAGACCCAGAAGGGCCATTATATATTCATCCAGCCTATCTTTTATCCATTTTTCCATGGATGATACGTTTTTGGAGGGCAAGCTGGAATAAAAGATTCACTCATCTATTGGAAGCTCAAGCCTGTTTAATGGCGCTATCACGTGAAGCATTAGAACGGCAGGTAAAAGAGTTAGATGCAGAATTTTTATTATATCGAAAAGGTCAACTCAGGTTATATCAGCATAAAAGAAATTTTGATAAGAGTTCTGTATTATGGGACGCATGCTCAAGATATAACGTCCGACATACACTGTTTAATTCAGCAGAACAAATCACTGAAATTCAACCTGGATTGAGCCCAAAATATAGATATGCTGGGTTTACTCCAGATTGGATCAACGTTTCTGACCCTAATATTTGGCTTCAGTATATTCAGGATATATTTATTGCCCGTGGCGGAAAATGGCTAAAGAAACCTGCTAAAATGGTAATGCCAAATAAAAATGATGTACTGATAAGAATGCAAGAAAGTGTAGTTACTGCGTCGTTTTGTATTATAGCGGCAGGAGCTTGGTCTCAGAAATTGGCGTCAAGTATTGGTGATAAAATCCCACTTGATACAGAGCGCGGATACAATATTACCCTGCAGAATACTAGTTTTGACTTGAAAACTCACTTAACTTTTGCTGAACATGGGTTTGTTGTATCAATGATAAATGAGGGAATTAGGGTTGGTGGTGCTGTAGAGTTTGCTGGACTAATTAGGCCACCAAATTTTAATAGAGCGGATACTTTACTGAAAAAAACAAAAAAAATTCTTCCTGGTTTAGCTAATTCGTTCAGTCATGATAAATGGATGGGGTTTAGGCCATCACTTCCTGATAGTCTCCCCGTTATCGATTATTCTACTAAATCAAGGAAGGTGATTTATGCATTTGGTCATGGTCATCTCGGTTTAACACAGGCAGCAGGGACGGCAGAGTTAGTAAGAGACTTGATAATTGGAAAACGTCCGGAAATTAATATAAGTGCGTTTTCTGTAAAACGGTTTTAAGTTAATTTAGGATAATAGCAAAATTACAATAAAATTTTTTGCCTAATTCTTTTGGATAGTTAAACACAAAAAAGGAGCCATTTTTATGAGAAGTAATAAAATCATTCAGGTTATTTCCTGTCATGCTGAAGGCGAAGTGGGAGATGTCATAACTGGGGGTGTGGCTCCTCCACCAGGAGATACAATTTGGGAACAACGCACCTTTATTGAAAAAGATGAAAATTTGCGTAATTTTGTATTGAATGAGCCAAGAGGTGGCGTTTTTAGGCATGTTAATTTACTCGTTCCTCCAAAAAACCCAGATGCTGACGCAGCTTTCATTATTATGGAACCAGAGGATACCCCGCCTATGTCTGGATCGAACTCGATATGTGTTTCGACAGTTCTCTTAGACTCGGGAATAATCCCAATGCAGGAACCTATCACAAATATGCTATTAGAGTCTCCTGGGGGGCTCATAGAGGTTGTTGCACGCTGTAAAAATGGAAAGGCTGAGTCAATTTCAGTCCAAAATCTACCAAGCTTTGCCGATATGCTCAACGTCCCAATTGAGGTAGAGGGCGTTGTTACATTAATTGTTGATACGGGTTATGGTGGTGATAGTTTTGTTGTGGTGGAGGCTGAAACACTTGGTTTTAATTTAGTTCAAGATGAAGCTGCTGATTTAGCAAAACTTGGCATGTTAATAACGAAGACTGCAAACGAACAGCTCGGTTTTTCTCATCCAGGTGAACGGGATTGGAATCATATATCTTTCTGTGCATTTTGTGGCCCTTTATCTTCTACATCTTCAGGTCTAAAGGGAAAATCTGCCGTTGCAGTCAGACCAGGGAAAATTGACCGTTCGCCAACAGGCACAGCAGTTTCAGCAAGAATGGCAATAATGCACGCAAAAGGACTTTTGCAAGTTGGGCAAACATTTGACGCTTTATCTATTATTGATTCTAAATTTACAGGGAGAATAATAAAAGAAGAAACTGTCTCTGGTAAACCTGCAATTATTCCAGAAATAACAGGCCGGGCTTGGATAACTGGTACTCATCAGCATCTGCTAGATCCCGATGATCCTTGGCCTGAAGGATATCGGCTTAAAGATACTTGGGGATTTTAGTTACGAAAATCAAATTCAATCTTTGTGAATTAAGAGTGGCATATGGATGAAAATAATAACTTTCTGAGTAATTCAGATTTCAAGAATATGCTTTTGGTTGAATTGCAGGATATTACGAACATTTCTCTAAAAACAGTTAAAGATAGGGCCCCAGTAGAACTTGATCAGCAAGCCGTTGGAAGATTGAGTAGAATGGATGCAATGCAGCAACAATCCATGGATACAGCCAAGCAATCTCGGAGGATAGAGAGGATCAATCTTATAAATGCTGCTTTGAGACGGTTAGAAGAGGACGATTACGGTTATTGTTTAAATTGTGATCAGCCCATAAGTGAAGGTAGATTGAAGCTCGACCCCACATTTTCATTATGTATAGCATGTGCCAAATAATTAATCTTAATCCAGAACGCTTCAGGGGGTTGTTGTATGATAAAAAAAGATGCTGATTTTGTTATAATTGGCGGTGGCATTGTTGGGTTATCGCTGGCTCACGGTCTTTTGAAGCAAGGTGTCTCGGTTATTTGTATTGATGGTGAAGATACAGATTTTAGGGCTTCCCGAGGAAATTTCGGACTTGTCTGGGTGCAAGGTAAAGGTATTAAAAAGCCTTTCTATGCAGCTTGGACACGAGATGCTGCCCGCTTATACCCTAACTTTGTCTCGGAGTTATCGGAAGAAACAGGTATTAAAATAAATCTTAGCCAAAACGGGGGTTACGAATATTTTACAGATTCAAAAGTTTTTGATGATCGAATTGTTGAATATGAGAATCTAAAAAAGGAATTAAATAACGACTACCCATATGAAATCTTATCTTCGTCAGAAATTCGTGCTGCTGAGCCAATGGTAGGTGGAAAGACAATAGGGGCAACTTTTTATCCCCATGATGGTCATTTGAACCCATTACAATTATTGAAAGCACTGACAGAATATTGCCGGAAGAGGGGTTTGTTGCATTACCTTGGAGAGGTAATCGAGGCGGCCGAAAAAAAAGAGGGTATTTGTAGATTAGTAACGAAAAAAGGGCTCAGAGTTTCAGCTGAAAAAGTTGTGGTATGCGCTGGTTTGGGTGCCAAGAAAATAGGCCCCTTATTTGGATTCATGGACCTTGTAACTCCACAAAGAGGTCAAATTCTTATCACAGAAAAGCTTCCTCCAATACTAAACAGGCCCTCAGTGACCATTCGTCAAACGAATGAAGGTGCAATCCAGATTGGAGATTCTCAAGAGCAAGTTGGGTTTAACGATAATGAAACGCAAGTTCAAATGTCTTTAATAGCTCAAAATGCGATCAGAGTAATGCCTAAATTAGCTCAACTAAGGTTAGTGCGAGCTTGGGGCTCATTAAGGGTAATGTCTCCAGACGGGCTCCCGATTTATCAGCAATCAGAGAGTATGCCAGGTGCATTCATAGTAACTTGTCATAGTGGCATTACCTTGTCTGCAATACATTCAGCTAAACTAGCTCCCTGGTTGATTGGGCAAAAAAATGCCCCTGACTTGTCCCTATTTAGCGAAAGTAGATTTCATGCATAAATCTTTTTTTTATTTTGAGGATCAAAGAATTTTTTTTGAAAAAGGTATGAGTATTGCTTCTGCTCTAATCTGTTATGGAATTAAGGATTTTCGTCAGACGCAGGTTTTGAATAAACCGCGTGGCCCCTTTTGTATGATGGGGGCCTGTTTTGATTGTCTTCTAGTTGTTGATGGCATCGTAAATCAGCAAGGCTGTATGAGGCTTGCAGAGCAAGGCATTAAAGTGACGCGCCAAAATCCATATTCGCTTCTGGAGAGCAAGTTATGAGAGTTGGTATCATAGGTGCTGGCCCTGCTGGCATCTCAGCATCACTAGTTTTAGCAAAAAAGAATGTTCAAGTAACAATACTCGATGAGCAACCGTCTGCAGGAGGTCAAATTTATCGCAATTTAGGAAATTTGAGTGAACAACATGCTCAGAGTTTAGGCTATGAATATATGGAAGGCCAATCTCTTTTAAAGCAGGTAGAAAAACTGGCTAAGAAAAAATTATTAAACCTCATTTCGCGAGCATCAGTCTGGTCGATAACAGAAGATAAAGAGGTTTCTTGGTCTATTAACGGACAAAGCTACTGCCAAAAATTTGATGCTATTATCCTAGCAACAGGCTCAATAGAGCGTGCAATGCCGCTCAATGGATGGACAAATCTGGGTGTTATGACGGTGGGAGCAGCCCAGATTTTGATGAAAACAGCGAGATATTCGCCACCTAATTGTGTGTTAGTGGGTTCAGGCCCCTTATTCTATCTCGTTGCCTGTCAGATGATTAAAATGGGGAATCCCCCAAAAGCACTTTTAGAAACACAAAGCAATTTAGATCTGCTAAAGGCTATTATACATCTGCGCCCAAATCTAACATCCTTATCATACCTTGCAAAAGGGTTATTAATGCTGACTAAACTGAAACTTGCGGGTGTAAAACGTATTAAGTCGGTATCAGATGTTCGCATAGTTTCGAATGATAGAGCCCATATTGTGAAATTTAGAAAAGGCAAAAAGAAAAGGCAGATTGAAGCACAAACAGTGTTATTGCATGCAGGTGTTCAGCCAAATATTCAAATAACGCAAGCTTTAGGAATTGAACATGATTGGAACTATAAAAATCACTGTTGGGAGCCTCAGGCGGATAAATTTGGTAGAACGAGTATTAAAAATATTTTTGTGGCTGGTGATGGCGTAAAGATTTTAGGCGCAGATATCGCTAAGACATCAGGTGAATGTGCAGCTCTTGCGTTGCTTATTGACAATGGGATTTTCATAGACAACGCAGATTTATCTAGAAGGTATAGATTACAACAGAAATATATTCAGATTCGAAAATTTTTGGATGTTCTCTATGCACCGAAGGAGTGGTATAGATGTCCACCCAACGATACCATAATTTGTAGATGCGAAGAGGTAACAGCAGGTGAAGTACGAAAAGCCGTGGAGATGGGGTGCCTTGGTCCAAACCAGCTCAAAGCATTTTCCAGATGTGGTATGGGAAATTGTCAGGGTCGATATTGTGGAACAACAGTTGTAAATTTAATTTGTGAAATAGTTGGGCAAACGCCTGAAGAAACAGGTTATTTTCGTATTCGAAGTCCAATTAAACCAGTGAGTCTAGCTGAAGTTGCAAATCTTGAGACAATCTTTTGATAAGGTAAATTTGAGCATATGAATATATATCTATGATATGAGTTTGCGTTAAAACTAAATTAAATAACTCAAATGCGAACTTGCCACATTTGTAAAGCTATAGTTTAACGTTTAACTTTTTAAATAAAAATATATACTATCTAATTAGATATTTTTTGACGACAATTGTTGCAGACCGATGGGTACTAGCAATATTATCCCTATTACCATCGTGTTTAAACCAGGGGCTATAAACAATAAAGAGACTGCCCCAGTATACCAACGCGTCCAGTTTGGCATTGATGTAATTAGATATCCGGTGAAGGCTGCACCAATCAATCCAATTCCACATAACGCACCTATAAAAGTAACAGCAAATATCTGCCATGAAAATCCATCTGCAACGAGTAATAGTGCCGGTGAATAAACAAATACAAAGGGCACCAGTGCTTTGGCAATCCCTAATCTGAAGGCAGTATTGCCAGTTTTAAAGGGGTTTGAACCAGAAATGCCAGCTGCCGCATAGGCTGCAAGGGCTACAGGAGGTGTAATATCGGCTAAAACACCATAATAAAAAACAAAAAAATGAGAAACCAAGGGCTCCACACCCATTAAGGATAATGCAGGTGCCGCGACTGCAACAAGAATAATGTAAGTCGCAGTTGTTGGGATACCAGCTCCCATTATAATGCATGCAATAGCAATTAAAACCAGAGAGAAAAACAGAGCTAATTGGTCAACGCCAAAAAAGGACAATGGCCAGACCCCGCCAAAAAATGTTCCGATATCGTTAGCCGTCTGTACAACCACATACCCAAGTCGGAAACCAACACCAGTGAGTGTTACAACACCAACAATGATTCCTACACAAGCCGCTGCCGCTCCAACAGCAATAGTATTTCGAGCTCCAACAGCTAAG
>PYIJ01153674.1_pt1 | contig 10568 bp, 12 predicted proteins | sample 3578051 | NCBI WGS metagenome assembly PYIJ01 (sample SAMN08408021, study PRJNA431606) | Marine metagenome isolate SA_KN192-05_S13_5m, whole genome shotgun... | biome: marine; feature: oceanic pelagic zone; material: water; isolation source: surface water sample, 0.2-0.8 um fraction ... | reverse complement strand
AAGATAAACCACCATCAGTCCTCCAAAAAAAAATTTGACAACGAAATAGGCAAGATTGATCCTGTACTTTTTAGCTACTATCAAAATATTGTGAAAAATCATGATTCAAAACATTATGTTTTAACTTACAAAGCTTCAGACAATATTAACGATGTAGGATATGCAAGAATCGTTATCGATGAGTTTTATTGGAACTTATATGAAATATTCATTGAATATGATTTTAGAGAACTTGGCCTAGGGACCCAACTCTTCGAATTTATAAATAATCAATCTAAATCGTCCAAATCAGAGATTAGAACTTATGCATTACCTAGTGATAGACAAGCGAAAAATTTCTATGAAAGCAATTCAATAACTGCAAAACTTTTAGTTATGGAAAGAAAACGTGAACACAATCGCTACAGACCTTGATGGGACTATTTATTTAAATAATGAAATTATCCCTGGCGTAATTGAATCATTACTTGATCTTGATAAACATAATTTAAAAATAATATTTATAACCAACAACAGTTCGCAAGCTCCTATGGAAATTTGTAACAAGTTAGAGAAACTATTGTTAATAGATATTGATTTAGATCAAATAGTCACGCCTTTAGTTATTTTAAAACAGTATTTAGAAAACAAAAACATGATGATTTATGTTCATGGATCTGAAAATTTATCAAACTTCGTAAATAGTATTGCTAATGTAACAACAAATATTGATGAATCTCAAATGGTCTTAATAGGTAGAAAAGAGAAATATACACAGCTAGAAGTTAATAATATTATGAGTGCTTATCAAAATGGAAGTAATATCTACGCTTTAAATAAAGACTTAACATTTCCAATTAATGAATTTGAGTTTGAAGAGGGAAATGGTGCAATTGTAAAAGAGATAGAAAAAATACTTAATATTGAGATTCAATCATTTGGTAAGCCTGATAAATTTTATTCTAATTTCCTGCTTAGAAATTTTGAAAATATAGCCTATGTAATTGGCGATAGGGTAGATACAGATATACTTTTAGCTAATGAAATAAATGCTAAATCTTATCTTGTTAACTCTTCAATTCAAAATTATCTAAGTGATGAAATCGCAGATTTTAAGTTTGATAAATTTTCAGATTGTATATCTTCTATAATTAAAAACCTTCAGAATTAAATATCCAACAATAAAACCTCCAATATGAGCTTCCCATGAAATATTTGTGTTTTGTAGTGCTATCAATATTTGTGAAATAAACCAAAAAATCATGAAAAATTTTGCTTTTATAGTTGTTGGAAATAAAAATCCAAATGGGACAAGTACAAGTAACTGAGCATTTGGAAATAAATATAGATATGCACCCATTAATGCAGATACTATCCCTGATGCTCCAACTATAGGATTAATATCAAACGCATTCAGTATGATGTGCGAAAACATGCTTGCTAAACCAGTAAAAATTAAAAAGATTATAAATCTAATTTTTCCTAATTTATCTTCAATGTTATTTCCAAAAATCCAGAAACTCCATAGATTACCTAATATGTGAAGAAAATTTGCATGAAACATATTTGAAAACAATAAGCTTAAAAATATATTTTTATTTTCAAATACAATATTGGAACTTTTTAATGTACATTCATTGTTGTAATACTGATCTAATGATAGAGGTTGATTGTTAAATACTTCACATGGAATTGCAGCAAATTCATAGAAAAAATTAAAAAGTTCATTGGGGTTTCTTGGTTGAATTAGAACGTATACCAATATTGAAAGAAATATAAAAATTCTTGAGATAACCGGATTATTTTTCGGGGGATTTATATCTGATATTGGTATCACTTTGTACTCCTAACAAGATACGTATAATATATCCTAGTGAAGAATTTATTAATAATTTCATCAAAAAAGTATCTATCAAAAAAAATATCAAAAGATATATTTAAAATCTTGGATAAAAATAAATTTAATTATGCAACTCATGAAATTGATTCACTGGAAGATGAAAAATACAGAAGTAATAAAATTGATTTGGTTATAAGCATAGGTGGAGATGGCACTGCATTAAAAGCTATGAGAATTGCATGGCAATTAAATAGTCCCTTAATAAATATTGGACCTGGCAGACTGGGATATTTAGTTAGTTCTCCAGATAATTTTCAATCCATACTTAATGATTGGAATGGTAGCAATTATGAATTTGTTGAAAGAAAAGCAATTATTCAAAATGAAGATCAAGATTTCCCTTCATTTAATGAAGTAGTCATAACAAAAAATTCTCCAACTAGGATACTTGATTTGGAAATCGAAACATACCAACAAAAGGTTAAACTAAGAGGCGATGGAATCATTTTATCAACCTCGCTTGGCTCAACAGCATATAATTATTCTGCAGGTGGTCCTATTATTCAAAATGATATTGATGTAATCTCGATAACTCCAATATCACCTTTTTCCAAATTTCCAAGATCGATTGTAGTAAATAAAGATTCTCTTATAAATATATCTATTAACAAAAATCAAAATTATGCAATACAATTTGATGGTGTTGCAGAGATACAAGAAAAAAATACTGAAACTACTAAATATTCTTATAATTTATCTAATAAATCAGTAAAAATTTTAGGCACTGATAACAATCCGAAACTTGACTTATTTCTTAATCAAATTTTAAGATAGTACTTTGATTTAATTCTTTACCTGTTAAAGTTTCAATGTGACCAAATACATTTTTGTAACTGGTGGTGTAGTCTCTGGTCTTGGAAAAGGGATTACATCTGCATCTCTTGGAAACCTACTAAAATCTCGTGGATTATCTGTAATTAATCAAAAACTAGATCCATATATAAATGTAGATCCAGATACAATGAATCCATTTCAACATGGGGAAGTATTTGTAACAGAAGATGGAGCTACAACTGATCTAGATTTAGGTCATTATGAGAGATTTACAGGTGTTAATTTAAGAAAAGACTCTAATGTCACTACAGGGAGTATTTACAGAAAAGTTATTGAGAGTGAAAGAAAAGGTGACTATTTAGGTGCAACAGTTCAAGTAATTCCTCATATTACAGATGAAATCAAAAGAAGAATTAAGGGGATTTCAAATGATATAGATGTTCAAATTACAGAAATCGGAGGAACTGTTGGTGATATTGAAATCCTTCCATTTTTAGAAGCCGCACGTCAAATTCGAAAAGAATTAGGAAGTGAAAATGTCATGTTTATACATGTTACTTTGGTTCCATTTATTGGACCAAGTACAGAGTTGAAAACTAAACCAACGCAACATTCAGTAACTTTACTAAGGGCAGCAGGAATTTCTCCAGATTTGATAGTTCTACGATCTGATAGAGAATTAAATGAAGAAATAAAAAGTAAAGTTTCATTATTTTGTGATGTATCTTTATCGAATGTTATCAATGCTCCTGATTTGGATGATATTTATGAAGTCCCATTGAGAATGTTTGACGAAGGATTAGATAATGCTGTGAATGATCGTTTAAAACTTAATTCAAACTCCCAAGACTTATCCCAATGGAAAACAATGGTTGATTTAAAACAGAATGCTATAAACACGGTAAAAATTGCAATACTTGGTAAATATTTTGGATTACCTGACAGTTACCTCTCAGTTGTTGAATCGTTAAAGCATTCTTGTTTACAAAACAATGTGAAACTAGATCTTCACTGGATAGATGCAGATAATTTTGAATTAGATTCACTTGCTGACATGGATGGTGTAATAGTTCCGGGAGGTTTTGGATATAGAGGTATAGAAGGAAAAATATCAGCAATACAGTACATCAGAGAAAACAAGATTCCTTTTCTAGGAATTTGTTTAGGGTTACAATGTGCAGTAATAGAATTTGCAAGAAATGTTTGTGGAATATCTGATGCAAATTCTTCAGAATTTTCTCAAAATACGAAGAATTATGTAATTGATCTATTACCAAACCAAGACCTAGATAAAGATGATGTGGGAGCTTCGATGAGACTAGGAACTTATCCTTGTAAAATTAATCCAGATACCATTGCATCGAAAATATATAGTGACGAAGTAATTTATGAGAGACATCGTCATCGCTATGAAGTAAATAATAAATATCGAGATAAATTGATTGAAAATGGTTTGATTATTGGTGGGGTTTCACCAGATAATAATTTAGTTGAAATGATTGAAATAAAAGATCATCCTTATTTTGTTGCTTCACAATTTCACCCGGAATTTAAATCTAGACCGTGGGAACCTGCCCCATTATTCAATGATTTTATTGCTTCATCTATAAAAACTAAATCATCGGAATCTAATAATATTGTCTCAGAAACAGTCAAAAAAAAGTAAATCTGCTTTAGTTCAAGACTTTTGTAACTACCTACAATTTAACAAAGGTTTGTCAGACAACACTATAAAAGCTTATAAGTCAGATATTCTTAAATTTTTACAATTTATTGAAGGAGATGAAATAAGTAATGAATCTTTAAAAAAGTATGTAACTTTACTTTCCAATGAAAATCAATCTGAAAATTCAAAAGTTAGAAAAATATCATCAATCAATCAGTATGTTCAATGGTCGAATTCAGTTAATTTATCAAAACAAATAAATATTGAAAAAATATCATTAAAAACTGGTTCCTATCTTCCTGAGACGCTTGCAGTATCTGATATTATAAAAATGATAGATTCGTATGACTTTGATAATTTTTTAAATGCTAGAAATAAAGCCATTATCGATTTTATGTACTCTACAGCTTGTAGAGTTTCTGAATTAACGGATGTCAAAATTTCAGATATTGATTTTGATGATAATTTTGTAAAATTACAAGGAAAAGGATCAAAACAAAGAATTGTACCTATCGGTAGTGAACTAAATGAAACCTTGCAATCTTATTTAAAAATAAGAAAAGAATTCGAGAATAATGAAACATTTTTATTTATTTCTAAAAATAAAAAGAAATTAGATAGATCTGCTGTATTTAGACTAATTAAAAAAACTGCTTTATTATCAGGTATAAATTCATCAGTACATCCTCATACCCTTAGACACAGTGCTGCAACACATATGTTGGAAGCAGGATGTGATTTAAGAACCCTTCAAGAATTTTTGGGACATACATCTGTTTCTACAACGAAGATTTATACTAAATTAACAAAAGAATTTTTAGTTGAAATTTTTAAAGAAAGTCATCCAAGAGCATGAAAACATATTTGAAAATTAAAAGAGCAATACGATTTCTATTTTACAAACATATTTCTGTTGAAGATCAGTTAAAAGTAAAAGAACAATTCAATAATGACGATTTAACTAGACTTTTTTGGCAATTATCGATGCAGGACAGACATCATTCTATTGAAGTGCTTGAGAGAACTATAAATAAAACTCTTGATGATGAAATACTTTCACTTAAAGAACTAGAGTCTCTTAATGATTTATATACCCTATGTTTGTTGCATGACATTGGAAAATCAGCAGGAAATTTTTCATGGTTATTTAGAATTTTTTCCGAATTAAATATTGTAAATAATCAAAAGTCAAAAATTTATCTCAATCATGAAAGAATTGGATTAGAGCAAATGAAAAAACTCTCCATTGACGATAAAGTTTTGAAATATTATGAAAAAGAATTATTAGAGAATAAACATTTTGTATTGGATAAGACTGATTATTAATGCAACTTGAAGAGTTAATATCTAATCTTAAAACATTATTAATCGATTTTTCCGATGATAATAATACAAAACAAAATACTAATTTAACAAATCTATTTAATTCACTTAATTTAGATCATGTAAGAAAAGATATTGAGAGTTTCTCTGAAATAGTACTTCTTGTTGCGTCACTTTTTGAACTAAAAGCAAAAAGTTTAATTCCTCAAAATGAAAATGTTGATTGGCTTGATGAAATTCAGCTTATAAAAGATAAAGATTTAGCATTTGCAAGACTTTTACAATTTAAAGCTTTTTCAGAGGTGGGTATTGCGTTGGCTTCAAGAATAAGAGAAAATGAAACATCAATTAGTGCTTTCAAATATTATCAAACTTTAAACCTATATAAAAAACCTGATATTGAAGTAACGATTGATATTAATAATTTTAACGGTACTGCCGAAGAAGTATTTCAAAGATATAAGTCTATAAAAGGATTTGATCATATAGAATATGACTTACCGGATATCGACCAGGCAATTAATGACTTATTATCAAAAGTTGATAAAAAGTTAAACACTTCATTTGAAGAATTGGTTTCAGAAGTTGATTCTTCAGAAAAAGCTGTCGCAGTGTTTTTAGCATTATTAGAAGCAATAAGATGGGGATTTGTAAAAGCAGAACAATTAAATAATAATGATTTAATTAAAATTGAGAAAAATTATGAACAATAAAAAAATTATTTCAGCCACGTTATTGGTAAGTGACGGTCCAGTTGAAAATGAATATTTTTATGAATTATTACAAATTCAACAGAAAGATTTAATAAATCTATTTGAAGAAATCAATAATGATCTTGAAAATTTAGAATTTGGATTTTATATACGGTTTGATTTAATAAAATCTGATTTAGTTACCATAAATGATATTCCAAAATTTCTTGACTCTGTAAAACCACCTTCTATTTTGAAGGGTTTATCAACACCGGCATTAGAAACTTTAGCAATAATTGCTTATGAACAACCAGTTACTAAATTAAAAGTTTCTGAGATAAGGGGAGTGGAATCAGAATCATCTATTAAAACTCTTGAGTCTCGAGGGTTAGTACAGAAATCTGGAGAACTTGATGTACCAGGAAACCCAATTCTATATACAACGACAGATATATTTTTAGAAAAAACAGGATTTCAAAGTATTGATGAACTTCCTAGTATTGGTGAATATTTTTCGTCACCTGCAGAAGAAGAATAATTGAGAATAAATAAATTTTTAGCTCTTCATTTAAATACCTCTAGACGAAAAGCCGATGAATTAATACGTTTAAACAAAGTAGAAATAAATGGAAAGCTTGCAAAATTAGGAGATGAAGTATTTACTAATGATAAAGTTTCATATGATTCAAAAATAATAGAATCATCAATAACATTTAAATACTATAAGTTCTACAAGCCAAAAGGCTATATTTGTTCTCACAAAGCCCAGAGTAATTCAAAAATTATATATGAAATAATTCAGGATAAGTCACTTAAGTTCAATGGGAGACTCGATAAGAATTCTGAAGGATTAATGCTTCTTAGTAATGACGGCGATTGGCTTAACAGTACAATTCACCCCTCTAAAGGATTGATAAAAAAATATATTGTAAGTGTTAGTAACCCGATTAACCTTCAAAAATTTAATAAAGCTGTTGTTGATAAAGAAGAATATCTAAGAATTTTAGATATTCAAGAACTCAAAAGGTTAACATATAAAGTTTCTTTAAAAACTGGTAAAAATAGAGAGATTAGAAGAATTTTCGATTCAAATAATATAAAGATTATGACTTTAAAACGAGTTTCTATTGGTGACTACAAACTAGGAAATTTAAAAATAGGTGAATTAAGAGAAATTAATTCATGAAAAAAATATAGTATTAGATTATGGAAAAGTTCATTCTTACAATTGATGGTCCATCAGGAGTGGGTAAAACATCAATTGGCAAACATTTAGCTGATATTCTCAAGTGTAATTTTTTTTCAAGTGGAAATGTTTATAGATCTCTAGCTATGTTTATAAATAAAAATATTGATGAGGATTATGCAAAATATGATATCGAGATATTAGATGGTATTTGTTACGTAAATAGAGAAACCTATAGTTCGGAAGACTTGTATTCAAATGAAGTTACAATAACTAGTTCTAAAATTGCCAAGGAAGAGAAGATTAGAAATTATGTTAAAGAAAGTTTATTAAAATATTATCAATCTTTAGATAAATCATTAGTTATCGAAGGAAGAGATATGGGCAGTGTCGTATTTCAAAATGCAAAATATAAGATATATTTAGATGCTGATTTGATAACTAGAGGTAAAAGAAGAGAGGATCAGTCAAAAATGAATGAGACTGTATCTGATTTAAAAAAACGAGATTTAGAAGATTCAAATAGATTGATTTCTCCATTAAAAGTTCCCGATGGAGCTTTAGTAATAAACAATACAGATTTAACTCTTCAAGAAACAATTAATTTGATTATAGAGAAGCTAAGGCTTCAGTAGCTGACCAACTCTTATCTTTCGAGATACTATTTTTAGCTTCTATCTTATTACTGGGAAACATTGTTACAAGCAATCTTGAAAGAGATGAAATATTTGCTCTAAGCTCTTTTGGAAGTGGGAAGTATTCATCCTCATCTGTGTCTATATAATACTCAAAGTTTTTAGGTTTTAAAAAATTGGAAATCTCATTTACAATATGTTCGGGTGCTGATGCGCCTGCAGTAATGGCTACATCTTTACTTTCTAAATTTATATCTTCCAAATCATTTAAATTTTCTATTCTGTAGGCTTCTTTTCCTAAGTTTTTTATAGTTGTCACTAATGCTTTAGTATTACTTGAAGTGCTTGACCCTACAACAAGTACAACATCAACATTACTTGAAATGTTAATTAAAGCTTTTTGACGATTTGTAGTTGCGTAGCAAAGATCGCTTTTTCTTGGAAGATCTAAATTATCAAAATCTTTTTTTACTTTATTTAATATTGGCTCCCATTCAGACATGGCTAGAGTAGTTTGAGCAAGTAATGCAACTTCTTTATCTTGAAAATTAATATTTTTAATGTCATCAACAGACTCGACTAAATGCATATGTTCAGGTGCTACTCCCAATGCTCCAATTGCTTCATCATGATTTTTATGGCCTACATATATTATCTGTTTTCCACTTTCACTAAATTTCTTAGCTTCATGGTGAACTTTAGTTACTAATGGACACACAGAATTGACACTTGTTAATGATATATTTTTAAATTCTTTTTCAATATCTGGTGCAGTACCGTGCGCAGATAACATAACGATTGAATCTTTAGGTAATTCATCAGTATCTTCAATAAATATTACATTTTTTTTCTTGAATTTCTCTACAATCCAGTCATTGTGTACAATTTCGTGATAACAATACACAGGTTCGTCGTATATTTTTAGCATCCAGGTTAAGGCTTTTATTGCCATTTCTACCCCAGCACAAAACCCTCTTGGAGTTACAACATAGAGCTTATTTACCATAAAATAAGAATAGCTATATTTAAAATATGAATGAAAACAAAAATAATGAAGTAATTCTGATTGGCTTACCTAACTCAGGTAAATCAACACTTATTAACACATTGTCTAAAAACAAAACATCAATAGTTGGTTCAAAGCCAAATACTACAAGAGACAAAGTTAGTAAAAAAATCAATGTTAACGATAAGGAAATTGTTATATCAGATCTACCAGGACTGGACGAAAACCCAGATTTCTTAAATAATGAATTTCAGTCAAAAGTAAAAAATTATTTAAAAGAAGCAGATAAAATTTTATTTGTAATAGATATAGATTCAAAAAATTTTGAAGGCCTTGATAAAATTAACCAACTAATACAAGAAATTAATGCAGAGGATAAAATTTTAACTGTGTTTAATAAGTGTGAAAATTTTAATAATTATGAACTAGATAAAAGATTGTTTAAGTATATTTATGATAAAGAATTTTATGTTTCTGGATATCACAAAATTGGAACGGATGAGTTGCTTGAATATCTTATAAAATACTCAGGAACAAAACGACAACAGGATAACGATTTAAAATTATCAATTTCAATCATTGGAAAACCAAATTCAGGAAAGTCAACATTATTTAATTCATTATTAAAAAAAGATAGATCAATAGTTTCAGACATTCCTGGAACTACAAGAGATTCATTAATTGAACAAGTAATATTTGATGACAAAATCTTTAATGTAATTGATACAGCTGGAGTACCTAGAAAAAAACAAAAAGAACAAATCGATAGATATGCTTCTAACCTTTCTATATATTCTTTAGAAACATCCTTAATTGCTTTTGTTGTAGTTGATTCAACTCAGGGTATAAATTTTGAAGATATGAGATTAATCAATGAATCAATACGCAATTACTGCACACCAATTCTGATAATGAATAAATGGGATTTATTAGATGAAGAAGAAAAATTGAACATAAACTCTACATTAAATTCTCATTTAAAAAAATTTAATTGGATAAAAGTAATTAGGATTTCAGCATTAACCAAGAAAGGATTAGAAAAATTTTCTAACACAATTAAAGAAATTTATTTACAATTAGATTCAAGAATAGATACTTCAGATTTGAATTTATTCTTTAGAGAACTTTGGGTTTCAAGTCCTCCACATCCATTTAGAGGTAGAAGAGCTAAATTGAAATATGTAACTCAGTATGATACAAATCCACCTTCTTTTTCATTCAATTTAAGTTCAAGAATTCCAAAAAATTATGAGGCTTTTATTGAAAATAAGATTAGAAAAGAATTCAAATTTTCTAACGTGTCAATGTTGTTGAAGTTTAAGAGTTAATATGGAAAACTTTGGATTCAAGTTTGGCGTTTTTTTATTTGGATTTTATTTAATAATTAGAATTTACCAATTTATTGTT
>PYIJ01186150.1_pt1 | contig 10580 bp, 6 predicted proteins | sample 3578051 | NCBI WGS metagenome assembly PYIJ01 (sample SAMN08408021, study PRJNA431606) | Marine metagenome isolate SA_KN192-05_S13_5m, whole genome shotgun... | biome: marine; feature: oceanic pelagic zone; material: water; isolation source: surface water sample, 0.2-0.8 um fraction ... | reverse complement strand
ATGGCATTTTGTTCGAGGACAGCCCCTTCATCCGCGACCATGGTATGTGGCAGACTGCTTATATGTTCGACCTCGGTTTGATTATCGGCGGCGGCTCGGCACAAATTCAAAAAAACATCATCAGCGAACGCGGCCTTGAGATGCCGCGCGAGCCAAAAGTCGCCAAGAAATAGGATTGCGCCCATGTATTTTGGATTATCCGAAGATCAAATCATGTTGCAGGACTCCGTGCGCCGGTTTCTGGAAACCCACTCCGAGCTTGAGCATGTCCGCGTCTATGCCGAAGGCGATAACGCGCTGGTCGGCCAGTTGCATAACGGGTTGATGGACTTGGGCGTGCCGTTGGTTCTCATACCGGAAGCGCAAGGCGGGCTCGGTATGGGCTTGCTGGAGGCTGCGCTGATACAGGAAATGCTGGGGCGTTTTGTGACGCCGTCGGCCTTCACGCCGGCCTATGGCATGGCTGTAGCGGGGCTGAATGTTGGGGCTACTGCCGATCAGCGCAATGTTTGGCTAGGGCGCATTGCGGGAGGTGATGTCGTCATGGGCGTTGGCGTGACGGAAGCCGTCGGCGCGCGCGAAGGAGCCGGGCTGACACTTTCCGGTGCCGCCGTGTCGGGGCGGGCAAGCTTTGTGATGGGCGCCGAAACCGCGACGCATTTTCTCCTCGTCGCCGGCGACGCATTGGTGATAATTGACCGCGTGGCAGAAGGTATGACCGAAACCGAGCTTACGACCATCGACAAGACGCGCAAAACAGTCATGCTAAATCTGGAAAATGTGACTTGCGACGTCCTGGAAGGCTCGGCAAAACCAGCGGTCGAGACCATGATCAATGTCGGTCGCGTGCTGCTGGCCGCTGATAGTTTCGGCGCGGCCGAAATGATGCTGCAAAGGGCAGTAGCTTACGCAAAAGACCGCGAACAATTTAACCGCCCGATCGCCTCATTTCAGGCGGTGAAACATATGTGTGCTGACATGGCCGCGCGGCTTGAGCCCTGCCGTTCGCTTTTGTGGTATGCGGCATACGCCCAAGACAACGTGCCCGAAGAGGGGCCGCTTATGGCGTGTATGGCGAAATCGCATATTTCCGAAGTGGGCAAATTCATCGCCCGCACATCAACAGAAGTGCATGGCGGCATGGGCTTTACCGATCTCATGGGCCTGCATTACTGGTTCAAGCGCATAGGGTTTAACCGTCAATTGCTGGGCGGGCCGGAAAAGACCCGCCATGACGCTGCTGTGTTGCAGGGTTTAGCAAATTAAAACGGCGACACCCGAAAGTGCCGCCGCTTCGGTAATCTTTTGCGGTTTTTTGAACTACATGCGTTCGATAATAATTGCCGGAGCCATGCCGCCCGCGGCGCACATGGTAACCAGACCGAACTGCTTGTCCTGACGCTCCAGCTCGTCGACCATGGTGCCGATCAAAATGGCGCCGGTCGCCCCGATTGGGTGGCCAAGTGCCATGGCACCGCCATTGACGTTGATGAGATCGCGGTCGATATCAAGATCGCGAATGAATTTCTCGGTCACAACCGAAAAGGCCTCATTAACCTCGAACAAATCAATATCGGCCAATGTCATGCCGGCCTTGTCCAGAACCTTTTTGGCAGCCGGTACAGGTGCATTAAGCATCAGGGTCGGGCTGTCGCCCATATTTGCCATGGCGACCACGCGCGCGCGCGGCTTCATACCATGTGCTTTGGCATAATCGTCCGACGTCAAAAGCAGCGCGGCGGCACCGTCCACAACACCCGATGAGTTGCCCGCGTGGTGGACGTGATTGATCTCCAAATCTGGATATGCTTGATTGACCAGCTTGCGGAAGGTTGTACCTTCTTCATCCAGCGGAAAATCTGCGAGTTTGGCGAAAGAGGGGTCGAGCGCGCGCAAATCGTCGCGTGTGGTTTGCGGGCGCGGAAACTCTTCTTTGTCCAGAGCCAGCGAACCGTCTTCGCGGTGAACCGGCACCAGCGCTTTGTCGAAATGGCCTTTTTCAATGGCGTTTTTAGCGCGCTGTTGGCTGACATAGGCCAGATCGTCAACCGCTTCGCGGTCAATGCCTTCCAGCGTTGCAATGGCATCGGCACATACGCCCTGATGCGGCTGTGGGTGCTCGGCGCGCAGGCGCCTATTGCCATTGTCGAGGAACGGTGATCCTTTGAACCCTTCGGAGCCGTAAAGCGACATCATTTCGGTGCCGCCGGCAACGCACATATCTTCCATGCCCGACATAATATTCGCCGCGGCGATATTGACCGTGGTAATGCCGGTGCCGCAGAAGCGGTCGAGTGTCATCGCACTGGATTTCACATCATATCCTGCATCAAGCGCCGCCATACGGCCCAAATCACCACCTTGTACGCCGCGCTGACTGCTGGTGCCCCAAACAATGTCACCAACTTCTGCCGTGTCGAAATCATTGCGCTCAGTCAGTGCTTTCAGCACTGTGGCACCCAAATGTTGCGGGTGAATGTCGGACAATGCGCCCTTGCCCGGTTTTCCAATGCCGCGCGGTGTGCGGCAGGCATCGATAATCCATGCTTCGTTCATGGGTGAACTCCCTTAGAAAAATTAGACCGAAACAATGCGGTCAAATGCTCTCGAAATCAAGATGCAAATCCAATCCCAAAAGGGTCCGCCCGTGCTGTTGATAATTTGCCATGCCCGCCTATGATAATTGGCAATAGGAGTCGGTAATGGATTTTCAACTAAGCGAACAACAACGTGAACTGCAGGCGGCAGCGCGTAAATTTGCCCGCGCGGAAATGCCTGCAGTTGCAGATATGTGCGAAGAAACAGGCCATCCGCCCAGTCGCGAAATATTAAATCAGCTGGGCGAAATGGGTTTTTTGGGTGTCAATATTCCCGAAAGTCTCGGCGGTTTGGGACTTGGCAATCTTGAGGCGCTTTTGGTGCTGGAAGAGTTTGCCCAAATATCATCCGCTTCAGCCTTTCCGCTCTTCGAGGCCAATGTCGGCCCGGTGCATGCGATTGTTCATTTCGCGTCCGAAGCCTTGCAGCGAAAAATTGTACCGGAGGTTTGTCGTGGCAATTTGGTGCTGGCGGTATCCATGTCCGAACCGCAGGCCGGCAGCGCGCTGACCGACCTGGCCACACGCGGCATGGTGGCTGATGGCAAAGTGGTGCTCAACGGGCAAAAACGCTGGTGTTCTGGCGGCGGCCATTCCGACGGTTATCTGATTTACAGCCGCCTGTCGGACGATCCCGGCGCCAAGGGTATCGGTGCGGTTTTTGTCGAGAACGGCACGCCCGGTCTGAGTTTTGGCGCGCAGGAAGATTTGATGGGTTTTCGCGGCGTGCCGTCGGCGGATATTTTTCTGGATGATGTGAGCGTTCCCGAGGAAAATATTGTTGTGCCTGCGGGCGGTTTCCGCAAATTGATGGAAGCCTTTGACCTAGAACGCTGCGGCAATGCGACCATGGCACTCGGTCAGGCTTCGGGCGCGTTGCATGATGTTGTGTCTTATGTACAAGAACGCGAACAATTCGGCAAACCGCTGGTCGACTTTCAGGGCGTCCAAATCAAGCTGGCGGAAATGCAAATGCGCGTGGAGGCCGCGCGTCTGCTCATCCATCGGGCGGCGGTCAATGCCGAAGACGGTTTGCCCAGTGTTATCGACAGTTCGGTGGCGAAATGCTTTGCCAATGAGATTTGCCGCGAAGTCACCGGTGCCGCTGTTCAGCTTATGGGCGGCTATGGATATTCCAAAGCCTACCCGATGGAGCGGCGCATGCGTGACGCGTGGGGGTGGGGAATTGCCGGCGGCGCGATAGATATTCAAAAAACCAATATTACTGCGGCTATGGTCGGGCGGCGCTTTGACCAGCGGCGCTAATGCCTACCGTGCTTCAGCCTACTTAATCTGCTTTTTCAAAAAATCGGGCATGTTTCCGTCAAAGGCGTCCGAAGATTGGCTATTATCTTTGCGCGTGTTTTTACGAGTGTCTTTGTGCGTTTCACTTCGCGGTGCGCGATCCTTTTTCTCAGACTTTGCAGGTTTTTTGGCTTTTTCAATTTTTTCAGGAGCCAGTTCTGTCTCTACCTGCCTGTTCGGGTTTTTGCGTCTATTGCGGCCCAGAAGTCCGCGGCGACGCCCCTCGCCATTGCCGGTTGAAGGTTGTTTGCTATCAGCTCCCGCATCGGATTTGCGTTGCCGAGGTTTGCCTTTTGCCGTTGGATTTTCAGAGCCTACCGCATCCAACCCTTTTAGTTCTTCACGGGCAATTTCCTGCTTGATAAGCTCTTCAATGTCTTGAACATATTTGTTGTCCTGGCGGGTTGCCAGCATATAGGCAGCGCCGGTGCGTCCCGCGCGCCCCGTGCGACCGATGCGGTGCACATAGTCTTCGGCATGCGTCGGAACGTCAAAATTAAATACATGGCTGACATTGGGAATATCGAGCCCCCGCGCGGCCACATCGCTGGCGATGAGATATTTTGCTGCGCCCGATTTGAACTCATCAAGCATTTTGAGGCGAATGTGCTGGTCCATGTCGCCATGCAATGACACGGCCGAATACCCATGTCGCTGCAGGCTTTCGAGCAAGGTGCCGATATCGCGTTTGCGATTGCAGAAGATTATGCCATTTACGACTTCTTCGCGGTCAAAAAGCTTTCTCAGGGCCGCGCGCTTCCTCATCGGTGCGACTTCGATAAGCGTTTGCGAAACATTTTTATTTGTTGAAGAGGGCGGGGCCACCTCAATGCGCTTGGGCGCTTGCAGAAATTGTTCCGACAGGCGTGTGATTTCTGGCGGCATGGTGGCTGAGAAAAAAAGCGTCTGACGCGTGAAGGGCAGAAGTTTCACAATGCGTTCAATATCGGGAATAAAGCCCATGTCCAGCATGCGGTCGGCTTCGTCAATTACCAAAACTTCGACACCGCGCAACATCACCTTGCCGCGTTCAACATGGTCGAGCAGACGGCCGGGCGTTGCAATCAGCACATCGGCACCGCGCTCAATAGCGCGCTCCTGATCTCCGAATGACACACCGCCAATAAGCAGGGCTTTGGTCAGACGGGTGTTTTGCCCGTAAAGGTCAAAATTCTCCGCAACCTGAGCCGCCAGCTCTCGCGTCGGCTCAAGAATGAGCGTGCGAGGCATGCGCGCCTTAGCGCGGCCTTTCATCAGCCGGTTGATCATCGGCAGTGTGAAACTGGCGGTTTTGCCGGTGCCCGTCTGGGCAATGCCAAGCACATCGCGACCTTCCATAACGGCAGGAATAGCCTGTGCCTGAATGGGGGTGGGGGTTGTGTAGCCGACCTCATTTATGGCGGCCATGATTTCCGGGGCCAGCCCCAGACCCTCGAACGAGGTTGTTTCATCTGAACTCATTTGCATTCCGTGTTGGCCCGGGCCGGTGCCCGAACGAGTTTTGCGCCTCCCAGTGAGGCGATATTTGGCCAAAAAAAATCTGGATCCGGCCAAATTCCAGGCCACCACGGCCTGACCTGCTTCCAGTGCCGCGCAATCTAGGCGGTTTTGCGAGCCTCGGCAAGGCGTTTGTCGGTGCGCGCGGAAATGGCGTTAAATATCCAGCAGAGCGTCATCGGCAAAAGCGGCGTTTTCTTGAATGAACTGAAAGCGCAATTCCGGTTTGTTGCCCATCAGATCTTTGACCGCTTTTGAGGTTGCGGCGTTTTCGTCTTCTGGAATGGTCACCTGCATTAACGTGCGCTGGCCGGGTATCATGGTGGTTTCTTTCAGTTGCGTCGGCAGCATTTCGCCAAGCCCTTTGAAGCGGCTGACATCAACCTTGGCATTGGCGCGAAACTCGGATTTAAGCAGGGCTTCGCGGTGGGCGTCGTCGCGCGCATAAACTGTCTTTGCGCCTTGCGCCAGCCTATAAAGCGGCGGCACGGCGAGATAGAGATGCCGGTTGTGAACAAGCTCCGGCATCTGCTCATAGAAAAATGTAATCAGCAGCGCGGCAATATGGGCACCGTCAACATCGGCATCCGTCATGATGATGACTTTTTCATAGCGCAAGCGGGTGCTGTCGTAGCTCGCGCCTGTGCCACAGCCCAGCGCCTGCACCAGGTCGTTGATTTGCTGGCTTTGCTGCATTTTCGCAGTTGTGGCATTGGCGACGTTCAAAATTTTACCGCGCAAGGGAAGAATGGCCTGGGTTTTCCGGTTGCGCGCCTGTTTTGCACTGCCGCCGGCGCTGTCGCCCTCCACAATGAAAATCTCCGAGCCTTCCGCCGAGGCCTGTGCGCAATCGGCCAGCTTGCCCGGCAGGCGCAATTTGCGCACGGCAGATTTGCGATTGACCTCGCGTTCCTGGCGGCGGCGCACCCGTTCTTCGGCGCGGTCGATTACCCAGCCCAGCAATTTGTCGGCGTCGTGCGGGGCGGAGGTAAGATAATGTTCGAAGTGGTCGCGTAGCGCGCTTTCCACAATGCGCGCGGCTTCGGGGGTGGCGAGCTTGTCTTTGGTTTGCCCCTGAAATTCCGGCTCACGAATAAAAACTGAAACCAACGCGGCGGCTGTGCCCATCACATCTTCGGCTGTAATTAGTGAGGCTTTTTTATTGTTAACCCGCTCGGCATAGGCTTTCAGTCCCTTGGTGAGCGCCGATCTGAGCCCCTGTTCATGCGTTCCGCCTTCCGGCGTCGGCACGGTATTGCAATAGCTGGCCGACATGCCATCGGCATTGCCGATGCCTGCCCCGACCCAGTTGACGGCCCACTCGACGCTGCCATGTCCGGCATCTTTTGTCACCTTGCCGGCAAACGGCACGGGTGTAACCGTCGTGCGCCCGCCAATATGCTCTTCCAGATAATCTTTCAGGCCATTGGGAAATTTCAACACGTCTTCGGCGGGTGTTTTGTCTGGGTCATTTATGAGTTCGGGCGCGCACCGCCAGCGAATTTCGACACCGCCGAACAAATAGGCCTTGGCCTTTGACATGGCATAAAGCCGGTCGGGGTCGAGCAATGTTTTGGCCCCGAAAATCTCGGCATCGGGTGTAAAGGTCACGCATGTGCCGCGGCGGTTTTTGGCCGCGCCCAGTGTTTTCAGCCCGCCTTTGGCAAGCCCGCGTTCGAAGCATTGTTCGTAAAGTTTCTTGTCGCGCGCTACTTCTACCACTAGAAGTGATGAGAGCGCATTGACCACCGAAACGCCGACACCGTGCAAACCGCCGGATGTTTCATAGGCTTCGCCGCCAAATTTGCCGCCTGCGTGTAGGGTGGTCATTATAACTTCGAGGGCAGATTTGTCTTTATACTTCGGGTGTGGGTCGACGGGGATACCGCGCCCATTGTCGCGCACGCTGATTGTATTGCCGCCCAAGACCTCTACCTCGATAAAGCTTGCATGTCCGGCGACCGCCTCATCCATCGAATTGTCGATTACTTCGGCGAACAAATGGTGCATGGCGCGCATGTCGGTGCCGCCAACATACATGCCGGGGCGACGGCGCACTGGCTCCAACCCTTCCAAAACCTCAATATCACTGGCGGTGTAGCTCTTTTCGCCTTTTGATTTTGATGCCTTTTTGGATGCCGGCTTGGCGACGGCTTTGGGAGCTTCTTTGGATGCCCCTTTTTTGGAGTTGGGGCGCTTGGCCGCTTTACTGCCCGCGACCGGTTTGACCTCGTCAAATAAATCGCCGGTTTTTGTCGTTGTTTTCCGTCGTGGCATAGTGAACTCGCGCTTGAACTAATCGAATCGTTTGATAGTCTATCTCGCCTTGCGTTGTTAGGAGAACAAAATGGCGGAAAATTCTAAAATTAATATTGAATCAGCAATGAAATTGCCTTGCGGCGTTAGGGTCAAGAACCGGATTTGCAAGGCGGCCATGACAGAGGGGCTTGCCGACGAACAAAATCGGGCAACCCAAAAACATGCCACGCTATACGAACGCTGGGCTGAGGGCGGTGCCGGCATTTTGCTGACCGGCAATGTGCAAATTGACCATCGCTATCTAGAACGCCCCGGCAATGTTGTGATTGAAGGCAAGCAAAGCAATGAACAAATTTCCCGCCTGCGCGCTTATGCCGAAGCCGGCACGAAAAATGACACGCATTTGTGGATGCAGATCAGCCATGCCGGTCGCCAGACGCCAGAAGCAGTTGCACCGACACCTGTCGGCCCGTCTGACATACAGTTGAAAATGACGGGTGCGGCTTTCGGAAAACCGCGTCCGCTGGAACATGATGAAATTTTGGATATCATTGAGCGCTTTGCCCACACGGCAAAAATTGCCAAAGATACGGGCTTTACTGGTGTGCAGTTACATGGCGCGCATGGTTATTTGTTGTCGGAGTTTTTGTCACCCGATATCAACACCCGAACCGATGAATGGGGCGGCTCGCTTGAAAACCGCGCGCGCCTGCTGATTGAGAGCATTCGCGCCGTGCGCAAGGCTGTTGGTACCAAATTTCCCGTCGCTCTCAAGCTCAATTCGTCGGATTTTCAAAAAGGCGGCTTCTCTCCCGAAGATGCGGTGCAAGTTGCCTCTTGGCTCAATGATGAGGGCTTGGATTTGCTGGAAGTGTCGGGTGGCACATATGAACAACCTAAGCTGCTCGGCCTCGAAAATATGACCACTGATGCCACACGAGCCGAACGGGTGCGCGCCAGCACTGTCGCACGCGAAGCTTACTTTCTGGACTATGCAAAAGATATTCGCGCGGCTTTCAAAGGTCCGCTCATGGTTACGGGTGGTTTCCGCTCGCGTGCCGGTATGGACGCGGCCCTGCAAGCCGATGCTTGCGATATTGTTGGGGTTGGGCGGCCGCTCTGCGTTGACGCCAATGTCGTAAACAAGCTGCTTTCGGGAGCCGAAGAAACAACAACGAATTTCGAAAAACACCTAACAATAGGTCCGAAAATCTTAAGCCCGATTTTGGGCCTGAACTCACCGTTCCCGTTTTTTGCCACTATCAATGGCTGGGGCCAGCAAGGGTGGTGGTGTTTGCAGATCATCCATATGGGTGAAGGGCGCGACCCAAATCTTGATATGGGCGTGTTCAAGGCGCTGACCAGCTACCAGTCGAGTGAGAAGAAAGCGGCGGAGGCCTATAACGCGCACTGGAACGCATAAAGACTCGTTCCCAAATGTACTGACTTACAGATGACGCGCGAAAAAAGGCGGTTCCGAAATGAACCGCCTTTCCTCGTAGAAGTTGAGTAAGTCCTTATACGCTGTAGTACATATCGAACTCGACCGGATGCGGCGTGTGCTCGAAGCGGTAAATCTCTTCCCACTTCAGCTCCAGATAGCCGTCAATCTGGTCATCGTCCATAACACCACCCTTTTTCAGGAAGTCGCGATCGGCGTCGAGTGCTTCGACGGCCTCACGCAAAGAACCGCAAACCTGCGGCACGTCTTTGAGCTCTTCCGGCGGCAGTTCGTAAAGGTCTTTATCCATCGGGTCGCCCGGATCGATTTTGTTTTCGATGCCGTCCAGACCGGCCATCAGCATGGCGGTAAAGGCCAAATACGGGTTCGCCGTCGGGTCGGGGAAGCGAATTTCGATACGCTTGCCCGGTGCCGATGTGGCAAACGGAATACGGCATGAGGCCGAACGGTTGCGGGCGGAATAGGCCAGCAGAACCGGTGCTTCAAAGCCGGGGATCAAACGTTTGTAAGAGTTCGTCGACGGGTTCGTCATGGCGTTGATGGCCCGCGCGTGCTTGATGATGCCGCCAATGTAAAACAGGCATTCCTGAGACAGGTCGCCATATTTGTCACCTGCAAAGAGCGGTTTGCCGTCTTTCCAGATTGACTGGTGGCAGTGCATACCTGTGCCGTTATCGCCATAAACAGGTTTCGGCATAAAAGTGGCCGATTTACCGTAGGCGTGGGCGACATTGTGCACGACGTATTTATAAAGTTGCAGATTGTCTGCAATGCTCGTCAGCGTGCCGAATTTGAGCCCCAATTCGTGCTGGGCGGCAGCCACTTCGTGGTGGTGCTTTTCAACATCAAGGCCCATTTCTTTCATCACGGCGAGCATTTCGCTACGCAGATCCTGGCCGCTGTCGACCGGGTTTACCGGGAAATAGCCGCCTTTAGTGCGCGGGCGGTGACCCATATTGCCGGCCTCATATTCGGTGCCGGAATTGTCGGGTAGTTCGGTGCTGTCCAGCGCAAAGCCGGTATTGTATGGGTCGGATGAAAACCGTACATCATCAAACACGAAAAACTCAGCTTCAGGTCCGAAATAAACTGTGTCACCAATGCCGGTGGACTTCAGATATTCTTCAGCGCGCAAGGCTGTTGAGCGAGGGTCGCGATTGTAGCTTTCGCCGCTGTTCGGCTCCAAAATATTGCAGAACAGGGAAAGCGTCTGTTGCGCGTAGAAGGGGTCGAGACGTGCCGATGTCGGATCTGGCATCAGGGTCATGTCGGACTCGTTAATCGCTTTCCAACCCGCGATTGAAGAGCCGTCAAACATGGCGCCGTCATTGAAGAAGTCTTCATCAACAAGGTCGATGTCCAAGGTTACATGCTGCATTTTCCCCCGAGGGTCGGTGAACCGCAGGTCAACATATTTGACCTCGTTGTCTTTGATCATTTTTAGAACGTTGGATGCGTCT
>PYIJ01014291.1_pt1 | contig 10580 bp, 11 predicted proteins | sample 3578051 | NCBI WGS metagenome assembly PYIJ01 (sample SAMN08408021, study PRJNA431606) | Marine metagenome isolate SA_KN192-05_S13_5m, whole genome shotgun... | biome: marine; feature: oceanic pelagic zone; material: water; isolation source: surface water sample, 0.2-0.8 um fraction ... | reverse complement strand
ATCTCTAAAGGGTGAGTAAAATGTTAGCCTCTCGAATTATTCCCTGTTTAGACGTACATAAAGGCAGAGTTGTTAAAGGTATAAATTTTATAAACTTAGTTGATGCTGGAGATCCTGTAGAGCAGGCAAAACTATATGATGCCGCAGGGGCTGATGAACTATGTTTTCTGGATATTTCTGCGAGCCATGAAAATCGGGAGACTATTTATGATGTTATTTCCAAAACGGCTGAAAATTGCTTTATTCCCCTGACGGTTGGAGGCGGAGTAAGGCAAGTTGAAGATTTTAGAAGGATGTTACTATCAGGTGCAGATAAGGTTTCCGTAAACTCAGCGGCAATTACTGATAAATTTTTGCTATCAAGAGCAGCAGAAAAATTTGGTTCTCAGTGTGTGGTTCTTGCTATTGACGCAAAAACCAATGAACACGGAATGTTTGAAGTTTTTACGCATGGTGGCAGAAATCCGACAGGAATGGATGCTTTAAAATGGGCAGAGGAGGCAGTTGAATTAGGGGTAGGAGAAATTTTGCTTACATCCATGGATGGTGATGGTACTAAAAAAGGATATGATTTACCGATGCTAAAGGCTGTCTGTGATGCAGTAACAGTTCCTGTTATAGCCTCTGGTGGTGCTGGTAAAGTTGACCATTTTATTGATGCAATAAAAATTGGCCACGCCTCCGCTGTGCTGGCAGCATCTGTTTTTCATTTTGGAGAGATATCGATTGCCGAGGTTAAAGAAGCCTTGAAACATGCAGATATAACCATTCGAGATTACGTCGTTTAATGATGATAAGTAATTTTTTAATAAAGGGAATTAAAAATGACATTTTCAGCGCTAGAAAACTTATTAAAAACAATAGAAGAGCGTAAAACTTCTGACGCTGACAACAGTTATACGGCATCACTCCTAGCAGATGGTCCGGAAAAACCAATCCGCAAGTTAGTAGAGGAAACAACTGAATTTTTAATAGACGTTTTGAAGGGTGACACTAAGGGTGCAACAAAAGAGGCTGCAGACGTGCTATACCATTATCTTGTTCTTCTTGCTGCTGCGAATATCTCTTTTTCAGACGTTTTAAAAGAATTAGAGAGCCGTGAGGGCGTCTCAGGGCATAATGAAAAACGAAACCGTTATACAATTTCGTGATTAAGAAATGAATAGGGGTAGGAAATGACAAATTCATTTTATGACACAGAAAATATTTTTGCTAAAATTCTTCGTGGAGAGATTCCATGTAAAAAATTGGATGAATGCCCACATACATTGACGTTTTATGATATTAACCCCCAAGCTCCAATCCATGTTTTAATTATTCCTAAGGGAGCATATCAAGATATGGATGATTTTTCTAAACATGCTCTGGATGTTGAAAAGTTGGCCTTGTTAGCTGCAATTGGCAAGGCAGCGGAGTTGACAGGCGCTTCTAAAAATGGGTATCGACTAATTTCGAACATTGGTGGTTTTGGTCATCAAGAAGTACCACACTTGCATGTCCATGTTCTCGGAGGGGAGCCAATTGGACCTATTCGTACACGCTAAAAATCTCCAGTATTTAAAAGCTTAGACTAATCTTGCTAATGTAATTACATTTGCAACCTGACTAAGCTGTTGCAACGAGTTGTTCTTTAGAAAAACAGTAGCTTGACAAAATGATTTACTAGGTTAATTCGTACGTTTGTACAATAGGCTTTTTAACCCTTAAGTTGTTCAGCTTTTTTTTCAATTATTTCCCATGTTAATTCGGCGATATTGACACCAGAGAAACGCTCAATCTCTCTTATTCCAGTTGGCGATGTAACATTAATTTCGGTTAAATAATCACCAATAACGTCTATTCCAACAAATAATAAACCACGTTCTTTAAGAGTTGGACCAATTTGGTCGCAAATATATTGATCCCTTTCTGTGAGCTCACATGGTTCTGCTATTCCCCCAACATGCATGTTCGATCGGGATTCGTTTTCAGCGGGGATACGGTTAATAGCGCCTACAGATTTACCGTCAAGCATTATAATGCGTTTGTCGCCACTTCGAACGGCTGGTAGATAAGCTTGAACCATCAATGGCTCTTTGCTTATGTTAGCAAACATCTCCAGCAATGAATTTAGGTTTTCGTCATTAGTCTGAAGCCTAAAAACTCCTGCCCCACCACTTCCATAGAGTGGTTTGATAATAATATCCTTATATTTTTCTTTAAATGACCTAACTTCTTTTGTGTTACAGCTGATTAACGTAGGGGGCATTAAATCAATAAAATTTGTAATTAGGAGTTTTTCAGGTGCGTTTCGAACCTCTTTCGGATCATTTATTACCTGCGTTGTTTTTGGGAGATGTTCGAGCAAATGTGTTGTAGTAACATAAGCTAAATCAAAAGGCGGATCCTGACGCATTAATATAACATCAAAATCTTTCAAGGATGTTTTTTTGGACGGACTGATAGTCACATGATTGCCAACCACGTCTTGTAAACTCACTTGTTGCACGTTAGCTGTCACCAAGCCTTCATCCCAGCTTAAATTCTCAGGAGTGTAAACATGAACAAGGTGACCTCTTCTCTGTGCCTCCAAGCCAAGTCTGAAGCTTGTATCCCCAGTAATATCAATTGAAGCGATGGCATCCATTTGAATAGCGACACGTAGCTGGGTCATATCTTAATCGCGAGGGTCATCTTGTAAGATTATGTAATTTTCGACCTGATTTACATAGGTTAAATTACGGGCATGCTCTATCACTCTATCACGTTCGGATGCATCTTTAGCGATTCCAGTAAGGTAAACAATTCCGCTCACAACTTCTATAGAATAGTTAAGTGAGTTTATATTCATATCTGTAATCAATAATCGTCGGAGATTAGCTCCAGCAGATGCGTCTTTTGCTCGGTCTTTTAAGGAAACTTTCTCAGCAATTTCAATTTCGTTTATGATTGAACGAACTCCGCGCACTTCCCAAGCTAATTTACTTGCCTTCACTTTAAGTTCTTGATTCTCGATTCTGCCTACCAGCAGAACATTACCTTCATCTACTTGAATTGATACGCCTTCCAACAAATCCATATCTGTCTGGATAAACTTATCTCTAATTTTAAGGGAGATAGACGTATCAGTTATAGAAGTAGCAAATCCTTTTTCTGTGCTAGAGGCTCCAATCGCAGCCGCCCCTGCCCCTATGATAGCGCCTGCACATCCAGATAATTGACTGGCCAACATAGCAAAAATGATTGCTGAAAAAATCCTATTAAGCATGTGCTTTTTCCTTTGATAAGAGCTATTCAAAATCAGATATCTTAATTGTATATCAGAATGCAGATTCGGTTTCCATGACATCTTTTTGAAATTTGCATTAAAACCACTAATTTTAAAACACCTTTTGTTTTAAATCGAGAAACATTCGATTTAATGTTATTCTTCTATTTAGTGATTGGAAACGTAATAGGTCTTGTTATTACTGCGTTTACTAAATTTCTTCTGGAGTTTTGGCGAAACATTATTCAAAATTCCTTAAGGTATAGTATCTGAGTTAATGATGGATAGCGCATGGTGATAGACTTGTTTTTTGCGCATTCCAGTTAAAATCGAAACCTCATTAACAGCGTCTCGCAAGCTTAACCTTTTCAGAGCCTCTTTCAATAATAAATCAATTTTAATAGCATTTTGTTGAATTTTCTCATCTGATCTACCTGAGACAATAAGAACAATTTCACCTTTTGGAGGCCCAGCGTTTTCATAGTGTAGCGCCAGCTCTTGTAGGGGGGCGCATCGTATTTCCTCATGAAGTTTTGTGAGCTCTCTAGCAACGACTGCACGGCGGTTTCCATAAATAGATAGCATCGTTTTTAAATGAGAAACAAGTTTAGTTGCTGTGCTAAACCAGATTTGTGTGAGTTGAGAATTCGATGTTTCTAGTATAGATTTTCTGCTGGCGGCCGCTGATGCGGGCGCAAATCCGTTGAATGTAAATTTGTCTGTTGGCAAACCAGATATCGTTAGAGCCATTATTGGTGCAGTCGGCCCAGGCACTGCAGTTACTTTTATTTTGTTTTCATGGCATGCTTCAACAAGTTTAAACCCAGGGTCTGAGATTAGTGGAGTGCCGGCATCACTTACCAATGCAACAATTTTTCCCTGTTGAAGTTCAGATAAAAGAAAAGGACGTACTGTAGCGCCGTTATGGTCATGATAAGCTAGAAGTTTCCCTTGAAATTTTATTTTCAGAAGCCTTAATAATTTTTTTGTGGTTCGTGTATCTTCACAAGCTAAAATGTTTGCTTCACGAAGATAGTTGGTTGCTCTCACAGATATATCTTCAATATTGCCAATAGGTGTTGCTACAATAACTAACATTAATTTTTTCCCATATGCGCGTTTTTGAAGTATATGTTTTATATCTAAACAGAAAATATTAAGCTGGTTGGTTGATTTTAGAACCGATTACTTTTTAAAGTAAACAACTTATCAGGTCATAAAAATTAATAGAATTTCGGAATGATTAAATGATGTCCAATACAAAAACTTTAGCAGATTATGCTTATCCTAAACCTTTTGTGAGCTTTATCGATATTTGTCGGGTATCAATTGGTTTTAAAGGTGCGTTTTTTTTGCTATTTTTGCTTTTTCTTTTTGGTTGTGACGCTCAAGGGACAGGTCCAGTAATTAAAACAGTTTACATCGAGGAGATTGACCCACTCCAAACTGGCCTGACAGAAGAAATAATTGTTGAACGGAGTGAAAGTAGCCAAGTAGATGGGGGCCTAAACACTTCAAGCAATGAAATTGATAGTGCTATAGAACGCATTGAACAAACAGAAGAAATTTTTGAGCAGGCCAAGACTGATAGCGTTAGTTCTCGCAGAGTTGAGACTGACAAAGAGGTTAAACTTGCTCTTGCACCAGCTATTGCGCCACCAAAAATGGATGATAAATTTGAAGTCGACCCGTCCACGAATAGCACGTTGCAACTACAGATACCAACAGATAGTAAGGACCAACGAACCAAGCTCGAAAAGGTGGCACTAGAAGCGGCGTTTGAAATGCTAGCGCAAAGAGCCGAGCCATCTCAAGCCACACCTAAAAGTCAGACAGGGGAGAAAGAAAAAAATAGCAAAATGTTAGAAACATCTACATTTAAGATTGGTTTATTAGTACCTTTCACTGGGCCGTTTTCTCATCTTGGAAACACAATTTCTGCGGGATCAGAACTAGCATTTTTTAAAATGAGAAATGCAGAAATTGAATTACTATATTTTGACACAGGTGGGGGTAAGAATGCGTTGGAGGCTGCTAATGACGCTATCTCTAATAACGTTGACGTTGTAATTGGCCCATTGTTCTCGGAATCAGTGTCTGCAGTAAAACCGCTTTTAAAGGCATCAAATATTCCCATACTCTCTTTTTCAAATAATATAGATGTTGCAGAGCAAGGTGTTTGGGTTCTGGGTTATTTACCAGAGCAACAAATTTCTCAATTAGTGGATTTTGCTGTTGCGCGTGGAAAACAGAATTTCGGTATCCTTAGCTCTAACTCTCAACTTGGTAATAAAATCACCAACGCTGCAATAAATCAATTAGAAGAATATGGTTTGTCAGCGAGAACAGTCTCAAAACTGAATAATATTTCGCAAATGGAACAAGACGAGTTGCTAAGGCAAATTAAAATCTTCACGAAATATGTTGATACAAGTAAGGATCAACTCACTCTTCCACCACCCGCATTTGATACAGTAATTATAGCGGGCGATACAGATTTTATATTGCAGGTCGCACCTATTCTCTCTTATTACGATCTTGGTCCGGATAGAGCTTTGTTTGTCGGCATTGATAAATGGAACAAGCCAAAGTTGTTAAATGAGCCTTCTTTGCAAAACGCTCTTTTAACGCTTCCAAAAAGACCTGCGGAAGAAAAGTTTCGCAAGGTATGGCAAGCTGAATTTACATTTGAATCGAACGATCTCGCAAAGATTGCGTTTGATGCAACTGCCCTTGTGATAGCAACAGCGAAAATTAATTCTTCCACCCCATTATCAGACGAACTAATAAGCCAACCAGGTTTTATTGGATTTAGTGGACAATTTAAAATGTCAAAATCCGGTTTAACAGAACGAATATTCGAAATAAAAGAAATCTCAGATAATCTTCTTGTTCAACCGTCAATTCAATAGTTTTGATATGATAGAATTTAAATGCAACCTACCCTTAGGTGTAACTTTAATATGGTTTTTGCGCAAATTTATTAGTTTGTCTTGGTTTAATTGTTTTAACCAGTCTAAGTCAATAAACTTCTGATTTCCAAAGAGCCAATCTGGCATCTCTATGCCAGAAGAAAGCCGGAGACCCATCAGAATTATCTCTCTAGCAAAATCTGTTTCACTATCTTCGCTTTGAATGTCGATACCATTTTGGTTTTTCTGAATCGCGTTAAGCCAACCCTCTGGGCTTTTTCTGTTTTGACCGTACCATCGTCGATTTTCTGAGAGTGTAAACCTGCCGTGAGCGCCAGGTCCTATCCCAACCCAATCTTGGGAGTTCCAGTATATCAAATTATGCTTACAGCGAAAATCAGACAGCGCATAGTTAGAGACCTCATACAACTCAAGCCCCTTTTCTGATAGAAAGGCAGTCGTTAATTCATATAAATCCGCCATAACTTCATCATTACATGTCATAACTTCCCCACTATTGCTTCTCGTGTAATACTGGGTTCCAGGCTCGATGGTAAGCTGATAAGCAGAAACGTGAGAAAGCCCAAATTTTCCAATTTGATTGAGCTCATCTAACCATCCAGAAGTTGTCTGGTTAGGCAACCCATAAATAAAGTCAGCTGAAACACTTTTAAATAAGTTCATTGCAGCATTTAAAGCGTTATAAATATCCTTGCTGCTGTGAGTTCTCCCAAGAAAGGCGAGTGATTCTAGATTCAAAGATTGGGCGCCAATAGAAATTCTGTTAATACCAGCCGCTCTAAAGGAGGTTAATTTCGCTGTTTCGCTAGAGGATGGATTCGCCTCAGCTGTGATTTCAACATCTGGAGCAAGGGTGAAAAGTGTACCAATATTCTCTAATATTTCTTCAATAATAGATACTGGCATAAGGGTAGGCGTTCCTCCACCAAAAAAAACGGAATGAACCATTGTAGGATTTTTTGCTTTTTCTTTATATATATTTGCCATCCATCGAAGCTCGGACAAATATGCATGCTTCCACTTCTCAGTATCAAATTTCTTGTTTACATGGGAATTAAAATCACAATAGGGACACTTAGCGACACAAAACGGCCAATGGACATATATTGCAAATTTATTGGAGGGAAGGGTTACGTCTGAAAGCATTTCTTTAGCAGTTTCTTAAATGCGATTGACCGATGGCTCATTGCGTGTTTTTTATCGGGGTCCATTTCACCAAAGCTCTCTGTAAATCCATTAGGTACAAACATAGGATCATATCCAAATCCTTTGTCTCCTCTTGCTGGCCAAACCAGCTTACCCTCTAAAACACCCTCAAAGGTATCACATTCACCACTTGGCCAGCATAGGCTAAGAGCACAATGAAAATGGGCAGTTTTGTCAGATTTATCATTCATCGGAACAGAGTCCGCGATCTTTTTCATCGCACTTTCAAAATCTTTGTTTTCTCCTGCCCATCTTGCAGAATAAATACCGGGTGCTCCGCCAAGTGCTGATACAGATAGACCGCTATCATCAGCCAGCGCTGGTAGGCCGGTCGCAGTTGCTGCAGCTTTCGCTTTAAGTTCAGCATTTTCGACGAAAGTTTTACCTGTTTCTTCAGGCTCCGGTAAACCAGTCTCTCTGGCTGATATTACAGATATTCCAAGTGGTGAGAGCAGGTTAGCTATCTCGCTTACCTTACCTTTATTATGACTTGCAATCACAATTTTTGATTTTAGAAATTGTCGTTCCATCATTCATCATCTTTCATGACGGGTCGCATTTAATTGTTTTTCGAATAAAATAGAGCAACCTTGTTGTGCAAGGAGCCACATATCATCAAATCGTGATTTTTCAAATGGCCTATCTTCAGCTGTAGCCTGAAACTCAACAACTTGGTTGCTTGTTGTCATTACAAAATTAGCGTCTGTTTGTGCGGCACTATCTTCTGGATAATCAAGATCTAACAAAGCCTGATCATTGTAAATCCCACAAGAAATAGCTGCCACTTGATCTGTCAGAGGAGTTACATTAATTTTTCCCTGGAGTAAAAGAGACTCTACAGCAAGGGCTAATGCAACCCAGCCTCCAGTAATAGCAGCTGTTCTGGTGCCGCCATCTGCCTGTAAAACGTCACAATCGATTATAATTTGTCGTTCACCTAATTTAGGCAAATCTGTTACTGCTCGGAGAGATCGGCCAATTAAACGCTGAATTTCCATAGTCCTACCAGATTGTTTCCCTTTGTTTGCCTCTCTGTTCATTCTACTATGAGTAGAGCGGGGAAGCATGCCATATTCTGCTGTTACCCAACCACGCATTTGCCCTCTAAGAAATGGTGGTACCTTTTCATCTACACTAGCTGTGCACAAAACATGAGTATCACCAAATTCTGCAAGGCAAGAGCCCTCTGCGTGCTTTGCATAATTAGGAGTCAAGCGAATGCTGCGTAATTCGTCAAATTTACGTCCTGAGGTCCTAATATAATTTTGTGTTGTTTGGTTCATATAAACTCTTTTAATAATTTACTTCGGTTTTTTAAAATAGGGGTGATATGCTAATCAAGCAAGATAAACTAGTCAAATTTAGAAAATGCGACATATTTATAATAAGTTGTTTAAACAGGTAATGGTCAATGGGTAAGTCAAATCATCTTGCTTTTCTGAACAATCGCTCTCATGCTATTTTTAATCAGATTGTGACAAGTTACCTTGAAACCGGATCTGCTGTAGGTTCTGCTAAGATTTCTCAAAGCAGGGGGGGTGATTTTTCATCGGCAACCATACGTTCTATCATGGCAGAACTTGAAAACGCTGGTTTACTATATCAACCACATATATCAGCAGGAAGAATTCCAACACATGCAGGTTTGAGGCTTTTTGTTGATGGTCTTATGGAAATGAGAGGCGAGTTAACGAAAGAAGAGCAGCTTTCAATTGATGGTGCCTCGCAAGCAAGAGGTATGAGCGTTTCTCAGGTTCTTGACAACGCTACACATGCCTTATCTGGTTTATCAAAATGCGCGTCTCTAGTTGTTTCCCCAACAGAAGAATTAATAGTAAACCATATCGAGTTCATAGAAATTGGAAGTCAAAAATTACTTGTTATTTTAGTTTTCTCAAATGGACATGTAGAAAATAGACTTATTTCAAAACCAGATTTAGTCCCATTATCTGCGCTTCAGGAAGCCACTAACTATATGAACCATTATTATAAAGGAAAATCGATTTTAGAGATAAATGCACAAATACTCCAGGATTTAGAGCATCACTCTAGTGAAATTGATACCCTAAGTTCGCAACTCGTAGCTCGCGGCATAGCAGCATGGTCAGATGGCAAAGGTGGCAATGATGCCTCATTAATCTTACATGGCCAGTCACATTTGCTAGCAGATGTTAAAACTAAAAGTGACATAGAACAGCTTCGGAACCTTTTTGATGTTATAGAGCTCAGAAAGCAAATGCAGGAACTTGTTGAAGAAGTAAGTTCTGCCCAGCGATTACAAATTTACATTGGCTCAGAACATCCACTGTTTGAACACACAGGTTGTTCAATGATTTTATCTCCCTATCGGGACTTAAAACATAATATAATTGGGGCTATTGGCGTTATTGGTCCAAGACACATGAATTATGCTAAAATTATACCAATGGTTGATTATACATCAGAGGCAATATCTCGTTTTCTTGAATAGAATTTGCAACCTTCCACTGAGGTTAGGAGTTTTAATTAAATAAAAAATGCTGTTGCCCCTTGGCAAGGTGCATTATAATTCCCAAATATCAGTCAGCTAAAGAAATAAATAAGAGCTCAGGATTGATATGCCAGATAAAAAAACACCACAAACGGAAGATATAGAAAAAGAACAAAATCCTCTATCAGATAATGATGAAAAGTCATCTGATTTTTCTTCAGATGATAGCGTGGAAGACGAAGCTTTAGGAGAAAATCTATCTTTTGACCAAGAAAACTCGGAGGAGATATCTTCCGACACAGCAGACGAGATGAAGGACCAGCTATTGCGTGCGCTTGCGGATGTCGAAAACATGAGACGCCGTAGTGAGCGTGATGTTGCGCAGGCAAACAAATATGGTCATCTGGCATTCGCTCGTGATTTGCTCTCCTCTTTCGATAATTTATCACAAGCAGTTACTTTAGCGCCAGAGGACAAAAGTGACTTTGATGATAATTTAAAAAATATATTAGTAGGAGTAGAAATGATTTCGAATGAAATTGAAGCCATTCTGCAACGCCACCATATCACCAAGATTAATCCTATGGGAGAAAAGTTTGACTATAATCGTCATCAGGCAATGTTTGAAGTGCCTAACGATGAGGTCGAGGCGGGAACGGTTGTCCAAGTGGCGCAACCTGGATATTTGCTCCATGACAGACTTATCCGTCCTGCAATGGTTGGT
>PYIJ01002612.1_pt1 | contig 10585 bp, 9 predicted proteins | sample 3578051 | NCBI WGS metagenome assembly PYIJ01 (sample SAMN08408021, study PRJNA431606) | Marine metagenome isolate SA_KN192-05_S13_5m, whole genome shotgun... | biome: marine; feature: oceanic pelagic zone; material: water; isolation source: surface water sample, 0.2-0.8 um fraction ... | reverse complement strand
GTCGCAGTGGCCGTGCCCGATCGACGACATCGTGATCTGGTCCTATGCCTTCGATGATGGTGATGACGTCGTCAAGCGCGCCCACGAGGCCCTGGCAAACGGAGGTCTGGCTGACAGAGTGACGGCAGACTGGGAGCAGTTGTCCGACAGTGCCGATGCGCCGCCATCGGGCAGCCCTCGGTGGGCCGAATGGGCCATGGGCAGGGGCGCGGTGCATCAGGCTGCAACCGCCGTGGGGCTCACGGACGTTCGAGTGGAGCGCTCACCTACGGGTGCTCCGGTGATCGTGGGCTCGGCGTGGGGCGTGTCTATCGCACACACCTCGGGATTGGTCCTCGGCGCGGTGGGTCCCGGCCGAATCGGCGTGGATGTCGAGAGAGCCGATCGTGACGTCACTCGACTCGTGCGCGCACTCCTGCCCAGTGAGCGCGAACTCACGGTCTCATTGAGCGCGATCTCCATCATGGTGGCGAAAGAGGCGGCGGCGAAGGCGACCGGGCAGGGGCTCGGGGGCTCTCTTGCTCGCTGGCCAGTGGTCGACGTTGAATTGTCCGGAAGCACACCTCGCGTCGGAGTCGCCAGCGCCGCGGCCCGGATCATTGATGTTCGAATCTACGAGCACTCGGGATACGTGACCGGGGTTGCAAGTTATCCCGACGACTGACGGCCCGGGAAAGTTGTCCACGGCGAACGGCGTCCCTGAGTGTCCATGAATGGCGACGCTGGCATCATGAAACGGTGAGCGACACCGACGCACTGTTCGCCGTATACGAGGAGGCGCTGGTGACGGCGCAAGATCCATCCAACGGGGAGTGGGTGGACCCGTCTTTCGAGTGTCTCGCACGAACAGACGTCGCGGCAGTTCTTACGGCTTATAACCCAGGATCGGAACGACGGAGTTGGGCGCAGAACGAGGCGGCGAATGCACAACTGCGCGATGTTTTGCAGGCGGCCTACACCGATGTGTGGCGCGCCGATGGCTTCTCGCCGGACGGCACCTGGCGAGAGCCGGGGTGGTTGGTGTGGGGGATGCCCGTGGACGTCGCTGTTGCGATTGCTGCCGACTTTCGCCAGATCGCCATCTACCACTACGACACCCACGGTGTTCGGTGCGTTGTTGCCTGCTCACCGGGTGATGGCTCGTCGGCTTAGTCCGAGCTCACTTACTCCGATTCCGCTTGGTCTGAGGCTGATTCTTCGGACGTGTCGGTCTCTTTCGGTGACGGCGGCGTGGGGAAGAGCGTGGCGGCGGTGTCTCGATTGGCGAGAACGATCCACTGCTGTCCGGGCTTGAACGCCAGGACCTGCCCCTGATCGTCGGTGAAGGTGGTACCGGATTCGGCTCCCGGGCGCGACCACTTCGCCTGATACATGAGCCCGTCGCGCAGCACAACGGCATCGCCTTTGCCGATGGTAATCGCGTGGGGGGTGTTGCCGCCTCCCTTGTCGAAGAAGCCTGAGGGTTCTTGTTTCACGTACTGGATCACGACCGTCGCCGCACGTTGACCATCGGGGGTTTCCTCCGCTTCGGCGGTTCGGCCATTGAGCGACACGCGGTAGAGACGGCTGGTCTGGTCGTAGGTGAATTCAGCCGACGAGGCAGACCATTCGTAACGTGCTGACAAGCCGACCGATCCGTTCGGCGGATGAGTGGAGCTGAAGCTCAGTCCGATGTCGCGGGCTTGCGATGCGTCCGGCGCAGCCGTGAGGCCGTCGGGACCGTCAAGGAAATAGTTGTACGGGGCCCGACGACTGAAGTCTCGTTGGTAGGCGAATGCAGCCTTGTTGGGCGAGATGTCGATTAACGATGAGTTAGCGATCACCGGCCACATCTTGCGCTGGGCGCCGGAGAAGCTGAAGGCGGGAGATCCGTACTGAGCCAGAAGATCGATGTCGGTGATCCGGGCCGAACGCACCGGCCCGATCCGCTGAGGAACAGTGGAGGAGAAAACGGCGGCGAGGCGGGTGATGCCGTACTCAACCTCCTCGATGTAGACGATGTCGGCGCGGTCCAGCCCCGCGTGCGGTTGAGCGAATCGGGTGTTGTCGAGTTTCACGACGAGAACGGGTGACGCTTCGTCTTGATCGGGCTGGGGCAGGCCGCTCAGTGGAAATGTCGGCGTCGGCGTCGGCGTCGGCGTCGGCGTGGGTGTCGGTGTGGGCGTCGGCGTGGCCTTGGTGGACGGGCGTGTGCTGGCTTCCGTCGAGGGGGTGCCGGTGGCGTTGGGGGATGGGGTGGAGCAGCCGGCCACAGCGCAGGCAGCGGCAATCGTCAGGGCCGCGAGGACCCGAGGGGTGGTCACCAGGGAACTGTAGGCAGCGGTGGAAGCCCAGGGGGGTTGGGCTCGCGGGGGAGCCGCCGGGGAGCCGCCGGGGAGTCATGGGCAATTTTTGGTGACAGGGGGTTGACTGTGGAGCAAAATGGAGTACATTGGGGATACTTGGGGTTAGCAAAGTGGCTAATGGGGCCAGAGTGGTGTGAGAGGGGAAGGGCAGCCAATGTTTCTGGGCACCCACGCTCCTCGATTGGACGACAAGGGCCGCCTCGTTCTCCCGGCGAAATTTCGCGAGCAATTGGCCGCCGGCCTGGTGCTGACCAAGGGTCAGGACCGATCGATCGTCGTGTGGCCGGCCGCGGAGTTCTCCGCCTACTCCGAGCGCCTGAATGAGGCGTCGCGGTCTGACGCTCGTGTTCGGGCCTACCTGAGGGTGCTCTTTTCCGGCGCCTCGGATGAGATCCCCGACCGTCAGGGGCGGATCACGGTGCCGACGTCCCTGCGCGAGTACGCGGGTCTGGATCGGGACGTGATCGTGGTGGGCAACGGAACCACCGCCGAGATTTGGGATTCCTCGACGTGGGAGTCCTACCTGGGCAGCCAGGAGGACGACTTCTCCGGAATAGACGAGGAGGTGATTCCAGGCGTGATGTGACACAGGCGGTGAGGCCTCCTCCCGCTGGGCACCCCCTGGCACCCCTTCCCCGGTGCCAGGAAGTGCAAAGCGGGCGGGGACCTGACCGACCTGGTCCCTTTCAGCACCACACCGAGCAATCCAAACCAACCAACACCCAAATCGACGTTCATCTCGACCGCGAACAAGGAGAAGGACATGGCAGCCATCGACGAAATTCCCGACGTGACATCGACGTTCCACCCCGTCCGCACGGGTGTGGCCGTCATGGTCGCCGGAGTCGCCACCGGAGCGGTCCTCTACGTGGTGTCCGTCGTCGTGGCGGGCTGGGCCTAGATCCGCGCTCGGGACACTCGTCCCGGTCGATGCGGAAGTCGACTCGTGACCTCACCACTCGTTCACCACACGCCCGTTGCCGGCGAGCGCGTCCTAGCCTTGCTGGCACCGGCTCTCACAGAGCCAGGTGCCGTCCTCGTTGATGCAACGGTTGGGCTGGGTGGTCACTCACGGATGGCCCTTGATCGATTCCCCGCCATTCGCGTCATCGGCATTGATCGAGACCCGGAGGCTCTCGAGATCGCCGCAGAGCGACTGTCCGCAAGTCGGGAGCGAGTGCACCTGGTGCATGCCGTGTTTGACGAGATCCCCTCCGTCCTTGCCGATCAGGGAATCGCGTGCGCTGATGGCGTGCTGTTCGACCTCGGGGTCTCCTCCATGCAATTGGACGAGGCGCGACGGGGGTTTTCGTACGCTCAGGATTCCGAGCTGGACATGCGGATGAACCCCGGGGACGTCCTGACGGCGGCAGATGTCGTGAACGACTACGCCGAAGAAGATCTTGTTCGCATCCTTCGGCAATTCGGCGAGGAGAAGTTCGCACCCCGCATCGCACGTGGAATCGTTCGCGCTCGGGAAGGTCACCGAGTGTCCCGATCGTCGGAGTTGGTGTCGATCGTCAAGGAGGCCATCCCCGCCGCAGCCCGGCGCCGAGGCGGTAATCCGGCGAAGCGCACCTTCCAGGCATTGCGTATTGAGGTCAACGCGGAACTGACGGTGCTGCGCGGAGCTCTCCCCCGAGCGCTTGATGTCCTCAGCGTCGGCGGCCGTATCGTGGTGCTGTCCTACCATTCACTAGAAGACCGAATCGTCAAGTCAGAGTTCGCTGCGCGCACATCTATTGACGCTCCACCGGATCTTCCCGTTGTTCCCCAGGACATGCAGCCGTCCTTCAGGTTGCTGACGCGGGGAGCCGAAATGGCGTCGGATGCGGAAGTGGAAGCCAACTCGCGGGCGGCCTCGGTTCGATTGCGCGCCGTCGAACGGGTGCCGGCATGAGCATTACATCGTCCACCGCCGAATCGCCTCTGGCTGACCCATCTGTGCTTTCGCTGCCGTCGGAAAGCACCGAGTTCGCCACTCAGGCAGCTGGACGCCGACTGCGAAGCAACCGCCCCCACCTGCGATTGGTGGCTCCGCTACGGCCAGATCGGGCGAGTCGAGGGTTGTTCGCGGTGGTTGTCACCATCGTGTTGGCGTTGGGGCTCATCGTCATGTTGCTGATCAACACGTCCGTCGCCCAGACAGCCTTCGTCGTGAGTGAGTTGCAGTCGAAACAACGCGAGCTCGCACGAACCGAAGCTTCGTTGACCCAAGCGATTGCAGCTGTCGCCGCTCCGCCGGTACTCGAATCGAGAGCCCGTGCACTTGGCATGGTCCCATCCACACGCCCGTTCTTCCTTACCGTGCCCAGCGGCAAAGTTCGCGGAAAAGCCAAACCCGCTCCCGGTGATCGCACTCGGACAGTGAATCTCGCAGGCTCTTTGACAGCGACGCTCATCGATCCCCTTCCTGTCGACCAGCGCGGAGAAGAATTGCCTCCCGCGCAGCGACGGCAGATCGGGGACGGTGCGGTTCTTGTGGACGCTGCTGCTCAGCCCACCGGCGATGCGGCGACGCAGCAGGCACGTCGTAATGAAGAACGTCAGGCCTTGCGTCAGACGGCCACGACTGACGGGGCTGTTTTGGTGGGCCCTGACGGGCCACGAGGCGCAGACGTTGATGGTGCTGAACTCGGACAGGCGGGACGGTAATGGCTACCCGCTACCCAACGATGCAGACCCAGACTCGACGACCACGCCGAGCGGCTTCCGGAGGACGTGGCTCCGGGGCAGCCGATCACATACCGGGTGATTTCCGTCGAGGTAACGCTCGGCGCCGAGGCACAGCGCTAGTCCTGGCAACGGCTGTCGTCGCTTCTGTTTTCGCGGCGCGTCTGGTGGATCTCCAGGCGGTGCGAGGCGAGGCTCTGGCGGATGCCGCGCTCAGTCAGCGGCTACGAACTCTGGAGATTCCGGCCTATCGCGGCAGCATCCTGGATCGAACCGGCCAAGCACTGGCGGTAACGGTCGAAGCCCGCGACGTGACTGCGGATCAAACGTTGATCGAGGATCCTGCTGCACTCGCGGTGGAACTCGCGCCGATCCTCGAAGTTCCGCAAGACGTGCTGGCCCATCGACTTACCGGCGAAAAGCGCTTTATGTATGTGGCGAAAGGAGTGACACCTGAAACGTGGGACGGGATCAGATCCCTTCGACTACCGGGCATCTTCAGTGAAGAAACCTCGCAACGCACGTATCCGGCAGGCGACTTGGCCTCGCACATCGTGGGCTTCGTGCAAGGAGACGGATCGGGTGGGTCCGGAATCGAATCGGCTTTCAACGACATCCTCACCGGTACGCCGGGACAGCAGACCTACGAGCGTGGCCCGGGAGGCAGAGTAATTCCCACGCAAAATCTGTCGTCAATTGCAGCGGTTGCAGGATCGGATGTTCAACTCACGATCGATCGAGACGTGCAATTTTCCGTTGAAGAAGCTATCCGAGGGTTAGCGCGCAGATCAGGCGCATCAAGCGCGACCGCAGTCGTGATGGACGTTCGCACAGGCGAAATTGTGGCGATGGCAACGGCACCGGACTTTGACCCCAACCGAGTTTCACAATCGACGGAGGACGAGCGTCGGAATCGAGCCATCACTGACATCTTCGAACCGGGATCGACTGGAAAGATCATCACCGTTGCGGCTGCTATCAATGAAGGAATCGTAGACGCCCTGTCTCCCATCAGGGTGCCGGGCAGATTGAAACGAGCAGACAAGAAATTCAAGGATTATTGGGATCATGACACTCTTCACTTGACCGTGACCGGTGCCTTCGCGAGGTCCAGCAATATTGGAATGATCCTTTTGGCTGAGCAGATGTCGAAAGAGACGTTTGATTTGTACTTTGAGAAGTTCGGGTTGCAGCAGGACACCGGTCTCGAGCTACCAGCTGAATCAAAGGGACTGATGCAGCCCCCCGAGGAGTGGTTCGGGACGATACCGTTCACGCTCGCCTTCGGTCAGGGGTACTCGGCAACTTCCGTCCAAATGACAAGCGTTTTTGCAACTATCGCTAATCAGGGTATTCGAGTGGAGCCATCGATAGTGAAGGCCATCGTTGAAGCAGACGGAACGGTCGTCGATACCCCCGATGCGGAACGCTCCCGAGTGGTGCGCGAGGACACGGCACGTCAAGTCATGGCCATGATGGAAGCTGTTACGGGGGACGGCGGCACTGCCCCGCAAGCGCGGATTCCCGGCTACCGTGTCGCAGGGAAAACAGGAACTGCGCAGTTTGTTGATCTAGATTGCGGTTGCTACGCAGGTGACGTGACCGCTTCCTTCATTGGAGTGGTGCCGGCGGATGCTCCTCGATTGGCCGTCGGTGTATTTGTTCACCAACCGCAGCGAGGGCGCACCGGCGGTGAATTGGCTGCCCCGGTCTTCAAAGAGGTGGCTTCCTATGCCCTCCAGGCAATGCAGATTCCTCCGTCCGGCAAGCGAGCTCCAACGCTCTCTTTGACGACTGGTTAGTCGATGCGGCTCGCCGAGGTGCTTCGTGACGCCGGTCGCGGCGTGTTTGCGGACGTGACGGGCACTCTTGATGAATCAGTAGGCAACCTCAACATCGTTGGTATCGCGCTGTCGTCCGATGGAGTGAAGCCGGGCTTTGCTTTCGCTGCGCTCGCTGGCCACCACCGTCACGGAGCGGAATTTATCGACGAAGCATGTCGTCGAGGGGCGGTAGCGGTCATCACCGATGCCGAGGGTCAATTAATCATCGCTCGCAGCGCCCAAAGCGATATCCCCATCGTTGTATACGAACAACCGCGACCTTTGATCGCGCACATTGCGGCGTTCCTCGCTGGGTTCCCTACGCGGTCGCTGACGATGGTCGGGGTAACCGGCACAAACGGCAAGACCAGCGTCTGCGCTCTGCTCGCCGCAGCCCTTAGCGCCGGAGAGGTCAGTTGTGGCGTCATCGGAACCTTGGGCTCGACGTTGAACGGCGATCAACTCGCATCAGGCCCACGCACGACACCCGAAGCCCCCGACATCCAGGCGATGGCCAGGTCGATGGTGGACCGCGGAGCGAAGGCCATCGTTATGGAAGTCTCGAGTATCGCCCTGAGTGAGCATCGAGTCGATGGCGTCGTCTTCGACATCGCAGTTTTCACGGGCCTCAGCCACGATCATCTTGACTATCACGAGACCATGGAGGCCTACTTCTCCGCGAAGGTGGAACTCTTCGCCGGGGAGCGTTCGCGTCGGGGAGTCGTGCTGATCGATGACGAGTGGGGAGAGCGACTCGCGCGGGAGTCCGTCATCCCTATCGAGACGGTCAGCACCACCGACAAACAGGCCGACTGGAATATGACCGCTGTCGATGGCGGGTGGGTGTTGACCGATGGTGTCGACTCCTGCGACGTGCGAACTCCGGTTGGTGCCGACTTTGTTGTCGCGAATGCCGCCGTGGCAATCGTCGCGGCACTCCGCGTGGGTGTTCCGCTCGATGTTGCTGCGGACGCAACCGAGACGGCCAGTATCCCCGGGCGGATGGAACTCGTCGGACGCGAGAACGGAATCGACTACGTCGTGGACTACGCGCACACGCCGGACGCGATTGAGCAGGTCGTATCCGCGGCCGCTCGTGAGCGAGCCGCTCGTGGACAAGGACGAGTCGTCGTTGTCATCGGTGCTGGGGGAGACCGCGATCCGCAGAAGCGACCGGATATGGGTGCGGCGGCTAGTCGGGCGGATGTCGTCATCGTGACCGATGACAACCCGCGATCGGAGAACCCGGCGGACATTCGACGGCAGATTCTCAAAGGAGTGCAGAGCGGTTGTGAGATTCACGAGTGCGATTCGCGGCGAGATGCCATCGGGCTCGCAGTGGCGACGGCGAGACCGGGTGATGTCGTTCTGGTGCTGGGGAAGGGGCACGAAGCGACACAGGAGTGGTCGGATGGCGTGATTGCGTTCGACGATCGGCAGGTGCTGGCATCCTTCATTCACGATCGTCACGAGGGGGAGTCTGGGAGGGGCGTCGAGTGAAGCCGCTCCCTGTCGATGTCCTCGCCACGGCGATGAACGCGTCGGTCAATGCTGCTCTCGATGTGACGGGAATTCGGGCAACCGGAGTTGCGATCGATTCTCGGGACGTCAGCCCCGGTGACGTGTTCTGCGCTCTTGAGGGAGAGCGGGTCGACGGGCACGATTTCGCAGCGGAGGCGATCGCCGCCGGCGCCGTGGCGATCATCACGAATCGCGACATCGCTGGTGTCCCGTGTTTGGTCACCGATAACTCGTTGGAAGCATTGGGGCGGCTAGCTCATTGGTACCGCACTCACGAACTTTCCGCGACGGTGATTGCCGTCACGGGTTCCTCAGGGAAAACCACAACCAAGGACCTGATTGCCGACGTTCTGCCCGGCGCTGTGGTCGCGGCCCGCGGCTCCTTCAATACCGAAGTCGGCGTTCCGCTGACCATCCTCGAGGCAGACCCATCGACGGACTATCTGGTGCTCGAGATGGGGATGCGGGGAATTGGGCACATCGCATACCTCGCCGAGATGGCAGAGCCGGACATCGGGGTCGTTCTCAACGTGGGGCTCGCGCATGTGGGAATGATGAAGGGACCCGAGGAGATCGCGCGTGCGAAATCAGAGTTAGTTGGGGCCCTGTCTGCGGATGGTTTCGCTGTGCTGAATTGTGACGACTTCGCGGTCAGCGCCATGGCCGAGCAATCGGATGCTCCCGTGGTGTGGTTCGGCGAGAGCGAATCCGCTGGAGTCCGCGCCACAGGGGTCCAGCTTGACAACCAGGGGCGGGCCTCGTTCGACCTGACGGTGCCCGGGGAAGACAGCGTTGCCGTGCACCTCTTGCTGCACGGCGAACACTTCGTCTCGGCCGCCCTGGCGGCCGCGGCGGTCGGTGTCTCGTGCGGCATGTCGGGTAAGGACATTGCGCGAGAATTGAGCAGTGCCCAGGCCCGAAGTCGCTGGCGCATGGATGTCCAAACGTCGACGCGGGGCATCACCGTGATCAACGACGCCTACAACGCCAACCCTGACTCCGTCCGCGCTGCGCTCAAGACGTTGCGCGCGATGCAGGGGTCCGGCAGAACGTGGGCCGTTCTCGGGGAAATGTTGGAGCTGGGTGATCGGTCTACCGATGAGCACGATGCGATTGGGCGGCTAGCAGTGCGCCTCGACATCTCTCGCCTAGTGTGCGTGGGGATTGGCACCAAGGTGATGCACCTGGCGGCGAGCAACGAAGGGTCGTGGGGAGACGAATCCGTATGGGTGGAAGACCCGCAGGCAGCGATCGATTTACTGGACGAGCAACTCGAGTCCGGGGATGTCGTCCTCGTCAAGGCCTCTCGCGCGGTAGGAATGGAGCGGGTGCCCGAGCATCTTCTGAATAGCGGCTCAACGACGCAGGGGAGTGACCAATGAGACTTGTGGTCATCGCCCTCGCGATCGCATCGGTCGTGTCGTTGGTGGGAACGCCGATTCTGATCAAGCTCCTGTCCCGACGCGGTCACGCCCAGGCGATTCGCGTCAGCACCGAAAGCGAGGCCTACCCCGATCATGAATCCAAGGTCGGTACGCCGTCCATGGGCGGCGTCGCCATTCTTCTCGCGGTGCTCGCGGGCTATTTCGGCACGCATCTGCTGACGTGGCGACCGGTCAGTACGTCCGGTTTGCTAGTGCTCTTCTTGATGGTGGGATTGGGCCTGGTCGGCCTGGCCGACGACTACTTGAAGATCTTCAAACAGCGCAGCACGGGTCTGCGGGCGAGAACCAAATTGATCGGCCAGGCCCTGGTTGCGTTCACATTCGCGTACCTGTCGGTCCAGTTCCCCGATGCCGATGGTGAGACCGCAGCTTCCATGGCGGTTTCCTTCGTCCGCGACACTCCGTTGGTCCTCCCCCTGGGGTTGTTCCTGGTGTGGGTGTGGTTCCTGATCACCGCGACCACCAATGGCGTGAACCTGACAGACGGACTCGACGGATTGGCCGTCGGAGCATCGGTGATGAGCTTCCTGGCCTATGTGCTGCTGGCAATTTGGCAGTACGGACAGAACTGCTCGTTCATTGATTCAGAATTCTGTTACACCACACAGAATCCCTTGGACCTTGGAATCGTCGCGGCGTCCGCCGCGGGAGCGTGCTTTGGATTCCTGTGGTGGAACACGGCGCCAGCGCGGATCTTCATGGGCGATACCGGTTCTCTCGCCCTCGGCGGTGGTATCGCCGGGCTCGCCATTCTCAGTCGTACCGAGTTGCTCCTGCC
>PYIJ01113046.1_pt1 | contig 10599 bp, 10 predicted proteins | sample 3578051 | NCBI WGS metagenome assembly PYIJ01 (sample SAMN08408021, study PRJNA431606) | Marine metagenome isolate SA_KN192-05_S13_5m, whole genome shotgun... | biome: marine; feature: oceanic pelagic zone; material: water; isolation source: surface water sample, 0.2-0.8 um fraction ... | reverse complement strand
ATTTTTTGAAAAACTCTAGGTTTTAAGCTTTATCCACCGACCAGATTCAAAGCGATATGTAAAGAGAATTCCTTTAACAATATAGTCGATAATTAAACTACCAAAAATGTATTCGATAGGGAATTCCAACCAAACAAAAAATCCTGCAAAGGTAAGCCTGAAGAAAACCAAACTAATGGTAATAATGTACAGAGGCGATTTGGTATCACCTGCTCCTCTTAAAGCTCCACCTAGAGCAAACTCTAAGGCCATCAAAGGTTGCATTATTCCTAAAAGCCAGACAAATAAAACCGTCAAACGAATGACCTCTGGGTCATCTACAAAGAAACTGGCGATCGGTCGAGATGCTAAAGCTAAAACTATGCCTAAAATTCCCATAGAGACCATGGTCAATCCAGCTGAGCGCCACCCGCTTCTTTTTGCTTCTTTAGGATTTTCTGCGCCTATAAATTGTCCGGTTAAAGTGGCTCCGGCTACTGTGAAACCTTGGCCAACCATAAAAGAAAGCATCAAAATATTGATACCAACGTTGTAAGCAGCAATCGGTGCATTGCCATACAAAGAAATTATCCAGAAATAGAGTAAAAGACCTAACTGGAAAACTCCTTGCTCAAGCCCGGCTGGAGTAGAAACATGAATCAGTTCTCTAAATCGAGAAAAGGAAAAACTGCTAAGTTTAGGTAAAGGAATGGTAATGATTCTAAAAATCCAAACTAAAATTCCTAATACTGTACCAATTGCAAAAGATATCCCACCGGCATAAGCAGCCCCAACAACACCTAATTCAGGAAAGCCGAATCGACCGTTAACAAGCCCTATTAAAAGAAAAATGTTAATAATGTTCTGAATTAAACCCAAGTACAAAGGTGTTTTTACATCTCCTGCAGCTCTAATGGCAGCTCCTTGAACAATTGAGACTCCAAAAGCTGGAGCAAATAAGATTAATACTTTTAAATAATCTACAGCTAAATCTTTCGCATCGGATTCCAAACCAAACAGGTTCATTAGATCTTCGCCAGCAACCCAAATTACAAAGATTGAAATGAAACTTAAAAAGATACTTATTAAAATTGAGTCATACAAAACTTGGCTAGCTTCTTGATATCGTCTTGCGCCATAAGCTCGAGCTACCAAAGCCGTAGTTCCAGTTGAAATTGCCATCATAATGGATTGAATGACAAAAAAGATTCGACCCCCAGTACCTACAGCAGCAACTGCATCTGTTCCTAAATTTCCAACAGCTTTCAAAGCCACAACCCCAACAGAGGCAAACAAAACATTCGCTAGTATCGAAGGCCAGGCAAGACCCCAGACTGAAAGTGTTTCAGGGCTTGCGACCTTTTCTGTTGATTCTTCGTCAATATCTTTACGAGCAGTAGTTTCTTGCATGCTAAAAAAAATTTAGGATATGAGTTACGTTAAAAAGAATAACTGAATCCGAATCGCCATTGTATCGGAAGACCTGGAAAATATCTTTGCCCTGAAAAAGAGGAATAATCTGCTCTTTCAGCGTAACGTTTATTGAAAACATTCATTACACTAAAATTAATTTCAAGCTTCGAAGTTAAATTGTAAAAACCTCGAAAGTTAGTCAAATAATGTCCTGGATAACTATATTGGTTAGCAGGATCGATAAAATATTTACCCAAGTATTCTTCTTCAATTTGAAGAGTTAGCTTATCAATCGGGAAGATGTTAAAAAATAAACTGCCTTGCACTCGAGGCGCAGTATCGATCAAATTACCCTTGTAAACTCCAATAGATGATAAAGAGTAATCATAAAGATGTTCAGCAAAGCTCCATGCATATTTGATCATTAGCATAGGGGTTACATCCACAGAGCCAGAAATTTCAATACCTTGGTGTTTTGATTTTCCTCCGGCCACAGTTGATGCATCATTATCTTTATAGATGTAATTATTTTTTTTGGAAGAAAATAGAACAAATTTATTTAGATAGTTATCCCCAGTTGAAAGAAGTCCAAATTCTAGGGAATCTATTTTTTCAGAATTTAAGTCGGCCAAAGTTTGTGATTTTTGCAATCTAAAAAGTTCGTTTATTTGAGGCGGTCTAAAACCTTTACTGAATTGCAAAAAGAATTCATTGGCCATTACTTTCTTAGAAAAACCAAATCTAAAAGAATTATCAGAAAACGAAATATCAGTATCCGCAGGTCTTGAGTAATAACAGCCTCGATCTCCTTTATATATGCACTCAGATCCATCTTCTTTAGTTCTGCCGTCAAGCATAAGATTATCGTAATCGTAATTGAGTCTCTCAATTCTGATATTTGAAAATATTTTGTAATTTTCATCAGTTATAAATTCATGGGACAGAAACATTGCAATTAAGTTGCTGTCTACTTCAAAATCATAATGCAAGCCTTGAGGTCTTACGGCTTGATTGAAAGGAGATCCGGTTGTTAGTTCATTCTCTTGAATTTCTTCTAATTGAATACCTGCCATCTCAAAATTAATTCCAAAAGAAAGTTTGTGGTTAGGAAAGCTTTTCACGTCCATTAAAAAATTCAAACCGGAACTGGTTTGGCTGTTTTTTTCTACAGGCTTACCAGGCAGAAAGTGCTGGATGAAATCCATCTTGCTATGCCTCAGGTAAGGTCTTAACTGAAATTCAAAATTATCTTTAATTTGAGTTAAAAGCGTATTTAAGCGAAATGATTTAGCATCGCGATATGCTTCTGGATTTGCATTCGTCAATCTTAAATCTGATTTATAAGAGCTGATATAGCCCGCTGTTTCTTGGTTGATATTGGTTAAGTTTAAAAGTGTTGTAGCTTGCCAATTTTTGATGTTATTTTTTGCTTTGAAAGCTAATTTTTGTTGATCGAAACCGCTGGAATCTCTAAACCCCTGATCTCTATCTAAGGCTATCCCCAAAGACCAATTAGAAGCTTCTTGATATTGAAAAGACGCTTTGAAAGACTCATCATCATTTACTTCTGTCTTTAGATAATTATCTGCATCAACCTTAAGAGATTGAAAGTTGATTGCGCCATGCAAAGCATTACCGCCAAATCTTGCGCTAGATGGACCTTTTAAAATTTCAACCCTAGAAGCTAAATTTGTAGAGACTTCAAATAGATTATTAACATTACAAAATCCAGCTGGCCTAATTGGTAAACCGTCCTCCAAGATCAAGAAAGATCCGCAAGCTCCTGAACCGGTTAGTACAGGAGATCTCAAAGAGATTAGACTTTCTTGACCGGATCCTCTACTAATCCAACTACCTGCAGATGTATTGAAGAGTTCTTTGTTGTGAGTGACATTTAAAAATCTTATTTCGTCAGAAGAGATTGTTTCTGAGGAAGGCTTGAAATTCCAATTCTGATTGGTAGAGACGGTTAATTCTTCGTTTGTTTCCGATAGAAAGGAAAAACTAGAAAAAAAAATCAATAAACAAAAAACGAAAGGCATGAGAGATTATATAAAAAAAGCAGGTAAGTTTCCTTACCTGCCTTTAGGGGGGAGGATAATTAATTAATCTTTAAACTCGGGGTAAGCTTCTACACCAATTTCTGAAACATCGAGTCCTGAAATTTCTTCTTCCTCTGTAGGTCTTAAACCAACTATTGCATTAAGTACTAATAAAGTACCCGCAGTACAGATAAATGCCCAAAGGAATATGGAAATAGCTCCGATAGCTTGAGTACCAAAGGCTCCAGCACCTGAAAGTGGTGTTGCCATGATTCCCCAAATACCAACCGTACCATGAGCGGAAATTGCACCTACTGGGTCGTCTATTTTTAAAACTGTATCTAGGAAGACTACTGACAGGTAAACAATTATTCCGCCGACGAATCCAATGATTGTAGCTAGGCCGCCTGAAGGGGTATCAGGAGCAGCAGTTATAGCAACCAAACCTGCAATAGCACCGTTAATGGCCATTGTTACGTCCGCTTTACCAGTTAGCATTTTAGCAATCAACAATGCGCCAATCACACCACCAGCAGCAGAAGCATTTGTATTTAAGAAGACTTGAGCTACAGCATTTGCATTTGCAGCATCATTGATAGCTAATTGGGAACCACCATTGAAACCAAACCAACCTAACCAAAGTATTAGAGCACCTAAAGCAGCAATTGGAATGTTTGAACCTCTCATAACGTTTATAGAACCATCTGAACTATATTTACCTGTTCTTGGGCCAAGAATAATGACGGCTGCAAGTGCAGCAGCTGCACCAAATAAATGGACAACGCCCGAACCTGCAAAATCACTGTAGCCAATAGCATCTAACCAGCCACCGCCCCATTTCCAGTAACCTTGAACGGGATAGATAAAACCTGTTAAAACAATAGCAAATAAGAAAAATGGCACTAATTTCATCCTCTCAGCAACTGCTCCAGAAATAATAGACATTGCTGTTGCAACGAAGACTACTTGAAAGAAAAAATCAGCGGCATCAGAATAACCCAAATCAGCATTGAAGGTTAAACCACCTAATGACATGCCCCAAGTACTGCCGATCATTGGTAGATAAGCATTGTAAACGCTATCACCCGGGTACATTAAAAAGAAACCACATACTAAGTACATGACACACGCTATAGAGTAAAGACCAATGTTTTTCGTAACAATTTCTGATACGTTCTTGGTTCTAACTAAACCAGCCTCTAACATAGTAAATCCTGCAGCCATCCACATTACGAAGGCTCCAGAAACCAATAGATAAAAAGTATTTAATGCATACTCTAATTCACTCATTATTATTCTCCGTTATAGCGTCCTCACCAGTTTCACCTGTTCTGATACGAACGACATCGTTAAGTTCTGTTATAAAAATCTTGCCATCACCAATTTCATTGGTATTTGCGACTTCTCGAACTGCTTTGATAATGTTTTCGACGTCATCATCTTTGCAAGCCACTTGAAACATAGTTTTTGGCTTTGTTTTTACCTCATAGCTAGCACCACGATAAGTTTCGGAATGACCTTTTTGTGTGCCAAATCCTTGGGCAGAAATGATAGTAGCTCCACCAATTCCGATTGTTGATAACGCCCTCCTAACCCCATCGGATCTAGACGGCTTTATGACAATTGTTAAAAGTTTCATATTTTCACCTAATAAAATTAATATTTAGATTGTAAAGCCTTAAAAAGAACTGGAATTCGTAGAAAAAAAACAAAAAAACAATGTTTTTGCACTAAAACCTTTCAAAAATAGTTTTTTAAAAAATATATTGCACTTAAAAAGTACTATCAAATGGATCATGGCGTCCCCTAGGGGGATCGAACCCCTGTTGCCGAGATGAAAACCCGGTGTCCTAACCGCTAGACGAAGGGGACATTGAAGGAAGTTGATTTTATCAGACTAATTTTTTTTGTTAAGTATTTGTTCGATTTTTGCTAAAAAACCTCTAAGAATACCCGTTTCTAACTTATCAGGTTGTAAACGTTTAACGAGCCTACGCATTCTGGTTTTAACTTGTTTTGGATTTTCTTGATCATAAAAGTCTATTTGTTTCATAACTTCATCAAAATGATTAATCAAATGTTCGTTATCTTGAAAAGTTTGAGTTTCGTCTTTTACTTCTGAAAGAGAATCAAGGTTATCAACCTCCATTTTTAAAACATAAGAAATTATTTGCACTGCATGAGATAAATTAATAGATGAAAAATTCTCATCCGTTGGAATCTTTATATGATAATCACACATTTGAAGCTCATCATTGCTTAGACCACTTATTTCTCTTCCAAAAACAAAACAAATTTTTGCATTGGTTCTGGCTAAAGCTTTTTCTATAATTGAACTTAATTCTGAGGAAGTCTTTGTTGGCCACGGAATAGTTCTTGTTCTTGCGCTAGTACCAAAAATCAAGGTTGCATTTTCTAAAGCCGTTGATAAATTTTCGTATATGTTTAAATTTTCTAAAATATCCTTTGCACCTTTTGCTCTATAAAAAGCATCTTCATTTGGAAAATCTCTTGGATTAACTAAAGAGAGATTTTGAAAACCCATGTTTTTTATTGCTCTAGCAGTAGCTCCAATATTTCCAGGGTGAGAAGGTTCAACTAGAATAAATTCGAATTTATTTTTAAGTGAAGAATCGTTCACCTATATAGTTTACAATTCTTTCCGAAGAAAAAACCATGGAACCAAAAGTTACTATCGCAATCAATGCTGCAAGATTAGCTGCTAAGGAGATCCATAAATTTTCTCGTCGCAGAGATAAAATTAATGTCTTTGAAAAAGGGCCAACTGATTTTGTAACTCAGGTAGATAGTATTGCAGAAAATATAATTATCGATACGCTGAAGACTTCTTTTCCCGATCATTCATTTGAAGGAGAAGAATCAGGTCGTCAAGGGAATAAAAATTCAGATTACCATTGGGTCGTAGATCCTTTAGACGGCACAACAAACTTTATTCATAATTTTCCATTTTACTCAATATCGATAGCTTGTTTCTACAAGGGCTCTATAGAGCATGGTTTGATTTATGATCTTTCCAGGGATGATGAATATTACGCTTCTAAAGGCCAAGGTGCTTTTCTTAATAATTCACGTATAAGAGTTTCAGAGATAAAAGGGTTAAAAAACTCTTTGATATGTAATTCTTTTCATGGCGGTCCTGATCTTGAGCCTAAATTTGATCAACTTTCATTAATAAGAAATTTATATTCAAATTCACTTACCTTGAGAAGAACCGGTTCGACAGCTTTAGATCTCGCTTTTGTAGCCTCGGGAAAACTGGATGCATTTTTAGGATATGGTATGAAGTTATGGGATTTTGCTGCTGGTGCGCTTTTAGTAATGGAGGCCGGTGGTTTTATTACTAATTTCAATGGCGATGAAGATGTATTCTTATCTCATCACATAGTTGCAGGAAATATGGCATGCGTTAAAGCAATTAATCAAGAAATAAAAAATTCCTTAACCTAAATATTTACAAAATCACTTAAATTTTGATAAAATGCACTATAAACGTTCATTCAGTGCTCTTTTTTAGTGCATTGAACGGAAGTAGGAAAACCTGAAAACCTCTATCTGAAAAGATAGGTTAGCAAGTACCCGAAAGGGGAACGAGACCGAAAGTTTTACCGAAGGAACGCGTTGAGAAGGGTGTACGCTGTGAAGCGTATGTACGAAATCGAAACGAAAACTGGAGGTCAAGCCGATGTACTACAGAGGTATCAAAATAACTCCACAAAATGTTGCGAAGGAACAAAAGGTTGTTTCTTCTGGCATTTACCGTGGAATAAGACATGATGCATTAGAGTCTGAAAACAAAAGGACATCTACTACTGTTTATCCTAAATGGTATCGTGGTGTTAGATATGTATAAGGTAAAGCATCAAAAACTAGGTAAGATTGATGCAATCATTGGATTATTTTTAATCTCAACTGTATTGATTTTATTTTTGTCTTAAAACACAAAAAGGGAGATCTTCGGATTTCCCTTTTTTATGGCATTCCGTCATCAAAAGATTCACTTTTTTTAATGGCAAGATCTTCAAAATTAAGATCTAACAGAATCAAGTTGTTACAGAGAACATAGATTGATGAGTATGTTCCAATAATAACTCCGCAAATTAAGGCGATGGCAAAATTCTTAATGAAATCGCCACCTAATATTAAAAGTGCAAATAAAACCAATAAGGTTGTTAAAGAAGTGATTAAGGTTCTACCCAACATTTGATTCAAAGATCTGTTGATGACGTCAACATTATCTGATTTTCTCTTTTTTCTGTAATTTTCTCTTATTCTATCTGACACTACGATTGTATCGTTTAAAGAATAGCCAATGACTGCAAGTATTGCAGCTAGGACTGTTAAGTTGAAACCTATATAAAATATTGAAAAAAAGCCTAACACTATCAATACGTCATGGATCAAAGCCAAAAGAGCGCCTATAGCAAATTTAAATTGAAATCTAAACATGATGTAAACCATCATTACCAACATAGCTGCTAATATCCCTAAGCCTCCCTGATCTCGTAACTCTTCTCCAATTTGTGGGCCAATAAAGTCTTTACGTCTTAAATCAAACTGAAATGAATTTTTCAATGAAGATACGATTTCATCAGACAGATTATTTTCTGAACCTCCAGGAATCTTAATGAGAACATCTTGCTCTGAACCAAAATAAGAAACTTGAAAATCATCATCTAATTTGGAACCAAGAACTTCTCTGATTTCTTCTAAATTGGTTGATTGAGATAATTTAATTTCAATCAGAGTGCCGCCGGTAAAATCCAAACCTGCATTTAATCCCTTAAAAGTAAGCGAAAAAATAGACAGTACAACCAATGTAATAGATAGCACTGATGCTATCTTCCTTGGTCGCATAAAGTTTATTTGCATTTTAAATCCACAATGATTCGAGATGTTTTCTATTTCGGTAAATTAGCCAAACTAAGAATCTTGTAACCAAAATGGCAGTAAACATAGAAGTTAAAATTCCAACCGACAAAGTTATTGCGAAACCTTGAACTGGCCCTGTACCTATCGTATAAAGAATCAAAGCTACAATTAAAGTAGTTAAATTTGCATCAACAATAGTGATATAAGCTCGATCATATCCAGCATTGATTGCATCAAGAGGCTTCAATCTATTTTTCAATTCCTCTTTGATTCTTGAGAAAATTAAAACATTTGCATCTACCGCCATTCCAATTGTTAAAACTATTCCTGCAATGCCAGGCAAGGTTAAGGTTGCAGACAAAATCGACATGATTGCACTGATCAAAACTATATTCAACGCCACTGCAATATTTGCAATGATGCCAAAAACTTTGTAGTAAAAAATCATGAATATCAAAACTAAGGATAAGCCAAGGATCAAAGATTGCACTCCAACGCGAATGTTATCAGCACCTAGTGAAGGCCCAACTGTACCCTCTTCAACAAAGTTCATTGGCGCAGCTAAGGCCCCTGCCCTTAAAAGCAAGGCTAATTCGGAAGCTGCATTTGGACTATCCAAGCCGGTGATTCTAAACTGGTTTGCAAGAGCAGATTGAATAGTAGCTAAGCTGATGATTCTTTTATCAAAGTAACTCTCTAGTTTGTCACTGTTATTGGATGTTTTGATTTTACGCTCGACAAAAATGACTGCCATTTTTCTGCCTACATTATTTCTAGTTGAACGATGCATTTTTGTTCCACCCTCACCATCAAGAGAAATATTTACTTGTGGGAACCCACTTTCATCATAGCCAACGCTGGCATCGGCTACTTTATCACCGGTAATGATAACCTGCTTCAACAGCCTTACGCGTTGTCCAGAAAAATCAAATTGATCTGTTCGAGATAATAAGCTATTCGACTCAGCCTCAAGACGAAACTCTAAATTGGCAGTTTTCCCAATGATCTTTTTTGCTTCTGCAGTATCTTGGACGCCTGGTAGTTGCACAGAAATTCTATTTTTTCCTTGGCGAACTACCACAGGTTCAGAAATACCAAGCTCATTGACTCTATTTCTTAAAGTTACCAAATTTTGGGAAACTGCGTAATCAATTAAATCATCAAGGCCTTGCTCATTGTATTCAACGATAAATTGGTTATTGCCCTGCTTTCTATACTCAAGATCGATATTACTTTTTAGATAATCATCTAACTGATCAGTAGCATCCGTTCTGGTGGTGAAAATTATTCTATTTTCAGCAATTTCAGATCGACTAATTCCAATTCGCTCTTCTCGAAGTTTTCTTTTTATATCAGCCAAATAGGATTCCAAGCGAGTTGAAATAAGCAACTCTGAGTCTACTTCCATTAAAAAATGAACTCCTCCTCTAAGATCTAAGCCCAATTTCATTGGTGAAGCTTGAATATCCGATAACCAAGAAGGAGTATTTGGAGCTAAGTTTAAAGCTATTACAAATTCTCTCTCTAAGTTTTGTTCTAGATATTCTTTGAGCTTAACTTGATCTTGATAATTCTCTGCCTTAAATAATATTGAGTTGTAGCTATCAAGCTCTTCAGCAAGATTGGATGTGAAACTTATTTCTGTTTCTGTTACTAGTTGTTCTATTCGCTTTGCTACATTGGAAGATATTTTTCCCAAAGAACTATCTAAGGTGATTTGAACTGCTGGACTTGGAGGATAAAAATTAGGTAAGGCATATGTAATGCCAATGGTGATGACAAACAATATGATTACTATTTTCCAGAGTTGAAATCTGAGCACTTTTTAGAGGGATTTAATTGTTCCTTTAGGCAAAACGTTACTAACAGATTCTCGCTGGATTGTTAGAACTGTGTCATTAGCTCGCACGGTTAAAAAATCGTCATTCATCTTAGTAATAACACAGACCATACCGCCTGAAGCAATTATTTCGTCTCCCACGGCGAGGGATTCAATCATTTCTTTTTGAGCTTTGAGCCTTTTATTTTGTGGCCTAATGATTAAAAAATACATAATGGCGACAAAACCAATTAATAAAATTAATTGAGGGCCAAAAAAGCTTGGAGTTTGCTGGGCCATAACTATTTCTGTTTCTTTCATATTAACTTCTCCTTTGGTGCCGGAGGAGAGACTCGAACTCTCCCGCCTTGTGGGCACTCGATTTTGAATCGAACGCGTCTACCAATTCCGCCACTCCGGCTATATTACAAGGTAAAATTCAAAAAAAATAAGATT
>PYIJ01116609.1_pt1 | contig 10601 bp, 8 predicted proteins | sample 3578051 | NCBI WGS metagenome assembly PYIJ01 (sample SAMN08408021, study PRJNA431606) | Marine metagenome isolate SA_KN192-05_S13_5m, whole genome shotgun... | biome: marine; feature: oceanic pelagic zone; material: water; isolation source: surface water sample, 0.2-0.8 um fraction ... | reverse complement strand
TTAATACCATAAATAGTGGGCTCAGTTAAGGGTGTTGCTAATTACTAATTATATTTATGTGGCGTTATCCTGCGGTTACAACTTTTTAAAAGAAACCTGTATTCGCATTCCGATCCACGGTCTGGGAAACTGGGTTTATGGAAAAGTTAAACGCAGCAATGAATGCGGCAATAATCTAGCACACATAAAAGCTACCTCAAATTTTACAGCTAAATGTCCGATATAAAATATAATTTTTTGGTTCAGGGAATAAGATTTGAATCTACGATCTTCAGATTATGAGTCTAATGAAAAACCACTCAGTTAGGCTTTATAACTAATTTACCTTATAAAAATGGGTATCAGAAATTTTTTCCATTTGGCTTTTTGGACTTATAAAACCCATTGGCCTCATTGGGCTTGGTATTTCGTCACTATTCAATATAATTTCAGTCTTGCGCATATCTGGATCTGCAATAGGCACTGCTGCTAATAATTTTTTTGTATACTCGTGCTTAGGGTTTTCAAATATTTCTGACCTTTTTCCTATTTCTACAATTTTTCCTAAGTACATTACAGCGACACGATGGCTTATCCTTTCCACGACAGACATATCATGGCTGATAAACAAGTAAGAAAAATTAAATTCTTTCTGTAAATCAATAAGTAAGTTTACCACTTGAGCCTGAATTGACACGTCTAGTGCGGAAACTGCCTCATCAGCTATTATCAGGCGTGGATTACAGGATAATGCCCTTGCAATACAAACTCTTTGTCGTTGACCACCAGAAAGTTCGTGAGGATATCTGTCAAAGAATCCACTACCAAGTTCAACTACATTTAATAAATATTTTACTCTTTCTTCAACTTCTGAATTTGGTACAAATTTATGTACATAGATTGGTTCTGCAATAGCATCCCCAATTCTTATTCGTGGATTTAAAGAAGAAAAAGGGTCCTGAAACACCATCTGCATAGATTTTTTAATTTCAAAAATTTCCTTTTTACTCATAGAATCAATATCACGGCCCTCAAAAAAAACTGTCCCTGCAGTTTGACGCTCAAGCTGAATTAATGTTCTACCAGTAGTTGATTTTCCACAACCACTCTCACCCACAAGACTTAGCGTTTCTCCCTCAAAAATATCAAGGTCTATATTATCAACCGCGTGCACGTTACCTTCGACTTTAGTCAGATAATTTTTTACATGAAAAAATTTCTCAAGGTTTTTAACAGTTAGAAGTGGCTTTTTATTTGTTTCTTTCGAAGTAGATTCAAAAGACTTTTTTTCTCCAATATTTGTTTTTGATTTCTCACCTAAATCAAACTTTTTTGGAATGGACTCTCCCTTCATGCTACCCAATCTAGGTACTGAGGATATTAATTTTTTAGTGTAAGGGTGCTGTGGTGAGTGAAAAAGATCCCTGCAATTTCCACTTTCAACAATGTCCCCTTTGTACATTACAATCACACGATCTGCAGTTTCTGCTACAACTCCCATATCATGGGTAATGAACAATACCGACATTCCAGTTTCAGATTGGAGTACCTTTAATAAGTTAATAATTTGTGCCTGGATCGTTACATCTAGGGCTGTAGTAGGCTCGTCTGCTATCAATAAAGTTGGTTCAGAGGACAATGCCATAGCAATCATTACTCGTTGACGCATACCACCAGAAAGTTGATGTGGATATCGCTTCATTAAATTTGACGCTTCAGGAATACGCACTTTAATCAAAAGATCTATAGCTCTTTTCTTGGCTTCATTCTCTGACACTTGATGGTGCATTAATATAGCTTCAGTTAGCTGAGTTTCGATATTTAATATTGGATTTAATGCACTCATTGGTTCTTGAAAAATCATCGCTATTTCGTTACCGCGTATTTTCCGCATTTGTTTTTGGTTTTGAGAAAAAAGCTCGGTAATCGAACCATTTTTTCGTTTTAGCTTTATACTACCTGATGATTTTGCGCTTCTCGTATAATCGTTCAGTCTCATTATTGACATAGCGGTTATCGACTTCCCTGAGCCTGATTCCCCAACAATTGCGAGTGTTTCCCCTTTTTTAATACTAAATGATGTTCCCTTAACAGCCTCTACAATTTGATTTTTAAGCTCAAATTTTACATCCAGTTGTGATACCGAAAGAAGGTCGTTGTTTTCCATTTTTTTTCCTCAAATAGATATACTAAAAAATATCTGGTCGCATTAAATCACCAACTCAAAACATTCGTGCGTAGGAAACGAATAGTGAAATGAAAAATTAGAAGGAATTTCCTCTTTTATTTCATTAAAGTTCTTTGAGTTTAACCATTCCAAAAAATGCCCTTTAGAAACCCACTTTGTTTGGCAGTTATATGTTGTAAAGGTTTCCGCAACTTTTCCCCGCATAAGCTCAAATTGAATGAACCCATCTGCGTTTCTTAATATTTCTGATCTCGACCGCCAATCACTTTCAAAGGAAAATAGATAAACATTCAAAATTTCAAATTTGTCTATAACAACAAACATCTTATCTACTTAAATAACCAAACAAAACTTCAGGATAATGATAATCATTATCATTTAATTGTAAAGGGAAAATCGTTTAGATTTTCTGTATATTTAGAAGCAATGATTTAGAATGCAAGAGAGCCGCCTCAATTGTGAGACGGCTAAGTATTTGGTAGAAGTCATAAATATTTGGTTGCGGGAGTAGGATTTGAACCTACGACCATCAGGTTATGAGCCTGACGAAAAAGGGCTGTAACTCTTAGTTTGCCTAGCCCGAATCAATTCAACAGCAAAATATTAGCAAAATATTTTTAAATTAATTTTTTCCATTAGCAAAATGGCTACTCTTTTGGCTTTCTGCATATTGATTCAGCCACCCCCCCAAATTAGTAGAACTACTTTTAAACTTTTACAAATTCATTCTAGGCATAAGATTAATCAAATGTTTTGAATACTCGTGATTAGCTGAAGTGAATAGACTCTCCGTATCAGAAATTTCACAAATTTGTCCATGACGCATTACAGCAACTCTATCGCACATCTGACGTATCACAGGAAGGTCATGGGAAATAAAAAGCATAGTAAGCCCTAATTCGTCTTGAAGATCTTTAAGTAAATTTAGAGTATTCGCCTGGACTGATACATCTAAGGCAGAAGTGGGTTCGTCACAGATTAGAATTTTAGGACGACAAGCAAGTGCCCGAGCGATTGAAATGCGTTGCCGTTGGCCACCGGAAAATTCGTGTGGGTATCTTCGAATTACAGATTTGCTTATACCAACATGTTCAAGAATATCGAAAACTATCTGTGTTATTTCAGTTTCAGACGAGGCTGTTTTATAAAAACGTATTGGTTCCGCTATTATATCAAAGATTCTCATTTTTGAATTTAATGAAGAAAAGGGGTCCTGAAATATCATTTGTAATTCTTGTCGCTCCATAAATAAATTGTGTTTCTGACCATTTTCCCAAACTTTTCGTCCCATAAGGCTTATTTCTCCACTATCAGGATTTATTAATCCTGATAGTAATCGAGCAATAGTACTTTTCCCTGAACCAGATTCACCAACTATTCCAAAACTTTCGCCCAATCGTATAGATAGAGAAACATTATCAACTACATGCAATCTCTTCCTATGCCTCAGTAACAAAGCATTATCAATGTTATACCATTTATTGAGTGATTGAATGGATATCGCCATCGTCGAATTGAGACCAATTGGTGTTTTGCCTAGCCAATGATTTTTCAAATTTATGCGTTTATAGGTTTTTTTTGATTTCTCTATATAATCAACAGTCAAAAACCTGTGTTCTTTTTTATCAGCACGTGGTATCGCGGAAATTAAACTCTTGGTATACGCATGCTTGGGAGTTGATAAAATTTGTTTTTTATTGCCTGTTTCGACTATCTCTCCGTCATACATAACAGCTATATTATCGGCAATTTTTGACATAGCTCCCATATCATGAGTAATAAGAATTACACCCAAATTACGAGAGACGCAAAGCTGCTTTATTAGATTTAAAATTTGAGCTTGAATTGAAACGTCAAGCGCTGTTGTTGGTTCATCAGCAATAATCAAATCTGGATCCCCAGCTAAAGATAATGCAATTACTACACGTTGGCGCATTCCGCCAGAAAATTGGTGAGGGTAGGAATTAAACCGAGTCTCTGCATCTTCAATCCCAACGGAGTTTAACAGGTCAACTGCTTTTCTTTTAGCGGCAACAAATTTTGTGTCATTTAGTTTAATTATCGTTTCAACTAGTTGGTTTCCTATCGTCATTAGAGGATTGAGAGCGCTCAGTGGGTCCTGAAATATTATTCCAATTTGTTTTCCTCGAACATTGCTCATTTCACTCTGACTTAGGCACCGAAGATCTAAATTTTTAAAAATTATTTCTCCGTTTGTAATTTGTCCTGGTGGTTCAATAATATTAATTATTGCATTACCAATAGTAGATTTTCCAGCACCACTCTCTCCAACTATGCCCAGGACTTCTCCTTTTTTAATGTTTAAGGATACATTTTTTACGGCAAATATGGCTCTATTTTCTGATGGGAAGGCGACGTCTAAATTCTTTATACTCAAGAGCTGATTTGGTAAATTTTCTGAATTGCTTATTAAAATTTTTTTTTTCGTCAGCGATATTTGGTATTGCTGACTTTAGAATATTACCCTCACCCAAAAAAAGTCTTGGGTTTAAGATAGCCCTCAATTGATCGCCAAATATGTTTATGCATGCGACTGTTGCAAGCAAAACCATGCCAGGAAAAAATGTAATCCAATATGCTCCTGAGAGAATATAATCGAAGCCATTTGATATCAAAGATCCAAGTGATGGTTGTGTGATTGGAACTCCAACACCTAAAAAACTTAGTGTTGCTTCTATTGATATTGAGTGTGCTGTTTGTAAAGTGCCTAAAACAACCAATGGTGAAACGCTATTTGGGAGAACATGTTTGAAAATTATTAGAATATTATTTAGGCCAAGTATTTTTGCGGCCTCTACATATTCCTTTTTCATTTCAACAATAGCAGTGGCTCTTATTGTTCGTGCATAAATTGCCCATTGTACTATGGCTAGCGCAATAATTACTTTATCAATTCCCTTACCCAACAAAGCCAGCAGTATAAGGGCTATGAGAATAGCTGGAAAGGAGAGCTGTATATCAACAATTCTCATTAACATAGCATCGATTCGGCCACCATAAAAGGCTGAAACAAGTCCGACAGTTAAACCAATAAATAATGCTATGCAAGCACTGGCAATAGCTACTATTAGACTAGTCCGTAAACCATAAATTATAGCGCTCAAGATATCACGGCCGGCGCCATCAGTACCAAGTATTGCGACAGTTCCGTTAAACATCGTCTCCCCTGGAGACAATCGACCATCAATGATACTCACAACTGAGATGTTATAGGGATCTGTGGGCGCTATAAATGGTGCAAAGAGTGCGCATATTACTATGAGAAAGAGAAATGATGCTGGTATCATAGTTGATCGTTTTATACTCTGTATTTTCAAGACTTTTTTAGCTAGATCAATAATCTGAATTTTTAAAATAGTTGGGTTTCTAATTGCCATCAAATCTTGGCCTTATATCGGACCCTTGGGTCTAATACCGCGTAGAGGATATCTACTATCAAGTTGAGAATAAGAAAGAGAGTAACTACAAATAAAAGATAAGCTACGATGACTGGCCTGTCTAAATTTATAATGGCATCAATTAGAAGTTTGCCTAAACCAGGCCACGCAAAAATTGTCTCTGTAACCGTTGCAAAAGCTATGAGTGTTCCAAATTCGATAGCTAAGACTGTAATTATTGGTATAAGAATATTAGGCAAAAGATGAGCACAAATTATTCTGATAGAATCGAGGCCACGGGCTCTTGCAAATTTGATAAAATCAAGCGACATGATTTCAACAGTTCCTGATCTGGCTAGCCGAATTACCATAGCTAATTTAAAAAAAGCTAGACTAGTAGCAGGAAGTATTAAATGGCGAAGACCGTCTAAGCTAAAAATACTGCTTTCTATTCCTAAGAAGATTGCTGTATCTCCTCTGCCGGAAACGGGCAACCAACCAAGAAGAACTGAAAAAACAATAATTAACATCAATCCTAACCAAAAGGTTGGTATTGAAATACCAAGAATAGAACTTCCCATGATAATTCGAGTTCTTATGCTATTTGGATAAAGTCCTGCATAAATTCCAAGGGGCAAACCAAAGCTAAGAGCTATTATAAGAGCGCTTGTAGCAAGCTCTAAAGTTGCCGGAAGACGCTCTATCATTAGTGTAAGAGCCGGTCTGCCAAAAATAAAAGAGTTTCCTAAGTCTCCTGACAATGCGCCAGCTAAAAATTTCCAATATTGGATATGCACAGGTTGGTCAAGGCCAAAGTCTTTCCTAACTCTCTCAATTTCCTCCGGAAGACTCTCTGGGTTGACAAGCATATCAACAGGGTCCCCCACCAAATTAATCAATGTAAAAACAATGAGAGACATTATAAATAAGACAAATAAACTCTGAACCATTCGTCTTATTATGAATAAAAACATTTTACCCTCTAAATTTTTTGAGGTTTACCTCCGAAAAAGGTAAACCTCAAATATCTTACTTTTTATTTCTAATATTGTGAATAAACGTGCTATCGAGAGCTCCATGCTCATAGGCAATTTCATCTTGAGCGGCCCACGTAGCGATTTCATGATGAATTGGAACCAATGCGTATTCTTTCATTGCTATCTCTGTTGCAAGTAGGAATGCATCTTCGCCTGCCTTAATATCCATAGAGGCTCTTCCATCCTCGATTAGTTTATCAACTTCTGCATTACTGTAGCCATTTCGATTTCCTGGCCCATAGCCTCTTTCTTTTTGTTTTGTGTGAATAAAAATTCTCAATGGATGTGAAGGTTCTCCAGAACCGTTTGCATAGCCAGACATAGCGACTGTAAACTCTGGAGTCTCATCGATCCCGCCTCTTGCAAAACGTTTGAAGAAAACTGATGCGGGCATTGTCTCAACGCTGGTTTCAATCCCGGCCCTAGATAACATTTGAGCAATTGCCTCTAATATTCGGGTGTCGTTCGTGTAACGCCCAGCTGGGCCATGCATTGTAAGCTTGAACCCGTCTGCATAACCTGCTTCTACGAGTAACTCTTTTGCTTTTTCTAAATCATACCGATCAGCCTTTAGGTCAGAATTATAACCAATATAGCCTTTAGGTGAAAACTGCCCGGCAGGAAAAGAAAGTCCATCCATTACTTTTTCTGAAATAGCCTCACGGTTTATTAATAGAGATACAGCTTTTCGGACACGTACATCCATAAATGGTGACGCAATCGCATTCCCATCATTATCTGTAACATATGGTCTCATAGGTTCTTCGGTCATGTGGAGCGTAAGATACAGCATTCGATTTGAAACTGATTTAAATACCCTTAATCCACTTCGTTTTTCAACAAGTGGCAAGTCAGAAGAGGGCACCCGTTCTATAAAGTCAACGTCCCCAGCTATAAGCGCCGCTATTCTGGTAGTGCCGTCACTTATTGGCCTAACATTAACATTATTCCAATCCACTACGGGTCCCCAATAATCATTGTTACGCACAAGCTTTAGTTGATCTCCTGGCAACCATTTACCCAAAATAAATGGTCCTGTACCATGCGCTGCAATGCCTGTGTTAAAATCTTCTGTCGTTGCATTAACAAAAGCAGAATCAATGATAGGAATTCTCGACATATCATTTGGTATAAACGGATTAGTTTTTTCTGTTGAAACCTGCAATGTAAAATCATCTATTACCTCAAATGTTTTGCCTTTTATGAATGTTGCAAAGCTTGAGGGACTATTTGGTACGTTAGCTGCACGTTCCATAGTAGCAATAACATCTTCAGCTGAAAATTTTGCACCATTATGAAAGGTAACACCTTTTCGCAATTTAAATTCCCAAGTGTTCTCGTCGACTGGTTTCCAAGAAACAGCTAATCCAGGTATTAAGTTTTGATTGACGTCTTGTAACACAAGCGCATCATAAACTTGGGTAGCCATTGAATTATTTATAGTTAAATTCTGATAATGCGGGTCCATTGAAGTTGGCTCCGCTGCAAGTGCTACTGTTAATTCGTCAGCATGAAGTATACCTTTCCCTAAACTAAAGATTGCTAAAGTAACAAAAAATAATGATGTTAACTTTGATTTAATTTTCATATCCCCATCTCCTCCTATATAAATGTGGGTCGAATTTGATTTTATATTTTTATGATTTCTGCATTTGCCCCAGTTACAAAATTTCTTATTTGCTCGTTAAATAAAGTAGGCTTTTCAGCGTAGCTTGCATGTCCAGAATCCGGAAAGATAACTTCTTTTGCTTCAGGAAATTCATCCAGAAGTTCTTTGTGCATTTCACTTGATATTACTTTATCTTTACCGCCTGACAGTATCAGAATTGGACCATCAATTTTTGAACCAATATTTCTGTTATTTGCCTCTTGGCTCATCCTACCTCCATGCTGAATAGCCTCAATCCTCACTTTTTTGACTGCGTCCGTTAAAAATTTAATTACTTCCGGATCAGTCCCTTTAGCTACAGCACGTTCGGCTCTATTATGTTTGTATCCACTAATTTCCAGATTTTCTTCAATAGCACATATTCTATCAGCATATCGGGGCATTAATTCTTCCCCCTTAAGTCTATTAAAACCTAAATGAGTGGAGGATAAAATAAGTCCTTTAAAAGACAGGCTTTTAGTTGACGCCAGACGAGCTGCTATTAGCCCCCCCATTGAATGTCCAACTAAAACAGCGTTTTCCAAATTTAGTTGGGAAACCATAAACTTTGCTACACCAACAAAATCTTCTAACTGGTCCCCAAACACATCAGTTTCCCCAAAACTTGGAGCGTCCCAAGCCACTATACGAAAGGATTCTTTGAGTTCTTCGAACAAATATTTCCAGCTACGGCTACTTCCGTTCATACCATGAAAAAGAAATATATTGGGACCAGAGCCTTCTTCAAGATAAGCAATTCTTTTTCCTTTAAACTTTAAAAATTTAGAATCTTTGCCCAAGTATCAACACCAAGTTAAATGATTTATAGTTATGGTATAAGCATTCTAATTTTTTAGTATTAATTGCTTATTTTTCATATCAACAGATAAAAGCGTTTTTAAAAAGTGTAAATTTTTTTACACTTTATTATGGGAGAGTTAGTTTTTTATTAAATGTCTTCTAACAACATAAGTGTTTGAGCAAGCTTAAATGCGTTTACAAATTCTGGCTTTTTAAGTAACGCACTACAATAATTTTGCCATGCCTCCAACATTGGATTAGTTGGACGAAAATTGCGGCAGCGAAGATCTTTTAAAATTTTAATTTCTTCTATAAAACCTAATTCTAGAGCATCGTTTAATGTACTATTTACAGTGGGACGGCTGAATTCAGACGCTTTTACTAATTCAGTGATGGTAAAATGTCCTTTTAAAAAATAGAAACTCATCATATGGCGTCTAAGTTCAAAGGAGGTGAAGCTTACATTAAAAAAACGACGCACTTGCCCAGGTTTATGTTCACGGCGGTAAACATGTCGAGAGCTTTCAAAAACAGCTTGAGCTGAACAAAACCTCTCAAATATTGCTTCATCTCGTTCCAAAAAAACACCTTTTTATGTAAAAATTTTTACATAATTATATTTTTTTTGTAAATCATTAATTTTACAAAATGAAGATTTTTAATAAATCGCTAAAGATTATGAAAAATTAGGCGGCTTTATCATTTTAAGTCAGATATACCTAACGAGTTGGTAATTTATACCGTGTTTAACAATATCATCCTGAAACTAGGAGTTAATTCTATCCTCTAACGCGAATTAGATTCTTGCTTTCCCTGAATTTGGCCTGACTGAAAATAACAAAATGTTAGCAAAAATACTTGCTTAAAATGATTTAGAAATAAAAAAAGGCGCAACCCCGAAGGATTGCGCCTGTTATAAACTATTGTTTTATATACGAATTTTGGTTGCGGGAGTAGGATTTGAACCTACGACCTTCAGGTTATGAGCCTGACGAGCTACCGGGCTGCTCCACCCCGCGCTAATAATTAAGTTTTTTAAAGGCACAGTATACCTATTTTACTTACCTTTTTTGATAAAACCGGAAGACCAGGCAGCGACTTACTCTCCCGTGCCTTAAGACAAAGTACCATCAGCGCTGTAGATTTTCACGGCCGAGTTCGGGATGGGATCGGGTGGGGCACCTACGATATAACCACCTGGTCATCCGGCCTCACCATAATCTAGTTTAGACCTATAAAAATAATTGAAGACATCCATATTTGGGTAACTTTAATGACAAGATGTAATGACTTTTGCCTTTACGTCTGTCTAATCAAGCCTATCGAGGAATTAGTATCCGTTAGCTTCACACATTACTGCGCTTCCACACCGGACCTATCAACGTGGTGGTCTCCCACGCCTCTCAAGCGATTCCTGGTTTCGAGGGGGGCTTCCCGCTTAGATGCTTTCAGCAGTTATCCCTTCCGCACTTAGCTACCCGGCGGTGCCGCTGGCGCGACAACCGGTACACCAGAGGTGCGTCCATCCCGGTCCTCTCGTACTAGGGACA
>PYIJ01178774.1_pt1 | contig 10604 bp, 11 predicted proteins | sample 3578051 | NCBI WGS metagenome assembly PYIJ01 (sample SAMN08408021, study PRJNA431606) | Marine metagenome isolate SA_KN192-05_S13_5m, whole genome shotgun... | biome: marine; feature: oceanic pelagic zone; material: water; isolation source: surface water sample, 0.2-0.8 um fraction ... | reverse complement strand
TTTCCAGAAGACCAAGCATTTAATTTTGAAGAAGGTGCACTAATGGGCCTTTGGCGTATCAAAATTCCCAAGAAAGAAATTATCAAGAGGCTTTGAAAGCTTTGATTTGCAAGTAACGATAACATTCAGGACTGTGATCATTGACCATACCAATAGCTTGCATATAGGAATACATAATGGTACTTCCTACAAATTTGAATCCCCGTTTTTTAAGGTCATTGGATAACTGAAGTGAAATCTTAGTCTGACTGGGTGGGGTTTCTTTTTTTGCATGCCATGCACCATGAATCGGTTTGTAATTAACAAAATTCCAAACATAGGTATCAAAAGAACCAAATTCTTTTTGTATTTGTATAAACGCTTTAGCATTTTCAACTACAGAAGCTATTTTTAGACGGTTTCTGATTATATTAGGATTCTTTATCAGGGACTCTAAATGAGAAGACGTAAACTTTGAGATAAGGTGGACATCAAAATCAGCAAATGCGTCGCGGTAACCCCCCCTCTTATTTAAAATAGTTCGCCAACTGAGACCTGCTTGTGCTCCTTCCAGAGTTAAAAATTCAAAATGTATCTTATCTTCGTGTATGGGAACTCCCCATTCTTCGTTGTGATAATTGATATAGTCAGAATAGGTATTAGCCGCCCATGCGCAAATTTTTCTATCCATGAGAGACAATTTAATATTATATATTTTCTATAAATGTAGTTAAGTCTTTTGAAAGTAGATGAATAATAAAAAATTAATCTCCCTATTTTTTTTCTTACTCAGTAAAGGAGTTTGCGCACAGGTTTTTGAGACCCATTTATTGTCTCTATCAGGGAGTTTACCTAAAGGAATTACTTCAGATAGAGTTTGCGTCATCATCCATCAAACACCTGAAGTAGAGAACCGAATGATGGTGCAAAAACTGCATCTGAATTTAAGGGCGATGGGTATTGATGCCATGTACTATCTCAATTACAATCAATTTTATGGAGGACAAGATGTATATAGAAAGACCTTTGCCGTCTTACGAAAAAGAGAAATAAAGGTCTTGATGTTTCTCGAGGTATATGCTCAAGGATTTACCTTGACTTTAGCCCCTATGGGAACTACTCAATCGGTAGACTTTAATACTAAAGCATGGCAAGTAAAGGGCCAAACAATCAATGAGGTCTTAATTCGACTCGCCAATAAAATGAAGACCTTAGATTTACCTTACAGTAATTATTTAATTCCAGAGCGCCCAGAATTCAAAACACAAATACGCCTTTTCAATGGAACCCATTTCCCACGTTACCCTTCTCAACTAAAAAGATTTCCCTTAGTTGTATCTTTATTTTCCCCCCTTTCAATCGATGAAGATCTCTTGAACGAAGATCAACTTTCCTATCTCATAAAATACAATGAAAGGGTGGCAGAAAAAAATAAACAAATTCAAGAAATATTTTCAGATTATCCTTATGACGTAGAATTTCTTGAAGATCAGTCGGATGCTGAATTTTTAAAACAAAGGTATCAATACGTCTTGCGCTATGCTTACATGCCGGGAGAGAAGTTACGAAAGTCATTGGGCTATGCCTTTGATGCTACTCAAACTCAATATATTTCAACCATTCCCATAGAGGGAAATCGAACCTTGAAGACAATGGAGAAGCAAAAAAAAGTATACAAATTCTATATTCAAAAAACAGCCAATGGAGATCTTTATGCAGGACGCTATTATGATGCAGATGATACTTGGGAAGAAGCGTTGTATAATTTTAAATCCCTCATGATGATGGAATTTGAAAAATAAGAGTAAATCTAAAAGTGTTTTTTTTCGGATATAAAGATTTGTTTTAGGAGTTAAGATCAAATTCTCATTTTTGAGGTAAGATCTGCCAATTATCTCATCAAATCACAAAAAAATTGAAATTAGTATAATAATGGGGCCCATTTAGATCAATAAACTTATCTCAATCACACCTAAATAGCAGGTTTAATAGAAATCTTTTAATCATTAAGGATATCTTAAATGAGATGTTGGTAGCCCAAGTTTAGAGTCAAATCGTCCCAATAACCAAAGGGGGATTAATTAAATTTTTTTTTAAATCATTAAAAATTGCCTCAATGCATTAAATTCTTTGCTTTCCAAAACAATCTCACATGAATAGGAGAGAATGATCTAAATGTTTTCTCACTTCTACCCAAATGCCAAAAATTCAAGTCAAATTATTATGTGTCCCTTGATTATTTTCTCCCTATTTTGATAAAACCTATTAAGGCAACAACTTGAGCAGACAAATGAAGTTTTGTGGTGGGTATCAAAAGGATATTAAATAAGGCAACGTTAGTGATGCCAACCATATTTTATCATAGTAATTGGGCAAAATGCCTTATAATTCGTATTTCTTTACTGCCTTTTTTAGAGCGTCAATGTTGGTGGTTATTGATGGATCTGAGTAAACTTGTGAGGAAATAGCAGAAACAACTTTCGTTTTAAAACCCAATTTTGAGGCTAATTTTTCGCAGTGATGAATTTCACTTTTGTATACTTCCTGATCTACTTTCATGAGCTGTATAATATTAAACAAATAATCAAATTTGTCATCAGAGGAAAGTAAACTCACATCGGGCATAGGCACAGGATTTTTAACAATATCTTTTATCTCTACTTCTGAGAGGCCATGTGCCCTCCCAAGCATTAAAATATGTAACTTTTCTTGACCATCAAATTCACCATCTATTTTAGCCAACTCTATCAAGGTACTCAATTGTGCTTTGATGGTACTCATTTTTTTCTTTTTTAGTTTTCCAATTAAATTTCTATCATCGAAGATAATAATTTATTCAAAAAATTAATGGAAGAAAAAAGGAATAAAAAAAATATGCCAAGAAGAATATTGGATTAAGAGTCATGCAAATAACTGCCCGCATTAATATCAAAAGTAGATCCCGTCGCATGATCGGACATCCCAGAAGCTAAGAAAGCAATCAGAGGAGCCAAATCTTTTGGCTCCGTAAGACGCTCTAGGGCAATATCCCCCTTGGCATGATCTTCTCCATATTGAGACATAAAGGCTTTAGCCATATCAGTGCGCACAAAACCAGGAGCAATATTGAAAGCCTTAATCCCTTTTTTCCCAAAGGATTTTGCAATCGAACGAGTCAAAGCCACCAGACCTGCCTTTGAACTGGCGTAAGCCAAGTATTCTGCAGTTTCCCCACGGTAAGCCGCTCGAGAACTGATGTTAATGATCCTTCCAGAGGACTTTTTCTGAATGAAATGTTGTATTGCTTTTTTACATAATATAGCAGGGCTGTGTAAATTTACTTGTAGAGTTTTTTGCCAAAGGACATCCCATTCTTCTTGTGACATATCAATAGATGCAGGTTCGGCGATCCCGGCATTATTAACTAGAACCTCAATACTTCCCATTTCTAATACTACCCGCTCAAAAAGTTTCACAGCCTCCCCCGGATCTGCAAGGTCTGCTTGAAACGCCTTGGATTCATTCCCCAATATCTGAGCCAAACTTTCCGCATCATTCATATTTTTATTGTAATGAACTGCAATTGTGGCTCCGGCTTCTGCCAGCTTAGTCGAAATGGCTTTCCCCAAACCTCGACTGGCGCCTGTAACTAAAATATTTAAGCCCGAAAGATTTATATACATACTTTTTTCTAAAAATGAATGGTCAAATTACCACAATTAAATGTAAATTTTTGCCCTGGCTAAAAGGATTAATTTCTTAATAACACTATTTCTGCCCTTATTAAACCTCTATTCAAAGACTAAAAAAAAGAAAAAAGAGTCAAATAAAGGTAAATTCCCTAAAAAGTCCACAGATTTGGGTAACCTTGTGCTTAAAATGATTTGATATTCAGTTTTTAATTAGATAAACTAAAACCATTATTAAAAAATTTACCGATGGGTTTATTAATTCCGTTAATAATTATAGCTCTTTGTTGCCTGGTGATTTGGCGTGCAGGCGATGGCTTTATGGTTGCCTCAGAATATGTAGGAAGAAACCTCTCAGAAGGTGTCAGAGGCGCCACAATTAATGCAATAGCAAGTTCAATGCCAGAGGTATTTACTTCTTTCTTCTTCCTTTTTGTGTTAAATGATGCCTCAGGATTTTCTGGAGGAATCGGGACTACCGCGGGTAGTGCCATTTTTAATAGTATGGTGATTCCTGCAGTTTCCATAATTGCAGTGATCTCGATAGGTGCCGCTAAAAAAATTGAAATTTCACGTAAAGTTCTTTTTCGTGATGGAATCGCCTTAATTATTGCAGAATTTATCTTCCTTATTTTAATCAGTGGGTCTGCACTTGACTGGCATCATGGGCTGTTGTTGATGTCTGTTTATGTAGTTTATATCGTTTTTATGTTTGCCACCATGGACAAAAAAACCAAAGAGGCTTTAATGGCCTCTGCCCCCAAGGAAGATGAGGAGATAGATGAAGGAGAAGAAACTGAAAGTAAAAAATCATCGTCCTTTTTTTTAGCATTTATCTCTTTGGATTTGGAAAATGTTTTCATGGGTAAGTCCAAAATTAATGATACCCGAGCTTGGCTTTTACTAATCACTTCCACAATGTGCATTGCGGGAGTTTGCTATTGGTTAGTTTTAGCATGTGAATGGTTAGGTGAAAAAAGCTACCATATCCCCTATCTAGGATCATTCGAAGGATTAGATATTCCAGTTATGTTTGTTGCCTTGATTTTGGCATCAGCGGCATCTAGTTTTCCAGATACAATTATTTCAATAAAAGATGCGAAGAAAGGAAATTATGATGATGCCATATCCAACGCACTCGGGAGTAATATTTTTGATGTCTGTTTTGCCTTGGGATTCCCCCTCTTTATTTTTACACTAATAAACGGGCCAATTGTTATGTCTGAAGATATCATTGACTTGAGCAGTGAATTAAGATTATTACTGCTCTTATCCACAGTATTGGCCGTTGTAATTTTTACTGCAGGTAAATACATGGGACGTGGAAAAGCTTTTACTTTATTAGGAATTTATGTCTTTTTTGTAATCTACATTGTAGGTAGAGGTTCAGGGAGTTTATGGGCTCAATCAATTGCTGATGGACTTGTATCTGTGGTGCATTTTTTCAATATCAACTAATAGTTATATTAAAGCAAGAGCGTAATAAAGTGAGTGTCGGAAGCAGGTTTTATTCTCCACTTTTAACACCCTTTTCCTTAAAAACTTTATCTTTCCTTAATAATAAAGTTTATGAAGTGTCAACGTGATAAATTTTCCCTTCAAAGAAAGATCAGTTATTTAAATGGGGCGTACATGTCTCCCCTAATGAAAAAAGTAGAGAAGGCGGGTATTAAAGGGATGATTCAAAAAAGAAAACCTTTTCATATTTCCGATTCAGATTTTTTTAAGGAAACAGAAGTTTTAAGAAATCTTTTCGGCCAGCTGATAAATAGCCCAAATCCCGCAAGACACGTCATCATTCCATCAGTTTCTTATGGAATTGAAAATGTAGTCCAAAATTTGTCAAAGAAAAAGGGAAAGATTGTAATGGCGGCGGGTCAGTTCCCAAGTAATGTGTATCCATGGTCTGCCAATTCTAACTACCTACTCAAATTTGTTGCTGCACCAACATCAGGGAAAAATCTTGCTAAATGTTGGAATGAAGAAATCCTTAAGGCAATTGATGATCAAACAGCGGCAGTATCAATAGGTCAAATTCATTGGGTAAATGGTATCAAGTATGACTTGACCTCGATTCGTGAAAAGACTAGATCGGTGGGAGCAGCATTGATCATTGACGGTACTCAGTCGATTGGTGCATTGCCTTTCGACCTGCAAACAATACAGCCCGATGCACTATTAGTAGCTGGATATAAGTGGTTAATGGGCCCCTATTCCATAGGCATGGCTTATTATGGAGAAATGTTTGATCAAGGCAGGCCAATAGAAAATAACTGGATGAATAGACAGGGTTCTGATCAATTTTCTGGACTTACACATTATGAAGATCGTTATTTGCCAAGAGCACAGAGATATGAAGTTGGAGAACACAGTAATTTTATTTTAGTGCCAATGCTTATAGCAGCAATCAAACAGTTATTAAAATGGACGCCTTTAGGAATTCAACAATACTGCGAGGCACTATGTTATGAGGCCATAGATAACTTACGTTCAGAGGGCTATACCATTGAGGACTCTAAGGTAAGGGCAAGCCATTTATTTGGTATTTATTTAAATGAAAACACTACTATGGAACGAATAGAGCGGACACTTGCTAAATATCGAGTGAAAATTTCTGTTCGTGATCGAGCTCTTCGAGTCTCACCAAATGTTTATAATGATCAAAAAGATATCCAAAGATTGGTGAGCGCATTAAGAGAAGCAATTATTTGATTTATATTTGCAATAAAATTAGAAAATTATGGAACTAACAAATCCCGCAGTTACGGACGGTGTCAATTTATTTGTAAATATCGTAGTTATTTCTATTGCCTTTGTCGTAGCACTTTCAATGATCGATGCCAAGAGAGTGAGTGATAAAGAAAAAGAAACCTAACAAAATAGTTGTAAATGCTTACACGTGATCTTTTTTGTGAGTGCTAACCTTATCATTGGGGAGAACATAAGGACAAATAACTGCCAAAATGAATAAAAATCCAATAATTCCTAACATCGCCATAATTCTATAATTTTTTTCAAAGATAACCGTTTTTATTATTCCGCCCCCATCGTTGATTAAATTCCTTGAGTACATTTCAAAGTATTTAAGGGCAACAACAACTAACAAAAATTTCTTTGGAACAAGTAAAAATCTAAACGTTCACAAAATATATATAATCCCCTCTTTTAATTGAAACTCAAAATTTCATTTTTTAACAGAATTAGCATCATAATTTTTCAATACTTTGGGTTATCCTATCGAAAGGTAGACGATTGCTGTCTCATCCGATTTCTACACAAATTTTAAGCTATATAAAAATTTCCATATTTTTTAAAGTTAAAAATTATTTGTCCCTCAATTACAAATTTAAGGACTAAGATTATCGAGAGCTTCAGAGATGAGACGTACCTTCCAATACATCTCCTCAAAGTTAAGAGTCATATTGTTTTTGCAATAAATTAGTTGGACTTATTCCTTTTGAAGACATAAAATCGCATGAGAATGCTCTTTCCCAAAGCGAATGGTTTTGAGTGGCTCTAAAAATTTAAAATTATTGTGTAAGTTGACCAAATCAAATAATTGTTCAGTTAATAGTAACCGTTTTGATTGGTCATTAAACCGAGACCGTTCACCATCAGTAGATTGTACAATTTCTTCGTTATTAATGGAGGTATCCGCGCTAAAATAGAGAAACCCTCCTTTTTTTAGTACCCTAAATTGCTCTTTCCATTGCCGCTTAAAATCATGTCCACTTTTGGCAAAATGCATGACCCTACAACTTATAATTGCATCAAAAAAATCATTTTCAAACGGTAGTGCACGGGCATTTGCTTTTGAAAAAAAAGAAGGATCCCCTCCTAAAGAGTTTGCGATAAGTTTACACAAAGCAACATTTTTTTCATCCAGATCGATACCATAAATGACTTTTTCTAAGTTTAAAAAAGGGATTATATTTCTGCCTTGTCCACAACCAATTTCTAAAAGACGATGTCGATTATTAAACCTCCCTTTAAGTAATTGGTCCAATAATTCTAGGTCTATGTCACCAATAAAATTATTAATATCTCCTAATTTCATAGATAAAATTTATGAAGGGGAATAATGAAGAGAAAAGAGTCATTGAATAAATTAAATAATAAGCAAACTATAAAACAGCAGATTCTAACAATTTCAAAACTCCTTTTTCTGTATCCATGGTAGCATTTATGCCGATGGGTAAGGTAACATTGTCCTCTTCATGCCCAAAGGGTCCTCCTCCCATTACAGGAACACCTAAATCACCCAAGCGGTCTTTGAAAACTTCACTAAGGCTGGTTGAAAACTCATAATAAGGATCTCCTGGTTGTGCATCACATCGGGTAAAATGGCCTAAAACTATACCTTTTATACCTTTAAATTTTTGCGCTGAACGAAGTTGGGTAAGCATTCTATCAATACGATAGGTAGACTCCCCAACCTCTTCAATAAAAATAATGTGATTAGACCAATCACATTCGTGTGGAGTCCCAATCATACTAATCAAAACAGATAGATTACCTCCTATCAGTTTACCTGTAGCTGTACCTGGAGAAATGACTAATGGATCATTGATCGTAATTTTATTTTTTTTCCCTTTTTGAATCACAGCATTAAAATGTTGAATTGAAAAAGGGTTAAATGAAGAGACTCCAACGGGCCCATGAAAACCCACAATTCCACATTTTTTGTAAATAGCCAAATGTAGTGCTGTAATATCGCTGTATCCAATTAGGGGTTTGCAATTCGCCCCGATCAGTGAATAATCTAGCTTTTCTAGAATTCTCGTAGCACCATATCCCCCGCGAGCGCACAAAATAGCGGACACTTCGGAGTTTTCATACATATAATGTAAGTCCTCAATTTTTTGTGCATCTGTACCAGCAAGAAACCCATTTTGCACTCTTAAATTATCCGTATGGACGATTTGATAACCCAACAGGTGAAAATTTTCTACTAACATTTCGTAATGAGATCTTTTTAAGGAACTTGAAGGGGCAATAACTCCTATTGAAGCTCCAGGCTCAAGTGCTTTTGGTTTAATAACCTTAGTAGATAGGTGAAATGAAGTAAGTGTGGGTACGGCTCCCACCAATACTCCAGATTTAATAAATTTTCTACGATCCATATAGGTAAAAATACAAAAATCTATTTGTTTTAATGATAGGAGATTGGGGTAATAGGATTTAATTTAAAAAAATCCAAGACAGAAATTCTAAGATACTAAGGATCATTAACTCGTTTTTTTCTTCCAATAACGGATCAAACCCGCAACACTCATCCAAGAGGGATTTGCAGCTTCATATTTTTTCACATCTATAGGATTGACACCCATATCAAGTAATTGTTGAGATGTATATTCACTGAATTTAGGCGTTAATTCTTCGACAGTAAAACCGGCTTCCCAATTTTTTTTCACCCATTGGGACCAGTCGTTGATCATATTTTTAAGTGAATGCATGTGGGCCGAAATATCCTCAATCACGCCGAAATGAGTAAGGTAAATTCGGGTGGGCTCACAGGCAAGAATGAGATCTATCGAGTGGATCCAATCTTCCAGATTGATGTCAGGTGGTGGACACGGCGGTACAACTGGGCCTTTTTGAATTTTAACTCCGGCAACATCACCAGTAAATATAAGATCATCTATTTTCCATGAAATATGATGTTTGGCATGTCCCGGTGTATGCAGCGCCTGAAAACGGTGCCCTCCAACGAAGATTTCCTCCAAATGACCGACACTATGTAATTGTTTAATAGATATAGGATGCATTTCACCCCATAATCGATCCATATCTCCGTGATAAATACGCTTGGCCGATTCCATTAATTTTTCGGGATTGACCAAATGCGCTCCCCCAAAGGGATGCAAATAAACTGTGGCTCCTAGCGCAGCCACGGCCCACGCAGCACCAGCATGGTCTAGATGAATGTGACTCAAAAAGACATGATTTATTTCATCTATTTCATAACCACATCGATTAATCTCACTCTTAAGGACTTCATAAGTGGAGTGAGGACCCGTTTCAATTAATACGGGCCCATCTGATGTCTCTACCAAATAAGCCGCTATGGATTGGGGGTATCCTAAAAATTTTAAATCTAATGTGTAAACCATGTCAAATAACAATTTGTCTTCGTAATTTAGCTTGCTAGTAGCAAAAGGCAGATGACAGAGAAGAAATATTTTCAAGACTACATGCCCGGAAATGTTTGTTTTGGCTGTGGGAGAGAGCACCCAGAGGGCCTCCAAATCAAAAGCTATTGGGATGGATCTGTAGCTATTTGTCACTGGCAACCAGAAGAAAAATATAGAGGCTGGCCCAGATTACTTAATGGAGGGATTATGGCGACTATCATTGATTGCCATTGTATTGGCACAGCAATGGCGTATGCATATAAGGAAGAGGATAGAGACATTGATTCTACTCCCTTATATCGTTATGCTACTGGTGGATTGAAAATCAAGTATTTAAAGCCAACATCAACTAAAGATTTAATTACTTTAAGGGCTGCAATAATCAAGCATAACCATAGTAAAATCACCATGACTTGTAGCCTAAAAAGCAGAGACATAATAACGGCTGAGGCAGAAGTAATCGCAATAAAAGTATACGACAGCTCAAAGAACAATAACACTAACCAATTTAAATAAAAAATGCATCCTGAATTAGTAGAAATAGGAGGAATCACGCTTTATACTTATGGTTTCTTCATTATGATCGGCGCACTTACATCCTATGCATATGGAGTGAAAGTGTTCAAAAAAGAGCTAGATATTGACCCTGAAAAAGTACAAAATTTGACAATTTTGATTATTGCTGCCTCAGTTATAGGAGGAAAGATTTTCTTCTATTTTGAAGACCCAAATTATTATTTTTCAACCCCTGCAAACTTACTTAAAAATTTCAGGCAAGGCTTTGTATTTTATGGATCTTTGATTTTTGCGATCCCTACAGTTA
>PYIJ01280022.1_pt1 | contig 10605 bp, 9 predicted proteins | sample 3578051 | NCBI WGS metagenome assembly PYIJ01 (sample SAMN08408021, study PRJNA431606) | Marine metagenome isolate SA_KN192-05_S13_5m, whole genome shotgun... | biome: marine; feature: oceanic pelagic zone; material: water; isolation source: surface water sample, 0.2-0.8 um fraction ... | reverse complement strand
ATTGTGATTTGGTAATATTGAAATTTTTACTTTTTGGGGAGATTCCCATGAGAATAAAGAGTTTAAATTGGTGGTTGTATTTGTAACAATATTTGTAATATCTCTACCCTTTATAGATTTTACCTCAACATTTAATCCACTGCCCGAAGTGCCAGTTTCATCAAATATCAATTTATCTCCAACTTTAAAATCATTACCTCCATTTTGAATTTTTACAGATTCCACCGCACCAGAATTTACAGATAAAATTTCTATCTTTTGATCTAAAACATCACTAGTTTCGTTGATAAAATCATAATCTGCATTTTTTTCTGATACTTTATATGGTAAGGTATTTCTCAGCAAATTGGAATTATTGAAATCGAACGATTGATCCAGACTAGAATCTGAAATCAACTTTGATCTATACTTATTACCTATGAAATATGGGAATTGATCTATGGTAGCATGATATGCATATACACCATTTGGATATTCGTCATTTTTTTCATATCTTCCATTATATTCATCCAAATCTCCACTTCCATCAAACTTATAGTCTTCAACAAAGAATCCTGCAGCAAATCCATTCGGTCTATCTACTACATTATTCGTATCAACTACATATCCAGATTGCAATATTTTTTTATCTGAGGATTTATTTCCAGGAATCAAATATCCACGAGGACCATAAATTGGATTTCCATCATATGCCCAACCTATAATTCCTGATATATTGTCATTTTCTAGGAAAGCATCTCTCAATCTTTCAAAATACTTTAATACTGTGTATTGAAGTTTATCTTTACCATTGAATATCATTTCCCCAGTAGAAAATCTTTGATTATTATCCACTGTCAACTTTCTTATTTGTGGATCAAAAATAACATCTTTTCCAGAAGGAATAACTTCAATCTTTGTATCTGTAGAAGAATATCCAATGCCAGGATTAACAACTTTAACTTCTGATATTTGTCCGGAAGTATTGATTATTGCCCTCAATTCTGCTCCAGTTCCAGAACCAGTAACAACTAAATCTGGAACAGAATAATACTCTATTCCTTCATAACTGATAGTAACATTATTAATTGCACCTGCAACAATAACTGGACTTAATTTAGCAAGTTTACCATTCTCTACAGTTACTGTTGGTTTCTTTTCATAATTTAAAACTGTTGATCCATATCCTGTTCCTGGTTGATAAACATACGCATCTATAATTTCACCTTTTACAACAGGAGTTGTCACTAAATTTTGAAGTATTTGTGTGGTTGATCCAATCCCAGCATTAACATATTTAATTGAAACAGAAATATCAGGATATTTGAAATATTGTTCTCCAGATCCAGTACTATTGAATTTTTCATAGTTTCCTCTTTCATAATTTGAAGTTATAGTTCCCCCAACACCAGCATTACATAATCTGAACGCATTATTGTCAACCTTTAAAACATAAAATTGATTTGCTGTTGAAATTCCAGAAATTTGAGTAGTTTCAAAATCATACTCTACAATTTCACCACTATTAAATCCGTGATTATTAAAGTTAACCGTATGTTCTGTTGTAGATATTCCAGTGTGATTGACAATTAATTTTCTATTTGTATATCCTTCTCCACTGTTAATAACTTTAATACTATCAACTTGTCTTTTAGTAGAAAGAGTTGAGAATTTATGAATACCCGCAGATCCTGTAAAAATTCCAACAGGATTATTTTTTGATTCAAAATCACTTAAATTAAAATATAATTTTATTGCTTTATTATTACTAACTTCAACAAAATATGAAGAGTTGTTTGGCATTAATGAATTATTTCCTGCCGTACCAATAGCTATGGCATTATTTCCTGAAGAATTATAAATTATCTGTTCACCATTGATAAAATTATGATCTGTCAAGAACGCAATTTGATTAGTAATTTCGTTGACTCCACCACCGACAGAAGATTTATTTGCATTGAATAAAACCTCTCTGGATCTGGAAACTAATATTGGTTCAAGAACAACACCACTTCCATTTCCACCAGAAACATCAATAGAGGTAATTTTATCAATATTATAATCTTGAGAATCTACATATACTTTTTCAAATTTTCCACTGATAACTGGTTGAACTTTTGCAGTAGTACCAATACCAGTAGAAACTTTAATGATTGGTAAATTGATTACATCATAATTTGTTCCACCAAATAAAATATTTGCATCTTCAATTGGTCCAAAATAAATGTTATCATTAGACTTATAATTGCTTATTTCTACTCCATTTATTAACATCCCGGTGCTTCCAGGAACAGTTAATTCTCCAGAACCTTGCTCAATATTTTTTTCTAACGGAAATTTTCTAAAAAGTTTTTGTATTCCGAGTTCGGAATCTTTTTGAGAATTTAAAACGAATTTATGAGATCCTATATTATTACCAATAGTTGTGTTTGGTTCTCCAAATGTTAAATTACTTCCAGATTCTACTAATGATAATGAACCATACAATTTAAATTCATTACTTGATACTTTCTTTACAAAATATGTTCCTGTTGTCAGACCAGTTAAAGTATCTCCTTCCGAGGAATAAAATATTTGATCTCCTGTTACAAATGGAACTTGAGTTCCACCTAAAGAAACAATATTAAATCTATCATTTACTTTATCTTTAAGATTTGCAATATTATCAATACTGATAGATTTTATATTTGAGTTAACGTCAAAATTATACTGGAAACTAGTAATCCCACTTTTTGTGCTTGATGGTAATGAGTTTGAAGCTACATATCCAAACCCATCTTCTTCAAAATAAACATTCGAAACATCCGATAATACAGTATTGTTTGTGAATCCTGCTCCGGATTGATTGACTCTATTTACCTTTCTTCTTACATCATATTCTTTACCTGCTTCCAAAGCTGGATTATTTTCCAATTGTAATGTATTACTTGAAGGAGTAACATTTGTAATACTAATCAAACCTGATCCAGGCACTACAACTTCACTACCTCTTTCTAATATTTCAACCTCATCTCCTATTTTTAAACTAGATCTATCAATAGGAGACCCCAGTTTAATATTTTTGTTATCTGTAATTTTATGTCTGGTGCTTGTATTGTATATAAAAGAATTTGCAAAAATTTCTTTCCAATTTGAATTACTATTCTTTACCTTATCTCCAAGGTTTTTAATTTGAATTATATCTCCCTCAGAGGTTTTGAAATTCTCACTTTGTTCCTTTACAGTATCAATTACTCCCAAGAGTAGTAATTCAACCTTTTTAGAGGTATCTCCGTTTTCGTAAGAGAAGTATGTATCACTCGATCTGATATTTGATGTTTTGGATATATCAGCACTGATACCAGTGCATCCAAAGAATTGACTAATACTTTTTCCAGTATAAGTGATAGTGTTAGATCCAGAGATCAAAGTTCCCGACTCTGGAAAACTAACAGTAGAATCTACAGTTAAAATAGAATCTCCTGCCGATACACTCTCAATTAATTTTGTATTTGGTGTAATTATAAAGTTACCTTCAGCAGAAGAATTTCCCTCATTACCTATGTAAAATTGAATTTTGTAAAAAGTTTTTCCCTTTCTTGTAAAAGGTTCTAACGCAGAAATTGAGGCAAACGTATTTTCATCATTACTTTTTGTGAGAGTTTGTCCTACGATTTTTGTAATATCTCCGGAAATTACTTCTGCAACTGCAACCTCTCTTCTTACATAATTTGCAAACGATGGTTTGATTAAATAATCCTCCAAATTTATAATAGAAGGAGTTTCTCCGAAAATAACTTTAAATAAAATTTTTATAGATTCGTCTGTTCCTTTAGACGAATAAAAATCTTTTGCTCTTTTTATAAAATTACCTGCATTAATACTTTCTGCAAAAGAAATATTTTCTAGTCCGGGAGTGAAAGTAGATTTTATTTTTTTATAAAATTCTTTTAAGAATAATGAACTTAAATTTTGTATAGTTACATCACTACTATGATCTGCTGCAGTTGATGTAGAAAATACTAACTCTCCATTGTTTAAATCTTGCTTATAATCAGTAACTCCACTAAATCCACGTATACAACCAGTGAAACTGTTTGCAGTTATTCCAGTATAAGAAATAATTTCATCATCAATTTTTAAAAGACCATATTGATTTGGAAATCCTTTAGTGCTAGAAACCTCAATTGTAGTGTCGGTAGATGTTATAGTACCACTTAATGTGGTACTGTCAACAATAACTTCTGGTGTTAAATTATCAACCTTTAAATATTCATCTAAATTATCACTAAGATCAATAGGTCCACCTTGATATTCTTGTGAAATATAATATTGCTTTAAAAAATCAACTGCTTTTGGACTTTCATCCAAAATAAATTCTGGTAATTGACTGGAAATTATGTCCTGAATCTTGACTTTTGATTCAATTCCTGTTTGTATCATGCTACTTTCTTATTAAATTTCCGTTTGAATAACTTGAATTGTAGAAATCGCTAACAAATCTGGTCCCAGATATTTCATCACCAGAAGCAATAACGTCCCTTACCATATTTATTGTACTTTTTGGAATGTTTAATGAGACATACAAATCTCTCAATCCAACAACATCATTAGATTCTGGGAATGCCTGAATTTCTATAATATTATTTGGAGATGTAGTTTCTGTGATGTTCATAGGGAAAAGAATAATTTCTCCCTTTTCATAATTAACTGTTCCTGCCTGTTTTATTACAACAACGTTATTTCCAGAGTCGAATTTAACTAAAGAAATAAAACCATCTTTTGCAATTTCTTCACTTGGTAAATCGGGCAAAAGATTGGGTGTATCTGTTAGATATACTGTGGAACTTTCCCCGACAACTTTAAATCCTGTGGATTTGATGTTAAAACCCTGAGATTTTACATGAAAACGATTTCCATAACATAATTCGTACTGAGCAAGAGTATTTAATGCTACTTTTAAATCTCTGCGAATAATGATCTTTGTTATATTTGATGTTATGGCAGTATCAGTATTGTCAATAACTTGTTGTAATTTACTATATCTCAATCTTCCTCCAAACTTATTAAGATCTAAAGATTTTGAATATTTTGTAAGAGAATTTAAAACAGATGTTTTTAAAGACTCTTCTGATGATGATTGAGAATAATTATAATAAACAGAACTATCCAATTCAACATAAAGAATTTTAAGGTCTGTTATTTTTTGATTTATTCCAGAAACTGTATATTGTTTTAGATCTGATGCGATTCTGATTTTATCAAAATCGGAAACAAAACTACCATTCTTTGGTTTGATACTGATTTGCACAGTACCAAATTGTGGAGGATCTAGTTGCTCACCTCCAACAACAGAAACAGATTCTGTATTTGGGTAAATTTCTTTAATAATTGCTTCATAGTCTCTCGACGTAACTGCTCTATATTGTGAAGAATATAGTTTTGGAGCAAAATACCTAACAGAATCTACGGGTTCAATATCCCCACCATTAGAAGAATTTTGATTTGTAGTAATCGTAACCAAATCTGGATCTATTATTGTCTCATTGGCACTTTCTAAAGTTCCAGAGAAAGAAAAACTAGAAGCTCCATTACCATCTTTCCCATCAGTTATAACATAATTTGCGGTGATATATGTTCCATCACCATTTTCACCTAATTTTTTGCCAATAAGACCATCACCAAATCTCAATTCATATTTTTCATCTTGAATTTCACTGATAAAGAATACTCTAGAATTCTTGTCAACATTAAAAATGTTTTTACTGAGACTATATTCTATGCCTCTAGTGTTCCTATCCTTACTAATATAAACTTTTAATTTAGAGGTATCAATAAAAGAATTATTTAAAATGAATCTTTGATCTAAAGAACCATCATATAAAAACTGTTTAGTTAAATATATTCCCTGACATACATTAATGTTATTGAATGATGCAATAAATGTAGGAGATCCATCACTATTGATTGGACCACTTGTAGTATTTGCTGTAATATCCTCTACTATAGAGAAAGTAAATGTGGTGTCATTAGCAGCCCCTACACACACTATACCTGCCTTCAGAGTGAGTGTAGGAGTATCTACGGAAGTTGTTACGTTAAAGGATATTTGTGCTGTTGCAGCAGTTCTAGAACGTGGTGTATAACCAATATTTCCAGCAAGAGAGACAACATTTTCTCTTAAAGTTGCTGAATCCAAAAAGGATTCATTTACAATCATATTCGAATTGAATGCTGTAATATAACTGTTATATGCTAACGTGTCTATCAGAACAGAAAAGTTCGATCCTTCAAAGTCAAAATCCGTAAAATTGGAATTTGAACGTAGATAATCTTTGATGGATGTTTTTATCTGATCAAAGTCTAGATTTGCGTACTTTGTAAAAGGCATTTTATCTTGTTGCCTCTAAGAGGAATGAATATTCTTGTGTTGGAAACTCTTGACCAATAATATCAAATATAACTGTTACATTAAAAGTATTTTCATCAGATATAGGATCTACGATGACCTGTAGATTTTCTACCCTTTCTTCAAAGTTTTCAATAGCAATTTGAACTTGATCTTGAATGACTGATGCAGTACCAAAATCAACAAACTCAAATAAACTTCTTCTTACATCAGAACCTAACAAAGAGTTGAAAAATCTCTCTGTTGGAATTGTTTCTACAATATTTCTCACAGAACGACGAATTGCGTTCTCATTTTTTAGGACAGGAAGGTCTTTTGTCACAGGATGAGGTTCAAATGACAGACTAATGTCCTTGAACGATCTTGATATCCTCTGAATTGCCATTGTTAAAGAGTTTTCGTAATTTTATTTATACCTTATTCCTGAAGATTTCTTTTTTTATTAGACAAATCATCATGCATTATCTCTTGAAGTACCTTTTCTTCATTTTTTTGGTTCTCTTGATGTATTTGATCTAGTGTTGAACCATAATCTGTGGTCAAACTTGCCGTTCCCCACACTTTTTTCATGTAATTTGCGTCTCTATCAACCGGAGAGTTGCCCATTTTGCTCCTAAATCGTAAAATATTATTTATTTTCACCCTCTTCGAGTGTTTCCTCACGTTCTTTTGCCGTTTTCCAAAAATATTCGTCCTCACGACCCATTCCAAGTCGTTCAAAACCGTTCTCAACCTGATAATATTGAGTTGAAACCTTAAAATCGGGCATTTTTGGTTCAACAGGAGTCAAACTATTGTCAAAAATACGCAATCTGTTGTTTGGATACAGTGCATACTGACCATTTTCGAGTTCAATCAGGTTATGTGACTTATGTTCGGCAGGATTTTCACTTGTGGCATAGTCAACATAGTCTGGATCATGGTGATAATTGTCAATAGTACATACATACGTGCCTTTTACGTTACCAAAGTCCCGTGTATAGCACTCAAAGTCCATTGAACCAATGAATTTCTTATCCACCGAGACAACCCCGTAGTCCATACAATTCCAGAACTGAAGGTTTGGTAGGTCCATGTCCGGTGATGGGGTCTCAGGGTCTGCTACAAAGGCACTGATAGGCAATTTATCATACATTGCCGCATATTCTGGCAAGTAGGTCTCAAAATAAAAAGCACGTCCAGGAATCGATTTAACCGAAACCCAGACGCCTTTTACAAATTCACCGTGCCCACTCTGATGGTCTGTTAGATATTCTTTACGAACCCATACTTCCATTGAGGGAAGATTTGCTATCAGACATGCCATATGACTTAATATTAGTTAATGTATATATTAACGTCCTTGTCCACGATATACTTTTTTCTTCCCATTACGAGAGGTTGCGGCATACTTCGTGTGCTTACCCGAGCCCTGCCGAGTTTTCTTCGGATTACCGGGCATAAATCCGTCCTTGTATACACCGGTCTTTGAACGTACTGCCATGATGCTCTTCACTCCTTAATAAATTTTGTTTCTAGGTCTTGTGGTTTTGGAGAACCTTTCTGATAGAAATCCATTGAAAGGTCCTCCATGGTATCAAAATACTCTTCTTCGGTCAAGTCTTCATGTAAGACTTCTCCTTTATGGAGAATTGTATACCTTGTCATTGTAATCAGATAACTCTTGTCTTCTCGTGACCGACTCTGATACGAGGATCACACCAAATCTCAAAACCTGCTGCGATAGCATCGAGACAGAATGATACATCTTCTCCACACATGTCCTGAACCTTTCCAGATTCAAAGACCTGCATTTTTGGTGCAAACCATGGATACTTCATTTCAGAATGTTCGAATACTCCGTGCTTGATCAGTAACCATCCAAAACCTGCATAATCAACGGTAAATGGTTTGCGACGTTTCTGAATACCATCAACCATTTCATGGTTCATCACACCACCGTTCTTTGCAAAATCATCTTCTTCTAGCCAGTGTGCAACACTTGTAGTTTTGCCGTCTTCCGTACAATACCAACCACTTGCAATATCCTGATCCATTAAAACCAATTGCCAAAACTTTTCAGTATTAAAAACAATATCACTATCAATCCACAACTGATAATCATAGTGTAACTTTCCGTCCCATGGAATCTGGTCCGGTCCTCGCAGTACATTCGCACCAAGACACTTGCATCTTGCAAAGTTTACCATTGATGAATAGTCTTGCGAGATCTGAATGCTTGCTCCTGCCTGTACCAGATCAAAACAAAGTTGTACAAAATTTTTCAGATATGTATAAGAAACTCCTCTACCGGGCAGACAAAAGACAATGGCCTTGCCTTTCACCATTTCCTTTGCCTTATCATAGTCCCATTCTTGAGTTTTCTCTGCCGATGGTTTTGAGGGTGCCTTTGCCTTTACAGTAAATCCTTTAGCCATAATTTGAGTGTTTTTACTTCAGTATCATAACACTCTATCTATGCTGCGTCAAGATCCTCGGTTCTATGAACCTCAGGACTCTTCGAGATCCCTGATAATAATACAATCATTCTCGACCTCGATGTTTATTTCTGTTCCCTCGTACCACCCCTTCTCATCACAGATCCACTCAGGAATAGTTAATAAGTGCTCACCGGTTACTGGGTCGATCTCTATGGTCGTAAAATTTTCTGCGGGATTTTTTTGCATATCTTTGAATCCTGGTGTCGTTTTTTATATATGAAAAATTTTTTTATGGAGAGTGATATTGAGATCGGTCTTTGGGTCGTTTATAGCTTAGGGAAGTAGGGGGTTTTTATATACGGGGGGGCATCACGGCGGGCACAACATAAGGGGGGCATATAACCCCCCACTGCTGATTCACGAACGAATGTTATTAACGAATGGTCGTGAACTTAGGGTTGTTGAAGTTAGCAACACTGAACTGCTGACGATTGACCAGTTTGTATGTACCAAACTCATTAGAGTAGACATAACCCTCAGCATTAACTTCATCCTGTCCAATATAAGAACGGGGTCCATTATTCCGGCAAAGGAATAGTGCGTCATCTTTAATAGACTTAACTAATGCCCAGAATCCTAGGAGCATAGGATCACAATCGAATTCGGAGTTGACAACAGGACGACCCTCACGAATGCAGGCATTAAGTTGCTTTTTAATTTCCTTTGCTTTCTTATCACTTAGGAACGTCACAGTTTGTGCCATCTGCTTTGCAAACTGAATCGGTTCACGAACATCAGCAAATGACCCGGCACAGGTATCATAATTGCCGGTGAAAATACGTGCTGTTGGTTTCACAAACTTACAATAGAATGTGTCTGTGATGATGAACTTCATAGGGTGTGCGATTGCATCCCTTAAATCTTTCTCTGCTGTGTAGTAAGTATGTGGAGCAACGATGATTTCTGCGTCTACGATACCATCGAACTGATAGGTGATTGTGTTCGGTGTGTATTCATCAGACCCACCAAGTCCGATAAAGTCACCCTGAAAAATACCTTCGGTACGTGGTAGATAGTCGAAGCACTTGTGAAGGATAGTAGCAACCTCACCCGCATGGTTTGCATCAATGTCCTGATGAGATTCGTTGATCTTAATCTTCACTTTGTTGAAGACAGATTTGGTGCCCACAAAGAACTTACCCGTTGCAGGATTCTGACCCCATACCACGGCAGGTGCTCCGTCGATTTTGGTGCTGAGGTATCCGTCTGTCAGCAGCAGATCAAGGACGGTCAGGTCCCCCGTGAGGATGAGGTCTTCGGGGTGTTCAATGTGGGTGTTTTGCATGTTGAAATTCTAGTCGGTCAGGGGTCGTTCTGTGAGTAGCATATGCGACTATGCGAGTCGCATTCCGTTACGAAACTCAGTGGTGGTGAAGTCGGTGCCAGTCCAGAGACGGACGAACCACTCAAAATTTTTCTGAAACACTCTTTCGCCAGAGTATCCGTGCTCTGCTAGGATTGCGTTGAGTCTGCTCTTAGTGGTGTTGCTCTGATATCCACCATCACGAAGGATGATGGCATTGTCGTCGATCTCAGCAATGAGGTGCCCGTGCAGGTAGACCTTCGAAACTCCGTCGATGGTTTCAACCCGTGTGTTGTCCTTGCCCCAATCGGTGCCCTCGGTGATTGCTTCGTTCATCTGGGTTTCGATCTTACGCATGGTCGGTTGGGTTCCTTTGACTCTTTTACAATAGGGCATTTTGAGACCTGTGCCAAAAATGTGTGACACCAATCCGACTGTCACATCCGGTCTATGCT
>PYIJ01031558.1_pt1 | contig 10607 bp, 13 predicted proteins | sample 3578051 | NCBI WGS metagenome assembly PYIJ01 (sample SAMN08408021, study PRJNA431606) | Marine metagenome isolate SA_KN192-05_S13_5m, whole genome shotgun... | biome: marine; feature: oceanic pelagic zone; material: water; isolation source: surface water sample, 0.2-0.8 um fraction ... | reverse complement strand
TATGCAGTTCGTTGAAAGAGTTAAAACAGAGATCCATCAAAGACGTATTCCTTCATCAACTGGTGGTGGACAAAACGTTGTGGACTCTGCATACAATCCATTATCAATCAATGAAGATTATTTCTTCCCACAAACAGCAGAAGGTAGAGGTTCTAAAGTAGAAACATTACCAGGTGGTACTAACTTAGGTGAGATTGATGATCTAAAATACTTTACAAACAAACTATTAAGAGGTTTACGTATACCAAGTTCTTATTTGCCAACAGGTGCTGACGATTCACAAAGCAATTACAATGATGGTAGAGTAGGAACAGCATACATTCAAGAATTAAGATTCAACAAATACTGTGAAAGACTACAAAATTTAGTATCAGATGAATTCAATCAAGAGTTTAAACGTTATCTTTTAGAAAAAGGTGTTAACATTGACACAGCAATGTTTGATATCAAGTTCCAACCACCAATGAACTTTGCGTCTTACAGACAAGCAGAGGTGGACAACAACAGAATTTCCACATACACACAAATAGCAACAGTGCCATTTGTTAGTAAACGTTATGCTCTATCAAGATTCTTAGGTTTAACTCCAGAAGAGATGGCAGAAAACGAAAGAATGTGGAGAGAAGAGAATGACGCATCAGTACAAAGTAAACCTACAACATCAGCAACTGAATTAAGAAGTGCAGGTGTTAGCACAGCAGGTATTCAAGCAGACTTAGATGCGGCAGAACCTGAAGCACCAGCCACTGAACCAGGTGACGAAGGTGCTCCATCACCAGCAGGAACTACACCACCAGCAGGTGGAGGCGGCGGTACTCCAACTCCGGGCGCCTAGATAAATAATTTTATGATATTACGTGAACTTTTTTATTACGATCAAATAACAACTGAGCCTGGCGAACAGAAGCAATATGATGCTACTGAAGATCAGTCAATCATGGGTTTAGATGACACACGTAAAACAAGATTATCTTTAAAACAGATCAACAAAGCACGTAAAGCCGGCGAATTTCACAAAGACGAACAACAAAAAGAATTAGAATTTGTGAGACAGATGTACGGTGCCGCTAATCAACCGGAAATGTAATAAATGACTGTTGCTTTTGTATTAGGCAATGGTCTCAGTCGCAAGCCAATACCTTTAGAACCTTTAAAACAACACGGAAAAATATATGCCTGCAATGCGGTGTATAGAACTTTCACACCAGATTACCTTGTGGCAGTGGATGCCAAGATGGTCAATGAGATATGCACAGCAGGTGCTCAGTTGAAAATGCCGGTTTGGACCAATCCAAACAGAGCATATAAAAAGTATAAAGGTTTAAACTTCTTTGAACCCAGCCTAGGATGGTCATCAGGACCCACAGCACTATGGTTGGCATCCAAACATATGCATCAGACATACTTTTTGTTGGGTTTTGACTTCACAGGCACCATGGAAGGCAAGTTAAACAACATATATGGTGACACACCCAACTACAAAAAGAATTCAGACACAGCAACATACCATGGCAACTGGAATAGACAAACCAGCATTATCCTACAGAAGAACTCCTTGAAGAGATATATAAGAGTAGTGCCGGAAGGCACTGATGTTTTTGAGGCTAAAGACCTTAAGAAGTTTACAAATTACAGTGAAATCACTGTACAAGAGTTCAAAAGACGCTATCATCTTTAAAATCGGCGTCAAACGGGTCAATATCGGCCCATTATCTACCTATTTTTTTACCTATCGGTTAAATAATACATGACAGTCTTATCATAAAACGTTAATAGGAGAAAAACAATGTCAGATAAAAGCAAATTCGAGCAAATGCTTGAAAAACTAGTCGCTGACGATAGAACAGCGGCAGAAGAAATTTTCCATGATATCGTTGTGGAAAAATCAAGATCAATCTATGAAGGTCTTTTAGAAGATGATATCAAAGATATCGAAGTAGAAGAAACTTCAAAAGAAGATAAAGCAGACTCAAAAGATGAAGAAACTACAGAAGCGTCTAAAGAAGACAAAAAAGAAGACGAAAAAGTAGAAGAAAAAACTTCAGAAGAGTCAAAAGAAGATGAAGCAGTAGAAGAAGCATCAAAAGACGAATCTAAAGAAGAAGAAACTAAAGAAGAAGAGTCAAAAGATGAAGAAGCAACTGATGAATCTTTATTAGATGTAGAACAAACAGCAGTAGCACCAGTTGAAGCAGGCGGTGACGCAACTGACGATATGGTTGGCGACATTGAAGCACCAGCAGGTGATATGGATAACGGCGACGACTCTGAAAAAGGTGAAGAAGAAATCGAAGACAGAGTAGTTGACCTAGAAGATGCTATTGATGACCTTAAAGCAGAATTTGAAAAAATGATGGGCGATAAGGAAGACGGTGACGACGCTGAAGATCATAGCGACGACGCTGAAGACAACGGCGACAAAGAAGATGAAGCAGTTGTAGATCAATCAGCAGAGGGAGAAACTGTAGAAGTTACTCCTGAACTTGGTGAACAACCAGCAGTAGAAACGGCAGAGCCAAAAACAGCAAGTGAAGAAATTAGAGAATATGTGAACAAAGTAGGCGTAACGCATACAGATGGTTCAGATTCAACTAAATCACCAGTTGCTGGCAAAAACGATATGGGCGGAACAACTTCTAACATTGCTAAAGGCGGTGAGGAAAAAGGTGGTAAAGCACCTGCTCCTAAAGAAGAGAACGCAGGTAACGTTAATGTACCAGGCGCTAAAGTTAAACCAACTGCGGCACCAAAGGCTCAGACTAAAGCAGATGACGACGGTTCTGCTAAAAAGTCAACATTGGGCAGTTAATAAGGTAGTATAAGGAAAACGGATGTTATCATTACGTGAGACGCTTACTTTCGACCAAGCAGGCATAGTCGTTGAGACTAAGGACGAACACAACGGTAAATCCCTTTACATGAAGGGAATCTGCATTCAGGGAGGTGTTAAAAACGCCAACCAAAGAGTGTATCCTGTTAACGAAATCCAAAGGGCTGTCAGCACACTTAACGATCAAGTCACTGGTGGATACAGTGTTCTCGGCGAAGTTGATCATCCTGAAGGCCTTAATATTAACCTAGACCGTGTCAGCCACATGGTAAATGAAATGTGGATGGACGGACCGAACGGATACGGAAAATTAAAAGTATTACCAACCCCGATGGGACAACTTGTTAAAACAATGCTGGAAAGCGGAGTTAAACTTGGTGTTTCATCTAGGGGTTCGGGCAATGTTAAAGAAGACGGATCCGGTGAAGTATCAGATTTTGAAATCATCACAGTAGATATCGTAGCACAACCATCGGCGCCTGGAGCATATCCAGAGCCAATTTACGAACATCTAATGAACGCATAAGGTGGTTTAAAAGCATTTAATACAGCAAGGGACACACAGGCACAAAAATACTTAAAAGAACAACTAATAAACATAATTGGAAAACTCCAATCTAAATAGGAGAAAATAAATGTTAGAAGCACTGAAATCACTTTTTGAAAACAACGCAATTTCGGAAGAGATCAGAGCAGAAATCGAACAAGCATGGAACCAGAAGGTTGAAGAAAACAAACTTTCTGCCACTGCTGAACTTCGTTCAGAGTTTGCTGAGAAGTATGAACACGACAAAGCAACTTTAACAGACGCTGTTGACAAAATGGTATCTGAAAGAATCGAAGCAGAAATGGCAGAGTTCGCAGAAGACAAGAAGCAATTAGCAGAAGAAAAAGTTAAGTATGCTACTCAAATCCGTGAACACTCAGAAAAACTGAAAGCGTTTGTTTTTGACCAACTTAAAGGTGAAGTTGCTGAATTACACGCAGACCAAAAAGTTATGGCAGAAAACTTCCAGAAACTTGAGGACTTCGTGGTCGAGGCTCTGTCTAAAGAAATAGCAGAATTTCAAAAAGACAAACAAGACGTTGCTGAAACAAAAGTACGTCTTATCAGAGAAGCGAAAGCACATTTTGAAAAAGTTAGAAATAACTTTGTGAAAAAAGGTGCTAGTAAAGTGTCAGAAGTAGTGGGCAAAACTCTACAAAAAGAGATTAGTTCATTAAAAGATGACATTGAAGCGGCTCGCAAAAATGACTTTGGTCGCAGACTGTTTGAATCTTACGCACAAGAATACACACAATCATTCTTGAACGAAAAAGGTGAAACAGCCAAACTTCTAAAAGTAGTGGACGTAGCGAAACTACAGGCAGAAGAAGCGAAGAAGACAGCCGAAGAGAAACAAAAACAGGTTGAAGCAAAAGAAAAAGAAATTGTTACAATCAAAGAAGCGGCTGAGAGAGAAAAAGTTATCAATGAGTTAACAAAACCATTGAACACTGAACAAAAAGAAATAATGAACAATCTACTGGAGAGTGTGCAGACGGGTGCTTTACGAAAGCAATTCGAAAAGTACATTCCGTCCGTACTAAACGGTAGGACTCCAGCGAAAAAACAGGCTATAAATGAAGGCACAGAAGTAACAGGCGATAAACAAATTAACATTGTAAACGGCAGTCAGTTCAACAGCAATATTGTTGACATTAGAAGACTGGCGGGAATCTAAAAAAAAAGGAGAAAATAACAATGTCAGAACTAACAGAAACTCGCTGGCAGGACACAAAGAGTGCGTTATTAGAAGGCTTAACTGGAAATAAAAAAGCAGTTATGGCGGCTACTTTAGAAAATACGAAATCGTATTTGGCTGAGGCGGCAACAGCAGGTGCTACATCGGCTGGTAACGTTGCTACTTTAAACAGAGTGATCCTACCGGTGATCAGAAGGGTTATGCCTACTGTGATTGCTAACGAATTGGTTGGAGTTCAACCAATGACTGGCCCAGTTGGTCAAATCCACACATTAAGAGTAAGATACGCAGAGACAAACGACGCGACTGGTACATCAAATGATGTAGTAGCAGGCGACGAGGCTCTATCTCCGTTCAAAATAGGTCAAGCCTATTCAGGTGACGGCACAGGTGGTCTTGGTGATGCAACAGCATCTAAAGAGGGTACAGGTGGTAGAGCAATGTCAATCCAAATCTTGAAACAAACGGTTGAAGCAAAATCACGTAAGTTACAAGCAAGATGGACATTTGAATCTGCTCAAGATGCACAAGCACAACAAGGTATTGATGTAGAGGCTGAAATCATGGCGGCATTAGCACAAGAAATTACTGCTGAAATCGACCAAGAGATCATCACTTCATTAAGAACTTTAGCAGGTGCTCAATCATCAGGTACTTACAACCAAGCGGCTGTATCAGGAACTGCGACTTTCGTAGGTGATGAACACGCGGCATTGGCTGTGGTAATTAACAGAGCGGCGAACAAAATCGCACAGAACACAAGACGTGGTGCTGGTAATTTTGCAGTGGTTTCACCATTAGCATTAACAGTACTTCAGTCTGCTACAACTTCAGCGTTCGCAAGAACAACTGAAGGTTCGTTTGAAGCACCAACTAACCAAAAAATGGTTGGAACTTTAAACAGTGCGATGAAAATCTACGTTGACACATATGCTGGCGATGCCACAGACGTGTTAGTAGGTTACAAAGGTTCATCAGAAGCAGATGCGGCGGCATTTTATTGCCCATACATTCCGTTAATGTCTTCTGGTGTTGTACTTGATCCAAGTACTTTTGAACCAGTTGTTTCTTTCATGACTAGATATGGTTATGTTGAGTTAAACAATACTGCTTCATCACTAGGTAACGCGGCAGATTACGTTGAGACTATTGGTGTGTCTAACACATCTTTCAGTTAATCCGTAACTTGAATGATATATCAAAGGGGGCTTCGGCCCCCTTTTTTATTGACTTTTTTATCAGACTTGACAGATTAACCAAAATCTGTTATAATTATTACGAAAACTCTAACAAGGAAACAAATGAAAAAAATAGCATTAATATTAGCAACGTTGTTCATAGTATCTGCTTGTTCAATTCCAAAAAATCCAAAAGTTTCTTTTGGAAAAAAATGTATGGTAAAAGACGAAAGTGTCAGTTACTCTTATGTTTGGTTGTATGACAAGAACACAGGATTACCTGCATCAGCAGAACAGTGTGAAGCACTACCTAACGCAAAAGGCAAATAAACTTCATGGACCTAATTCAGCCATTGTTTTTGAACCAATCAGGTAGAACAGAAACGGCTGAATTAGGCGTAGCCAATAGTAGTTGGTCACAAACTTTTATCTTTGATGTAATTCAAAAAGACATAGACAAAGGTGTAGACAGTTTCTTACTGTTTATTAAACCAGAAGAAAAAACATGGACTCCTGATTGGAACTACCAAGCAGAGATGGTAGCCAAAATTAAAAAACAATTTCCAAAAATACAATTGATTGTAGATGTTTGTTTGTGTTCTACTTTGCCAGATGGTCATTGTAGAGTGATGGACAAACCAGACACCAGTGAAGCACTGTTAATCAACTTGGGTAAGAAATTAGAATCAGCAGGTGCAGACATATTGGCTCCATCAGACATGGGAGACAATACTGTACAAAATTTAAAAGCAGAAACCGACTGTGAAGTAATGGCGTATGTAAAATATAGAAGTGTGTTTTACAGTTCATTTAGAAATTTAGCAGACAGTACACCAACCACTGAAAGAACATATCAGTTGCCTATCAATGGTGATTCAGGAATGATTGCCACAGCAAATAAATTCAGAAGTCAAAAAGCAGATTATCTCCTGCTTAAACCAGCACAGCACAGTTTGAATGATTTAGGCATGATATCCATTAGTACATATAATCCAGTAGGATTGTATCAAGTGAGTGATGAATATCTAGGATTGCCCACTGTAGAACATCAAATAGAAATTGCTAAAGTGTATCGCAAAGCAGGTGCTAAATTTTTAGTCACATACGGAGCAAGAGACATAATTGGGAAAATTTAATGGAACACGAAAAGATATTATCAGAATTTAAAGAATACATGGATAGACTTCAAATATGGAAGAAAAATCATGGTATATTCATCAATGACATAAAGAAACTGGAAAACTCAATGAATAAAATGTATGATGAATACACTAATATTTTGATAGATTACCGTAGAACTAAAAAAGAAAGATACCTAGAAGAAGCCAATTCTGTACTCATAGAAGCCATAAATCTAGCAAAAAAATTCTCAAAAGTAGAACTATTGGCATCACTCAGCAAACGATAAATACTCTTGTAAACATATGTTTTGGGCCAGTCAACGACTGGACTTATGGGGACAACACCCCGTAGACCTAGAACGTCAAAGGAGAAAACAAATGGGAAGACCAGTAAACAAAAGAAACTTCGGTGCTATCGACGGCGCTGATGCTAATTTTAACGTCAATGTTAAAGTTGGTGGCAATTCAATATCAAACGCAGGTATAATCTTAAGCCAAAGATCAGTCAACAAATTTAAAGTTGATGATGCTAATGATGGTTCTGGAAATGAAGGAATCTGTACACTTGTGAACAAAGATGCAGGTGCATTAGGCAACGACGAAATGAATCTTTTAGGTTCAGACGGATCAGGTAATGCTGTTAAAATTAAAAAAATCTACAACAGAACTTGTAGAGATTTTTCTGATAACAGATACTCTTGGGCATTGAGTGATGACTCAACTTCAAGTGTAATGGTATTAACTGCAATATAATAAAACACTTTTTAGGGAGTGGCAACACTCCCTAAAATATAAAAAACTATGGCAAAAACAGTTTATATAGAAACAGGTGATTATAAAATTAAGGTAGCAGATACCAGTAATGAAATAACATTAGATTCTGCTTTGACTCATATCACAGGTGATTTAAGAGTTGAAGGAGACACAACTACTGTTAACACAACAAATTTAGAAATCGAAGATAACAATATTCTTTTAAACAAGAATGAAGCAGGTGCAGGTGTTGGCGAAGGCACAGCAGGTGTTAGTATCGATAGAGGTACATACGCAAACGTACAAATAATTTACGACGAATCAATAGCATGGAATAATCCAAGCACACAAACAGTTTCACAAGGTCCAGGACTACAAGGTCCAGGATATGGTTCTTTCAAAGTTTCATCAGCAGATGGAAATGACATTTTAGCATTAAGAGTTGCCAACATAAACAACACAAACGCAATTTATTTTGAACCAGGTGGAACAGGCACTTTAAGATTAGGTGGCAGTATTGCTCCAGCAAATTACATCAGCAGAATGAATGATGACAACGATATTCCAAATAAAAAATACGTTGATGATGAAATTAATTCTGTTGTAATTGGTGCGGCTTTTCCAAGAATAGTTCAAGGCGATACAGAAGTAAAAATCACAGACAACAGTACATCTGGTAACACATCAAAAATAGAAGTTACTATTGATGGCACATTATTAGGATTATGGGAACCTACAAGATTTGAAATATACCAACAAACAACAGATATTGGTAACGTCAGAATCGAAGGTGACACAATCAGCGGATTAAATTCAAATCAAGATTTAGAATTGGTAGCACCGGGTACGGGCTCAGTAAGGGCAAATGACTCGTTCGTTATCAACAATAGACCAAGTGTGCAGGATCCTGCTGTAGACCCGTTATATGACGCCAATGGCGTTAAATTGTATGCTAAATCACCATCTGGTGGAGATACAGGATTATATTTTGTAAATACAAACGATACAAGAGGAGAAGTGATCAGCAAGAATAGAGCACTGCTTTTTGGATTAATTTTTTAAAGGAGAAACAATGGCAATAACAAACTCAGAAGTAAACGGAACACAAGACGTTCTTACAGTACCTGCAGGCAAAAGTTATGCTGTTACATCTATATTGATCACAAACGTTGGACCAGAAGCCTCAGATGGCAGTGAAGACAGTAACTTCACATTGTACGCTGTTACAGGTTCTTACAGTTCAAATGCATCAATGATAGTGAACAACGCATTACTTCCTGGAGCAGAAACTTTTACACTAGATACAGAAAAAATAGTGTTGGGTGCTGGAGACTTTATCAGAGTTGCTCAGTCAGGTAATAACAATATTTCAGTTGTGGTTAGTTACTTGGAGGTGTAATGAGATATTTAAAACGTCAATCAACTAATAGAAGACTCCTAAGAGGTAAAGGTTTAATTTACACTCAGTATGAAGGAATTGAAGCACAATCTACAGGTGCTTTTTTAGTTCCTAAAGGAACTCAAGCACAACGTCCTGGATCACCAATAGAAGGACAATTAAGATTCAACACAACATTGAGACAATTAGAAGTTTATGAATCATTAGGTGGCGGTGCACCTGTTTGGAAACAATTTAGATTGTCTGAAGCACAAAATATTGTTGTACAAAATTTAAGTAACGGTGATGACACAGAAGTAAACTTTGGAATATTAAATGATGGTTTTGGATCAGGTTTAGGTTATCCATCTTCACCAGAAAATATTTTAGTAATGGTTGAAAACGTTTTACAAATTCCAAACACAAACTACACTTTAACACAAAATCCATGTGATGTAAACAGCAATATAATAAGTGCTGTGGCAAATTACAATTCTACCGGCGTTGGTGCTTTTATCAGCGGTAACTCTGCTTTAATAGATTGGCAGTCAAAAGGTTACCATGTGGGACAAACTGTCGTTGTATCAGGTTCAGCAACAAATGACGGCACATACACAGTATCAGCAGTAACACCAACACATTTGAGTGTAACTGTATTGTTGAACACAGAAGCAAACAATGGTGGCGGAAACACATTTAACATGGATGGAAAAAGTTCTGTAACAACATTATCTTACCCATCAGGGCAATATATTACATTTGGAACAGCAGTTCCAACAGGTAAGCCAGTCACTGTTTTACACAACTTTGACAAATAATACCTTTACCAAATTTCAATAAATACTAAAAAAGGAGCACTATGGCTGTAACCAATGTAGGTAGAATATCAGGACCATTATTAAAAGCAAATCTTACAAGAACATCTGATTTGGCTTTTGAAACGGATCTTTTATTCATCGGACACACTAACGGTAGAATAGGTGTTAAAAACGATGCTCCCACAAGAGATTTTCAAGTAAACGGTAATGCTAGATACACAGGCGATTTAATTGCCACGAACTCCGCATCATTCGGAAACTTAGAAATTGATGGTCTAACCAGTACATTTTCAACATTGACTGGTCCTATCAATATGAATGCTCCTACAAAATTCCAAATGACTGAATTACGTACAGGAAATTTAGCATTTACAAACAGTGGTATTAGAGCATACAACGGTGGAAATATTGAAATTGAACCAGGTCCTGGAACAGGTAAAGTAATAATTCCATCAGACCTTAACACAACAGGAAGTATTCATGCCACAGGAGATATTTCTTTTGACGGAAATATTTTTATAGGTGGTGATGGTCCAGAAGACACTTTAAGTTTTGAAGGAGACATAGAATCAGATTTAATTCCAGATGTAACAGGCACTTATAATATTGGTTCAAACACACAACGTTGGGGCGATGTTCATGTTGGTTCAATGACTGGTCTAAACGATATTGTTGTTGATAATACAATTTCTTTAGCAGGTGTAAGAGTTAACTTAGGTATTGAAAACAAATGGTATGTAAGTACAAATGGTACAGACAGCCTAGCAGGTAATCACCCTAACTT
>PYIJ01119045.1_pt1 | contig 10615 bp, 10 predicted proteins | sample 3578051 | NCBI WGS metagenome assembly PYIJ01 (sample SAMN08408021, study PRJNA431606) | Marine metagenome isolate SA_KN192-05_S13_5m, whole genome shotgun... | biome: marine; feature: oceanic pelagic zone; material: water; isolation source: surface water sample, 0.2-0.8 um fraction ... | reverse complement strand
CGTAGCTGCTGCTGCCCCAGTTATTTTAAATATTGTTATAGTGGCCGCCCTTCTTATCGCTTGGGCGATAAACAGCGACATAATAGTATGGCTGGTTTGGTCTATACCCACTGCCGGCATACTTCAGTTAAGTTTGCTTTGGCTGGCAACTCGCAGAACTGGGATTAAAATCACCTTGGCGGTTCCAAAATGGAATAAAGACATAGCCAAACTGATTAAAATCGCGATACCTGCTGCTTTAGCTGGTGGCGTGCTCCAAATAAATTTATTGGTTGGGCAGCTCGTTGCAAGTCAAGAGACCGGTGCAATAAGTTTTTTATACTTTGCGGATAGGCTTTATCAGCTTCCTCTCGGCATGGCTGGTATAGCGGTGGGAACAGTTCTTTTACCAAAACTATCGCGTCATTTAAAATCAGGCGATAGTACTAAAGCTCAGCATACATATTCACAAAGTGCAGAAATGATATGGTTTGTGGCACTGCCCTCCAGCTTTGCTCTGTGCTTAATTCCACTGCCACTTGTGTCAGCACTTTTTGAACACGGGAAAACAACGAAAGACGATGCATTAGCAATATCATATGCGACTGCTATTTACGGTATTGGACTTCCAGCGTTTATGATACAAAAACTATTGCAACCGTTATACTTTGCCCGCGAAGACACTAAGACCCCACTAAAATTTGCACTTGTGTCAATGATATTAAATGCAATTCTCGCCATAGGGCTTTTGCAAATTATGGGTTGGATTGCCGTTGCGATAGCTGCAAGCGTGTCTGCATGGGTCACAACTATTCTATTATGGCTCAGAGCAAAACAATTTGGACAGGCCGCGAGTGCATTAAAAACTTCCACTGGTCGAATTCGACGTACTTTTTTTGCGAGTTTAGCGATGGGTTTTATTTTATGGGCAATAAATCAAAACCTACAAAGCACAATGGAAACTTCAATTGAGCGAGTGCTTTTTGCAGTTGCTTTAATATTTATCGGTGCTTCAACATATCTGATATTTATTTATCTATTGAAGGCTTTTCCGAAAAATTTTGAAAAAGTCGGATAAATGGATATTTGATTTTAAAAACCATCAATAAGGCTTCTTGACGTGCGGCAGCTACATGCTTACTGAATCTTTGAAATAACTCTTCAGGGACCCTGTTTATGGTAGACAAAGAAAAACAGTCTTCATTAAAAAAGTTTGAAAAACGAGTTTTTTCAGGTGTGCAACCTACAGGAGGACTGACATTAGGGAATTACTTAGGAGCAGTTAAACGCTTTGTTGAAATGCAAAGCGAAGACTACGAAACGATATACTGTGTAGTTGATCAACATGCGATAACAGCGTGGCAAAATCCATTGGAACTGAGAGAAAATACCAGACAGATCGCCGCATTTTTTATTGCTGCCGGAATAGATCCTAATTCCGCAATTCTTTTTAACCAATCAGCTGTGCCCGAGCACGCACAGCTAGGATGGATTTTTAATTGTGTGGCCAGGATGGGCTGGATGCAACGAATGACACAATTTAAGGATAAGGCAGGAAAAAATTCTCAAAATGCTGCCCTTGGTTTATTTGCATATCCTGCGCTTATGGCTGCCGATATTTTATTATATCATGCGACACACGTTCCAGTGGGTGACGATCAAAAACAACATCTTGAGCTAACAAGAGATATCGCGATAAAGTTTAACCATGATTACAAAGTGGATTTTTTCCCAGTGACTGAGCCAGTAATTGGAGGCACTGCTTCAAGAGTCATGAGCTTGCGAGATGGAACAAAAAAAATGTCAAAGTCAGACCCATCCGATCTAAGTAGGATCAACATGGGTGACGATGCGGATACAATATTTCTTAAATTCAAAAAAGCGAAGACAGATGCTGGTGCCTTGCCGTCAGAAATACCTGGTTTGAAAAATCGACCCGAAGCAGAAAACCTCATTACAATCTACTCAGCGCTCAGTAACCAATCCATCGAAAGCACCTTAAAGGAAGTGGGGGGCAAACAATTTTCTGAATTTAAACCAATTTTAGCCGAACGAGCGGTTGAACTCTTGTCTCCAATTTCAACAGAAATGAATCGACTAATGCAAAATTCCGAAGAAATAGATATAATTCTATCCAAAGGTGCAGATAGAGCACGAAAAATTGCAGGTCCAATTTTGCAAAAAACGTACGAGATAATTGGTATGCTACAACCATAGTTTAAGTTTCTCAAACAGCAGTTTTATAATGATATGCTGCTTCCATAACCGAAAGATTGCAAACGCTTCATTCCTAGTGCATGGTGGATGGTGGAGATTTTAATGCGTAAATTTTTAGTAGTGCTAGATGACAGCAAAGAATGCCTTAACGCGATACGATTTGCAGCAATGCGCGCTGCAAAATCAGGAGGAGGTGTAGAAGTACTTTCGATAATCCCTCCAGAAGAATTTAATCACTGGATTGGGGTTGCAGATTTAATGCGTGCAGAGGCCAAAGAACGAATAGAGGTTCATTTCGAAGTATTTGCCAAGTGGATGCGAGACAAACAAGGAATTGATCCAAGTTTAGTGATCCGAGAAGGCGAAGTCGTCCCTGAAATATTAGCACAAATATCAGATGACCCAGAAATAGGGGTTTTAGTACTCGGCGCCAGTACTGACAAAAAAGGGCCGGGACCAATAGTCACTCAATTAAGCAAAAATGCCGGCTTATTACCAATTCCAATCACTGTTGTTCCAGGAGATTTATCAAAAGAAAGACTAGAAGCAATTACTTAATTTAGAATCATTCTAAATACTTGACATTTCACTGAGTAATTAGCATATATAGTCAACAAAAAGGGAAATCGAAATGTTTATCCAAACAGAATCAACACCTAACCCGGCCACGTTGAAATTCCTGCCGGGACAAACAGTTATGGAGCAAGGTACTGCAGACTTTCCCAATTCAGATAGTGCCAATTCTTCTCCACTAGCCGAGCGGCTTTTTGCTCTAAACGGGGTCACAGGTGTTTTCTTGGGAAATGATTTTGTGACAGTAACTAAGCAAGACGGTATAGACTGGGAGCACATAAAACCTGGTATACTTGGGGCGATAATGGATCATTTTCAGTCAGGAGCTCCTGTAATTGATGGTGAACAAACTGGAAGTGTTCACGCAGAGCACTCAGGCGAGGACACCGAGATAGTTGGCCAGATTAAAGAGCTTTTGGACAGTCGAGTGCGTCCCGCGGTTGCACAAGATGGAGGAGACATCACTTTTCATGGATTTGAACGTGGGGTTGTATATTTGCAGATGCAAGGTGCATGCGCAGGTTGTCCTTCCTCAACAATGACCCTAAAAATGGGGATCGAGAACCTTTTGAGGCATTATATTCCAGAGGTCACTGAAGTTCGGCCAGTTGGACTATAGAGCTAATTGCTTACTAGCAATTGATACATCAACCGCCCATTGCGCGGCGGCAATTTTTCTTAACTGAAAAGTTTTTACTTCCGTAAAAGAAATGAAAAAAGGACAAGCCGAACTTCTATTTGAAGTGATAGAAGATGTACTCAAGAAAGCTAAAATTGAAAAAACACGGATTGACTTAATAGTAGTTGGGATTGGTCCAGGAAACTTTACTGGCATTCGCATCGGACTGGCAGCTGCTAAAGGTCGTTCCTTATCTTTGAAAGTACCCATTTCAGGCGTAAATAGTTTCCAAGCTTCTCTCTATGGACAAAATGACTACGAGATTGCCGCAATTCCAGCTAGGCAAAATTTGTATTACCTTGGAACTATAAACGGAGATTTCAAAACTAACCTTACGAAAGATGTTACGAAGCCTAAAAGATTCGCAAATAGACCAAAAGGAAAAGAATTCATTAAGAATATGGCTATATTTGGTGCAGATCTAAAATTTAGTTTGTCTAAGCCAGCTCCACTTTATATGAAGCCAGCAGATGCTCAGCCTCACACTGACAAAATTTCTATAATCAAATGACACCAGAGAAGATGGCAAAACTTCACTCGAACTCTGAAGCTAACCACCGAATATGGCATGCTCGCGAATTTGCGCAGATACTACCTTTGCAAGGAGTTTTTGCCGAATGCCATCAGCACGGCTTTGCTCTTGCAAGAGTTATTGACTCGGAGGCAGAGCTTTTACTCTTAGTTACACACAAAATGAAACAAAACACCGGATTAGCAACCAACTGCTTATTGAAGATTGAACAAAAATTAGTCGTAAATGGTGCCAGAAAATTATCCTTAGAAGTAAGCGAATCAAATAAAGCGGCAATTCAAATTTATAAAAAATTAAATTATAAGAAAATCTCAGTTCGAAAATCATATTCGCGTGACAAAAACGGAAAATTTGAAGATGCAGTGGTTATGCAAAAAGATCTACTTCTGATTTAAACAATATTTACAATTTTGTGTCTTATAAATGAAATTATTTGGTTGACCATCAATGAGAATCTTGTCCTTATTACGTAATGAGGTTGGTTGATTTTATTGGGCCAACTAACAATTAATCGGGAGATATAGATGAATATCGTAACTAAAATGGTGTCAACCGCTGTTGGTTTGACCATGAGCGCAGGTCTCGCTTTGGCAGAACCTGCTATTATTTTTGATCTTGGGGGTAAATTTGATAAATCGTTTAATGAGTCTGCTTTTACGGGCGCTCAGCGATGGGCAGATGAAACGGGAGGATCCTTTAGAGAGATAGAGCTTCAAAATGAGGCTCAGCGGGAACAAGCACTTCGCAGATTTGCAGAAGCTGGTGCCAACCCTATCGTAATGGCTGGCTTCGCATTCGCTGACTCTTTAGGAAAAGTTGCGCCAGATTATCCAGATACAAAATTTGCAGTGATAGACGTGAATTGGCTAAGCCTACCAAACGTACGAGGTATTGGATTTAACGAACACGAAGGTTCCTACTTGGTTGGAATGCTTGCAGCACAAGCGTCGAAAACAGGCACAGTTGGTTTTGTTGGGGGCATGGATATACCTCTAATTAGACGTTTTGGATGCGGATACGCTCAGGGAGTAAAAGCAGTAAATCCAGATGCAACCGTTATAGCCAATATGACAGGTACAACGCCTGCTGCATGGAATGACCCTGTCAAAGGCTCTGAACTTACTAAGGCTCAAATCAGCCAGGGCGCAGATGTAGTGTATGCGGCTGCCGGCGGAACTGGTGTAGGGGTCCTTCAAACAGCGGCCGATGAGGGTATCCTTTCTATCGGCGTTGATGCGAACCAAAACTACCTTCACCCAGGACAAGTTTTAACTTCTATGCTAAAGCGCGTTGACAATGCTGTTTACGAAGCGTTCTCAGCTGGCGAAGCTTTAGAAACAGGAAATTTTCAGATGGGTATATCCAATGGTGGAGTTGGCTATGCGTTAGATGAGCATAATGCTTCTTTGATATCTGCTGACATGAAAGCAGCTGTTGACGCTGCTTCGTCTTCAATCGCTAACGGATCAATGTCTGTACATAACTATACTGATGATGAAACCTGCCCAGCTGTTTCATTTTAATCAGTTTTAAATCTAAAAAAAACCGCACTCATCAGGTGCGGTTTTTTAATTACATGGGAAATAAATGACTATGAACCCAGCAATCGAGCTCAAGGGGATTTCGAAATCCTTTGGACCAGTTCAAGCCAATAAAGACATAACTATCCGTGTCATGCCTGGAACAATTCACGGTATTATTGGAGAAAATGGTGCTGGAAAATCAACTTTGATGTCTATCTTGTATGGGTTTTACAGAGCTGACGCCGGTGAAATTTTTGTAGATGGTAAAAAAATTTCGATCCTGGATAGCCAAGCCGCAATAGCAGCAGGAATTGGAATGGTTTTTCAGCATTTTAAGCTTGTTGAAAATTTTTCAGTTCTCGAAAATATTGTTCTTGGGGCAGAAAGCGGAGCTTTACTTTCACCATCTCTTGGTAAGGCCAGAGCAGAACTTGCCACTTTAGCCTCAGAATATGAATTAAACGTCAATCCTGATGCAATTATTGAAGATATAGGGGTTGGGATGCAGCAAAGGGTAGAGATACTTAAGGCTCTTTACCGAAAGGCAAATATTCTAATTTTAGATGAGCCTACTGGAGTTCTAACTCCAGCTGAGGCGGACCAACTCTTCAGGATACTCAAGCGGCTTCGTGAGGAGGGAAAAACCATTATTTTAATCACCCATAAACTTCGGGAGATAATGGATATTACTGATACAGTAAGTGTGATGCGGCAAGGTGAAATGACCGCAACATTGGGAACAAAGAAAACTAGTCCAGAGAATCTAGCAGAGCTCATGGTCGGTCGAAAAGTTTTGCTCCGTGTGGATAAAAGTCCTGCAAAGCCTGAACATCCAGTGCTAGAAATCGAAGATCTTAATATGTTTGATGATTTCGGTGTCCAGCGCTTAAAAAATGTAAGTCTTTCTGTGAGAGCAGGTGAAATTCTTGGTGTCGCTGGTGTTGCAGGAAATGGGCAATCAGAACTCCTAGAAGTTTTAGGTGGCTATCAGAAAGCTAATGGGTCCGTGAAAATAAAAGGAATAGAAATTGACTTATCGACTGGGGTGGCTGGGGATGGCCAAGCAAGGAGAGCCCAAGGAATAGCTCATGTGCCCGAAGATAGGCAACGCGAAGGACTGATAATGGACTTCACGGCATGGGAAAATTCAGTATTCGGGTATCACCGTGAGAAATCCAACCAGGCAAACCGATTTTTTATGGACAATAATACCATTCGTAAAGAAGCGGAGGCAAAACTGGACCGGTTTGATGTTCGACCTCTTGATACAAAATTAAAGGCCAAAAATTTCTCGGGAGGAAATCAACAAAAAATAGTATTAGCAAGGGAAATAGAGCGTGACCCCGACTTACTTTTGGTAGGCCAACCAACGCGAGGGGTTGATATCGGGGCGATTGAGTTTATCCACCAGCAAATTGTTGCCCTTCGTGATAGGGGAAAAGCAATCTTGTTAATATCGGTTGAATTGGATGAGATCTTATCATTATCTGACAAAATAGCCGTTATGTTCGATGGTAAAATTATGGGAGAAAGACTGCCATCTGAGACAAATGAAAAGGAACTTGGACTTCTAATGGCTGGTGTCTCCGGAGAAGCGGTACAATGATCAAAGTAACAAACAGCAAATGTTATTATGGAGCATTTGAATGGATATAATGCCAAAGTGGGTAGATATTATTGTTGTCCCATTATTTTCTTTGTTTCTGGCAGCTTTTTTAGCCGCATTACTAATTTTGGCAATCGGTGAAAGCCCAGTAGCAGCACTTAATTTAATGATAGAGGGTACATTACTTCGATCCGCCGGTTGGGGCTACATGTTGTATTATACAACAAATTTTATTTTCACTGGGCTTGCAGTGTCAGTAGCATTTCATGCTGCGCTATTTAATATCGGCGGAGAGGGCCAGGCAATGATTGGGGGATTGGGAGTAGCCCTTGTTTGTCTTTTTATTCCTTGGCCTCACTGGACGTTAGCGATAATTGGAGCTTCAGTTGGAGCAGCTCTCTTTGGAATGATCTGGGCAGGTCTACCTGCCTACCTGCAAGCCAAGAGAGGTAGCCATATTGTTATTACGACAATCATGTTCAACTTCATAGCAGCTGGGGTGCTTATATTTTTCGTAGTAGACGTTTTGAAGCCGACAGGAAGTATGGATCCAGCTTCTGCAAACTTTCCAGCCAGCACTCATTTACCCACTTTCCAAGACATTGCAAGTTTAGTGGGTTTCGAAAAAGCGTTCAGGTCCGCACCTGCTAATGTTAGTTTTTTCATTGCACTTTTTGCATGTGTCGCCATCTGGTATCTAATTTGGCGCTCTCCTTTAGGCTATGAAATACGAGCATTGGGAAAGTCTGGAGCCGCAGCTCGCTATGCTGGTGTCAGGCCTGTTAAAATTATTATGATAGCCATGATGATCTCTGGAGCCCTGTGTGGAATGATGGCTATAAATACTACTCAAGGTGAAAGTGAGCGACTAATCTTAAACTTCACTGAGGGCGCAGGCTTCATTGGAATTGCAGTTGCACTCATGGGGCGTAGTCATCCCGCAGGAGTTTTTCTAGCCGCGCTATTATTTGGCTTTCTCTATCAAGGTGGTGCAGAACTAGCGCTATGGACTAAAATACCACGTGAGATGATAGTGGTTATTCAAGCCTTAGTGATATTATTCACAGGGGCGCTAAGTTTGATGGTAAGAGCTCCTTTAGAACGCTTTTTTATGTCGATTAAGAAAGCTGACGTATGATTGATTTCTTAACTCTCATCCAAGTTTTAGATGGCACATTGCGGTTAGCAACACCGTTATTATTAGTCTGCTTGGCTGGATTATTTTCCGAACGGGCCGGAATTTTTGATATTGGGTTGGAAGGTAAGCTTTTAGCCGCAGCTTTTGTATCCGCTGCTTTTGCTGCAATCACCGGATCGGTCTGGTTGGGCCTTTTAGCTGGGATATTAGCATCTATATTACTGTCTCTTCTTCACGGATTGGCATCGATTACACTGCGCGGTGACCAAATTATTTCTGGGGTTGCTATAAATTTTTTGGCAGCGGGGCTCACAGTAGTGATTGCGCAGGATTTATTTGGACAGGGAGGCAGGACGCCTCCGCTTAAATCTGGTGGTAGGTTTGAACCCTTGAATTTCCCTTGGTCTATATCTTCAAAAGAAATGAGCGACGCAGGTCCTTTAATGCAACTTTATTCTGAGCTTTTATCAGGACACTCTCTTTTAGTTTACCTTGCACTTTTGACAGTTCCTCTCTCCTGGTTTGTCCTTTACAAGACGCGGTTCGGCCTTCGGTTGCGAGCTGTAGGCGAAAACCCGGCAGCAGTCGATACGGCGGGTATATCAGTTGTTGGCCTACGCTTCGGTGCAGTTGTCATTGGTGGCATCTTATGTGGTATCGCAGGGGCATATATAGCAACTTCCCTGCAAGCAAATTTTACTAAAGACATGTCTGCAGGACGCGGCTTTATAGCCTTAGCCGCCTTGATTTTTGCCAAATGGCGTCCTTGGTACGCTTTAGGGGCTTGTTTGCTGTTTGGGTTTTTCTTTGCAGTAGACAATCGGTTTCAAAATATATTGATGCCAGCTTGGGCCCTCAGTAGCTTCTTAATATTTATCTCACTTGTTTTGCTTAGTTACGTTTGGAAAAAAGATTATTTAGACAAAGTGGTTCTAGGAGGCTTGGCACTTGGGATTGCAATAATTTCATTAATGGTAATTTCTTCAGTTTGGACTAGCGGTATAAGCAGCCAAGTAAAAATTCCAGTTGTTTTCATACAATCGCTTCCCTACGTTCTAACTGTGGTCGTTTTAGCCGGTTTTGTAGGTAGAGCAATCCCTCCAAAAGCAGGTGGGCAACCATATATAAAAGAGCGTTAGAGCCAATATAACAACACCTTTATACCCAGTTTAAACTTAGCGGTCCTCGCTATTGATTTATGTGTGTTCATTAAGCTAAGTGAAATAATGCAAATCTACTTACCTATAGCCGAGGTTTCAGTTAATGCCTTTTTACTTCTAGGTCTTGGCGGATTTGTTGGTGTGCTTTCCGGAATGTTCGGTGTAGGTGGGGGGTTTTTAATGACCCCACTTCTTTTCTTTATAGGTATCCCACCAGCTGTCGCAGTTGCAACAGAAGCAAACCAAATAGTTGCATCATCATTTTCTGGTGCACTCGCACACCTTCGAAGAAAAACTGTCGACTTAAAAATGGGTACTGTTTTATTGGGAGGCGGACTTATAGGAGCCGTACTTGGTCTTTATGTTTTCAATTATTTAAAAGCTTTGGGGCAAGTCGATCTACTTGTAAAACTTTGCTACGTTGTATTTCTTGGTGTTATAGGCACTCTTATGTTTGTAGAAAGCCTTAATGCAATTAGAAGGGCAAGATCTAAGACCAATGTAATTAATAGAACTAATCGCCACAAAGGACTTGTTCATACTTTACCGCTTAAAATGCGTTTCAAAACATCTGGATTGTATATTTCTGTAATTCCGCCTTTTGCCGTTGGGATATTCGTTGGAATATTGTCAGCAATAATGGGTGTTGGTGGTGGCTTCATAATGGTTCCTGCAATGATCTATATTCTGGGAATGCCTACAAAAGTTGTAGTGGGAACATCGTTATTTCAAATCATTTTTGTAACGGGTTTTACAACACTCCTGCATGCTACAACAAATTACACAGTTGACATTGCATTAGCTGTTTTACTGCTAATAGGAGGTGTAATAGGCGCCCAAATTGGAACCCAAATCGGAGCAAAGATGCAAGCCGAACAACTTAGAATTTTGCTCTCGGTTCTTGTGCTACTGGTTTGCTTGAAATTAGCTATGGACTTATTAATTGAACCGGCCGAACTTTTCTCTCTTGGGAAACTAGGAATTTAGCGATGCGGATCCTGTCGTTAGTAATACTTTGTCTGATGCTTTCTAAAACTGTTGTCGCAAGTGAACAAATAGTATTAGGCCTTAGTCAAGATGAAGTTGCAATAACAGCTAATTTTGATGGTTCTCAAATTCTTTTATTTGGTGCTATACAACGAGACGCTCCTGAACCGGATGGCAAAATGGGTGTGATCATTACCATAGCCGGGCCATCCAAACCAATT
>PYIJ01129016.1_pt1 | contig 10639 bp, 19 predicted proteins | sample 3578051 | NCBI WGS metagenome assembly PYIJ01 (sample SAMN08408021, study PRJNA431606) | Marine metagenome isolate SA_KN192-05_S13_5m, whole genome shotgun... | biome: marine; feature: oceanic pelagic zone; material: water; isolation source: surface water sample, 0.2-0.8 um fraction ... | reverse complement strand
GTTGCCATTTTTGTTTTCTCCTTATAAGAAGTCCAATGTAGGTTCTATCTACTACGCGGTGTTTAGTCCCGCATAAGTCTTCGACATCATTGCCAAAGCACTCTGGACAACAATATTTAACCAAAATGTTGCAAAATAATATGGTGTGTTTAGGATGAGGGGAGGGATGAACTCCCCTCAGGGGTTAGCATTACTTCTTAGTATAGATATGATACAAGATCCAAATTGCTACTAAACCTAGTAATCCTTGATCACTAAATCCCGACAGCAGTCCTTGTATATTTCCTATTACTGAGATGTCTGGCCAAAACGGGATGCCTTGACCATTGAATAATACCTCTAGGACAATGCCCAGAGCGATTAAAGATACGCCGACATCTGCTAGTGTCGATGCCCAACCTTTAATTTGTTTCATTATTTCCATCATCTTCTCCTTTACATGACATTAGTGTCATCAGTGTATATTGTATACTAAATCTAGTTCAAAAACTACCTTATTTGATTACAAGTGTCAAAACAAGCGAAAAAAAATTTGGTTATTTTATTAACACTGTATAGATTTGCTGGTAAGCGACTGGTTTATTCTGATGCCCAATTCTTGGCCGCATTGAAGTTTTGACGTGAAAAAGTTAGTCTATCTACCAACTTAACTGCTTGGCCGTCATTGTCTATTGCAACATAACCTTCTGGATTTGTAACCTCGTACCCTGTGTCTGTCTTAATAAACTGTTTGGTTGATTTGACTGAATTGATTTGCTTCAGTATTTCATTTTTTACTGCAATCGTTCTGTTGTGGATATTCAATATGTTTTCTACGCCTTGTGCATTTTCCGAAAATAGTTTGCCCATTAAGGCGACCATTTCATCACGTTTATCTTTTGCTTTATCTGTCTTAAGTTTGTCTTTTGCTTGTGCTTGAACATCTCTGTAGTAATTTAAAAATTGTTGCATCATTTCTTTACCACTCATGTTTAGTTTATTGCCACGTACCAGTTTGTTTATGAACTGTAACATATATGTGGTGAAGTCTTTGTTCGTGCTTAATTTCATCCATAGTGGCATAGGAACTTTTTCTACAAGTTGAGCAATTTGATCTACTTTTGTTTTAACTCTGAGAGTTTGTTCATTACTAAATGTGGCTGTACCAGATAAGTCTTTGTAATAAGCATCATCATACCAAACATTGCCATCTTCTCCAAAGCCACTCACGTCTACTCCAAACTCTGCATTCATTGTACCAAATGTGTCTCCTGAATATTTTGTATGAAACACTATTCCTATTTTGGATTTTGTAATTTTATCGTACAATTTTGATCCTTTTTGCACAGCATATGTTATGGTGTTAGGAGTAAATGTTAAGAATGCTTCTCCGTCAATACGTTCAGGTTTCAAGTCTCCTGGAGTGTACATTAGGTCTCCTTGCACAACGCCGTCAATGTTTAAATTTTGTAGATACCTGTGAGCATATTTTAATTTCTTATTCAATCCACCTGCAGGATGATTACGATCTATATCTTCAAATGTGTAATTGACTTTCGGAGTTTTTGCAAACACAGATTTTGTGCCAACAAACCATTTACCATTCAATGGATCCTTACCACACACAATGGCAGGTGCTCCGTCCCATTTGACCGTTACCTTTACATTGCCTTCAGTAGATCCGCCCAGCATGTCAACTAATCCGTACAGATATCTCACAGCAGATTTGGCACCAACCATGCCGTTGCGGATTATGTCCTCTTCTATGTGATAAAGGTGAACGTTTGCTTCTTCGGTAATAAATTGATTATACTTCATCTTTGCGATCTAAACTGTTATAGAACTTTTTTTCGTTAAGTGTTCTAATAGAGTTTACGAACTTTTTATGCAAGTCTTGGGCCTCTTCAAAGGAATACACCTGATAAAATTCTTTGATAGTATTGATAGCACCTTCAAGCACATGCTGGCTTTTTGCCTCCACTATATTTTTTCGAGTTGTACCCGGGGCGCAGGTTGCTATTTCTTCTAAAATTGATCTGGTTTTCCGTTTCATAAAAGTATTTAACTAGTTATAAATATTGATAACATGAATTATAACTTAAAAAAGCCGATTTGCCAAATGGAACAGTCAAAAAGATCGGGACTGTTTGCTAGATTATCCGAAATTGCTTACGCAGACAAGAAAGAAGCCACTGCTTTTGCCAAGGCTTTAGGCTTCACAAAGACACAATTTTTTGATGTAGATGGTGCTCAAGCATATCTATTTTCCAATGCAGATGACTGTGTGATTGCTTGTAGAGGCACACAACCTACAGAGTTTAATGATATCAAAGCAGATCTAAATTTATTCATGGTAGATGCTGAACTTGGAGGAAAGGTTCATAAAGGCTTTCAAAAAGAAGTAGATGATTTATGGCCAACCATGCAACCAGCAATTTTAAAACTTGGTGCTAAAAAAACGTACAAGGTAGATATTTGGTTTACAGGACATTCATTAGGTGCCGCAATGGCAACCATCGTTGCATCAAGATGTTATGAAGATCCTAAGTGTCCTAATCCTCAAGAACTATACACATATGGTTCACCTCGAGTAGGTAACAAAAAATATGTAGAAACGTTAAAAGTGACTCACCACAGATACCAAAATAATAATGACATAGTGACCAGAGTACCTATGTGGATAATGGGGTTTAGACATGATGGCATACATCATTACTTTAATTGTAATGGCATTGAAAAGAAACTGACTGGATGGGGTTATGTCACAGACAGACTGACTGGCATTTGGCGTGGATTACTCAAACTATCTTTTGATTCATTTTCAGATCATAACATCACAACCTATGCAGAACAGTGTGAAGGTGTGTTGGTTCTTAAAAAACCCCTCAAATAATACTAAACTTAAATATTGGCATGCATGATGAAAAAGTGTTGCGAGTTGTTATTCGCAACGGTAGAAAGATATGGGAGCCTTTAGAAGAATATGCTCCTAGGCCACCAGTGGATCCTATTTTCTTTCCAAATGAAGCACAAAAAGTTTTTATTGACTGCATTGATAAATGTGTCGCTTGGTATATTACAAAAAAAGCAGTGGGCAAGTTTAATCCAAAAGGACCTAAGCCACCTTTACACTACAATGATACCCAAGTAAGAAAGATAGTCAAACAAAAAGGTAAGCAGGAGTTTGAAGAAAGTAATTGGTTCATTGACTGGGATATTCATACTGCAAACATTAAAAAATTTTTGTCTTTGCCATTTACGAAAACTAAGATACAAGGCAACATTAAACTTGTGCCTTTCGCAATCAAATATGGATTTCAATTTGAAATAGCAGATGTATATGACTTTGTGATAGAGGGCCAACCATATGTGCTAGGAGTTGACTCATCTTTGTATCTCACATCAGACATGTGGGAAAGAAAGAGTCAGATAGAAGGAATAATTTTAGGAGATGGTGTGTATGTGCATCCAGGTTTACATCATAGGCACATAAGTTCTCCAGTGTCGTATTTTTTGTTAGATGCAAACACAACGCCTATTAGGTATGGAAAAAAATTGAAGCAAAAACCTTTTTGGATCAACTTCATGTCAGCACGAAAATATCATAGAGATAAAATTGCCATGTTATCTTTGACACACAAAGACATTTTTGACTACCCAAACTATTTTGTTTATGATGGTCATCCTAATGACCAGGCGGAGCAACCCAAACTATTTTGCGATTGGGGTGGAAAATATAAAAACCTCACATCTCCCGTAGTGAACGTTCCTATTAGACAATTGGTTGGCTTTGAACCTGACGACAAGATGAGAGATCCAAAGAGTATGGCTAAAGTAGATTCCATAGCAAAGGCCGTCCAGGACAAAAAAAGTTTACCACCTATACTGGCAAGAAAATATGAAAACGGTTACCAAGTGATAGATGGACATCATCGTTTTTGGGGACATAGGAAAGCAGGTGCTGATGCCATAAAGGCACAGATTGTTCCACCCGAAGATATAGAAGAGGGTATTACGCCGCAATGGAACCAGTTGGAAAAATACATGCATCGTGAAAGAACTGTGGATGGTAAAAGGACAATGGATATTAGTTCTGCACAACGTAGACAGATATGGAACGATAATCCAGAGGATTTTATTTCTTGTCACATGATGTTGGCACATTATATAGAACAAGACAACAAAGTGCAAAGTATCCAAAACATATCAAAAGAATACACAGATGCCTATGTTGAACTTGTAACAGAAACTACCACAGACTTCTTTTTTGTTACAGAAAAGACTGTGAAGCCTTTGGCTTTTGGTTTGTGTTTTGTAATGATTGGTTGCTATAGGTTCTTAAACCATTTGCGTAGATTGGGATTCAAAACATTTCATCCACACATAGACGAGTCTTACGATCAAATAATAGACAGAGATAGCAGAATAGAAACTGCATTTAAGGCATTCAAAAAATTTATTATGGAAGATAAAGACTTTGATGCACTGCAAAAAATATGTGATCATAACCGGAAACATCTAAAGTATCTGCAGGACACATATACATTTTCAGACAGGCAATGGAAAAAACTGTCTAGAGTAATCGACTTCTAATATACTTTACAGCCAACCTCGTCTTTTAACTTCTGCTGTGAACATTTGAGCCAGTTGTTCAGATCCTTTGTTGCTAGGATGTGGATCATCTTTACTTACAGTATCAAATGCTGTTGGTTCTGCTTTGATAACATTGTCAAACAACCAGGGTGTTTTACTGACTGTTTTGATTATTTTGTCGATGTTAAAATTTTCTACTAGATTTTTTTGTCTGGTCAATACTTCACGTATTTCTCCTCCAGACATATGCCATTGGAAGTATGGGCAACCATTTGTGTTCAAAAGGTGATTCACTGTGATTAATTTTTGTAACCAGTCCCAGAAATATGTCGAGGTAGAATAACTTAGAATCTGTGCCTCCAGCAGTCTTTCTGATATTGCCAGTTGCTGTTCTGTGAGTGTTGCTCCATTTTTGTGTTTGTTCCCTGCTCTCATTTGAATCCACTGTGCGTCATCATAGCAAAATTCAGTTCGTTCAATAGTGGTCCATTGAATTATAAAGGCAGTGTTCGATACATCATTGTTCCACACATATTCAGATACAGCACGAGCAATCTCACTGTTACTGCCGCCACTATCCCAAGTGAGATTGATAACAGGTGTGTTGATTTGTTCTTGTAGCCACTGACTCCAACACTTGGTTATTCCAGACTGGCCTGGTTTGGTGAAACTGCACCCCATTACTACAATTTTGTCAATGTTCATTATGAATAATCTGGAAGTGGTCCGCCGTATGCTTTCCCTTTGATCTTCTTGCCACCCACGGTGACTCGCTTCTTGCCTACTTTGTGACTCTTCTTACCAGAGCGTCCTCTTAGTCCTTGTGACTTACATGATGCCAACCATGATGCAGGCAGTTTATGATCTGGTGTGCTTGATCTACACACTTTGGCAGGAGCCGCCCCTATGGCTTCTGCTGGTGTTAAGAATATCTCCATTACAAACATATCTATATTTAACTAGGCCCCGCTGTTAGGTTTTCTGTATTAGGTACAGGCCCCGCTATTACTTTCTCAATCCTTTGATTTTTCTGCGTTTTCTTGCTGAGCCGGCTCTCATTTTGTTTGTTTGTTTAATGATACGTGATGCCGCTGATGTTCTCAGTGTTCTTGATCGTTTGAATGATGCTTGTCCGCTTTTTCTTTGACGTGTTTGTCTCGCTTTGATCCTTTTGTTCATATCAATTGGCTTGGTGCAAGTGGCCGGGTCCGCAACTACTCTGCCTTTGCGAGGGCCTGACGTACATCTAAACTTTCTCGTGGTTCCGCCTGTTCTTGTCCGTCCTAGCACTCTACCGGTAACTTCATCAATTACTTCAACGTCATATAATTCAAACAGTCTCATGTCAGTATTTAACCTTTCAACGCACACCTTTCAACGCACTGGCTTGAACGCACCTTTCAACGCTCTATGGCTGTGCCTATGCAGGTCTGTGCCTGGGTGGGAGACCAGAAAATCTGCAGATCTCGGGAGTGTTGCCCAGAAGCCACACCTGTTGCAGAAATGCAACACCTCAATCCATGTTGCAAAAATGCCACACCTGTGACCGCCACCACTCTTACAGTTATGATATTACCAAAAACAAAATCAGTCAACCCCGTCTAAAGGCTTCGGTAAGTATGGATATGAAAACTATCTTGATTCACCCAACTGATACAGAAAAGTCTATCCTATCCAAAATCAGCAATGACACAAGGTTTGCTATACTTGATGATCCTTTTCCTGGCAATCCTATGGGTTATGGTGTAGACACGGACAGGCCTCATTGGTTGCATACTATCATCGATCAGTTTCCTAATTGTACTTTTATAATAGGAACTAACTGGAGTGGAGTCAAATATTCTAACATGGTCACAATGCAACTCTGCATTCTAAAAGAAATATTCTGCAACCATTATGTCTATGAGCCAGACTGGGGTATGAGAAAATATACCACCAGCATCATCGGAGGTCAAACAAGAATCAACAGAACAATGGCTTCTTTTTGGTTGGCCAATAACTATCCCAAAGACCAATTGACTTATCATTACACACAGAACAATGACCTTTCTGCCATAGCCAAATACATAACAACGGCAAAAAATCTGCGTCCTAGAAGATTCCTATTGGACACTTGGCACCCGTTGGATATTGATAATGTTGAAAGAGCCGTGTGTTTCTTACTGCCAAATATTATTTCTAAAGCCTATATCAACCTAGGTGTTGAAAGTGTAAATCCACAATTGGAGGCTCCGCTCACGGAAAAAACTCTGCAGGCTTGGTTGGGTGGCACTCTGTTTCTGCCTTTGGGAGAGCATGAACCACACAAAGAAATAGAATCGTTGGGGTTTGAATCTTTCTCAGATGTCTTTGACTTCACTTGCTCGTCGAGCGAATCACACCATGACATGACAATTGGAATGTTAGAATCGAATAGGGACTTTATTATTACACACACGCAAGTTGAACAGGCATGGAATGACAATTTGAACAAGATCAAACAAAACCATAGGCTGGCCACAGATCGTAATCATTGGAAAACCATCTATCATGATGAACTTAAGGTGCTGTCAGAAGCAGTCAAAATGATAGATTTTTCACAGATTTCCAAGCGACAGCAATATTTAAAATTTTTTATCCAATAGAATCAAGCAGTTAGATCTGTTGTAAATGGTTGGCAGTTTTTCTGCTGACAGTATAATAGTGATATGATTAAAAAATTAAATTGGAGGTTAGACACATGATGGGGTATCAAGCAAAAGACCACACATTAGAAACTTTCACAATGTCAGCAGAAAATCCAGAATTCCACAAGAGAGTTGAAGTTTTTGTTGATGTTTGTGATCAAATACTAGCAAAAGACATCCTAAATTGGAACTACAAGATGAACCAAGAAGGATACACAGAATCAATTGAAGTTAAACAAGGCAAGAAATACATCAAATTGATCAAAACAGAAAACGGAGTTAGAGAATCATTGTTTGGATGGATTGATATGTCCAATGGTGATGTGTTGATGGGCCATACATATAATTCACCCTCAGAGTCAGAAAAAAGAAATCCAAGAAGCAATATTTGGAACGGTCAATACGGGACAGATTGTGTTTCACATTATGGCGTAGGCTACAAAGGCCAAAAATTTAACAATTATGGCTATGTCTTAGCGTCAGTTGACAATGTTGAGAACAGAACTACAATAAAAGAATTAAACAAGGATTAGGAGGTCCAAATGCAAAAATACAATAAAAAAAGAAGTGAGTTGATCATGGCAATCCATGATATGACTTTAGAAGATCTAGAAGATGTGGTTGAGGCAGTGAAGTTGAGAAGAACTTATCTACACGCATCCACGGCAAGATCATTTGCCAAAGGTGACAAGGTTGAGTTCACAGGCAGAAGAGGCGTTCAATTGCAAGGCGTGGTTGAGAAGGTGGCTCAGAAATATGTCACAGTTGATTGCACCATGTATGGTGGCTCTGTTTGGAGAGTGCCAGGGGCACATTTGAAGGAGGTTGCATAATGAAAGTAGGCACACTCAAAGAGATCATAGAAAATAATTGCCTAGAAGATGAGGCTCACATCAAGTTCTCAGGTGTGAGAGATGGCAAGACATTTGAAGGATATGAAGTATGGACCACAGAAGATGACAGTGGTAGAGAAACTATACATATATCAATCGCATCCGAAGGTGACTCAGACTTTGAAAGAGTTCAGGTATGGAAGAATTCAGAGATGATGAAAGAGTTTGCAGACAAGATACATGACTCACTGGAAAGAGTGACATGGGAACTTGATGAAGAGGATGAAGAAATAGAAGAACTCATGAATGATCTGTATAATGAACACTATTTTGATATGGCTGGCTTGATTGAGATGAAGCAACAGGCAGAGGCACTGATTAAGAAATATGATAAGGAGACAGCATGAGTTATCCCTATGATACTAGAGAGGATGTGGCCAGAGAGATATACTCCAATGGTTGGCATTCAGAAGAGTTCCGCAAGTTATATCCTACTTGGCAGGACTTTATGGAGTCAGATGACTTCAATGAAGAAATGGATAGATTAAGATCAAAATTTGAATAGGAGGAACAATGATCGAAAATAAAGAACAATTTAATGTTGATCAAGAAGTTGAAATGACATTATGGAAAATTAGAGAACTTGATATGAGATATCAAGCAATAATGGCTGGCCAAGGACATGGGTACAATGAAGAAGAAACTGTGGACGAAATGGAACAAATGGCAGAGTCAATAGGCATGACCTTGGAGGATGCCTATGAATATGCAGAAGAATACAGAAACAGACTGGAGGAGGCCGCTCATGGGTACGGATATTAATATTGTAGAAGCACAGAATGATCTAAAAACTGTGAAGAAGCAGGCAGAACAGATGCAATCAAACTATCCTGCAGGAACCTATATGAACACAGGTCTAGGCCAAATCATAGGCACAATAAATGAAAGACTGGACCGTTGGAATGCCATTCAGGCAGAAGAAGAATCAGAAGACATTATCGATATGGAAGTTGATATCCAAGATGAAGACTTCTTTGCACAGGGTGGTGAATAATGAAAGAACTTGCTATTGCCATAGGACTAGCAATTTTATTCACAGGCTTTATCACATGGGCATCACCATATGGCAGTCAGCATGATCCAATCGAGTGGTTGGTTTGGTTCTATCAGAATGTTAGTTGGGATCTATGATGGAAATAGTTGAAAGGGCAATCAAATACGCCACATTGGCTCACGGTGACCAAAAAAGAAAATACACCGGTGAACCTTACATCACACATCCAATCGCAGTGATGGAGATTGTGAAGACTGTTGCTCATACCAAAGAAATGTTAGCGGCCGCCGTGCTTCATGATGTCATAGAAGATACTGACCGTTCATATGATGACATTTATTATTACTTTGGTGACATAGTGGCAGACCTTGTGTTAGGACTCACAGATGTAAGTCATCCAGATGATGGCGATAGAAAATTTAGAAAAGCATTAGACAGACAGCATCTAGCAGAACAAGGTGCTGATGTTCAAACAATCAAACTGGCAGACATCATACATAACACATCTTCAACCAAAGAACATGATCCAGAGTTTTGGAAGATATACCAAAAAGAGAAGATTGCATTGTTAGAAGTGTTGACAAAAGGATCTAAGAGGCTTCATGCCAAAGCGATGGAGGTGCTATCATAATGGCACGAAAAAAGAAAACAATGGTTGAAGTTCTAGATGGGATGTATGAATTTGATTCAGATGATCTGGGTTGGTGTATGGTATATGGATCATACAGAGATCAAGGTTGTATGTCTGCCACATTCAAAGGCAAGACACAGACGATAGACAAGAACCATAAAGGAGGTGACTTTAAAATATCTCCTAATGTGGTAGCAAAATTTCTTAGGGAGATAGGGGTCACACTTCATTTTGAAACAGAAAAGAAACATTCGTATGTCTCTAAGATCGAACTCAAGCCATGGTCAGACTTCGAAAATTCTCTTAGAAAACCAGTGAAAAGCAAGGTTGACTGATTTTGGATAGATCATATAATAAAACAAATTAACAGGAGGTAAGAATGATTACATTTAATAGTAGAGACAAGGCTTTAGAACTTGTTGAAGAAGGGTTGGTATCAGCAGATGATATGTTGATAATGGCTCTTAAGTATATGTCCACAGACGATGTAGAAGATATGTTGGACTGTAATGAATTATCAGAAAGATTTTTAGAGGAGGGATACGATGCCTAATTGGTGTAATAACTCTTTGAGTCTAGTAGGGCCAACAGAAGAACTGAAAAAATTGCAACAGGCGTTCAAGGACGGCAGATTGTTTGACGCTATCAATCCTTGCCCTAAAGAACTTACTGGTGTAGACGCAGACTTTACCAAAAGACCCGAACTTGAAGAAAAGTATGGTCATTCTGATTGGTATTCATTTAATACCGCAGAATGGGGTACCAAGTGGGATGTTGGTTCTGATGACGATGATGCTGGTGAGATTGTTCCTATCGGAAAAGATAAAGAGACAGGACACACGGCAAGATGGTCAATCTTCTTTGACACGGCATGGTCACCTGC
>PYIJ01152937.1_pt1 | contig 10644 bp, 9 predicted proteins | sample 3578051 | NCBI WGS metagenome assembly PYIJ01 (sample SAMN08408021, study PRJNA431606) | Marine metagenome isolate SA_KN192-05_S13_5m, whole genome shotgun... | biome: marine; feature: oceanic pelagic zone; material: water; isolation source: surface water sample, 0.2-0.8 um fraction ... | reverse complement strand
GTTTAGTAGTCTTTTGGTCGCATGCATTATGTTTACTTCATCTATATTTGTTCCTTTTTCAAACATACTTATCGGTGGGATTAATTCTGAGGAAATACCTATGTCTATAGAATCTCTTAAATTTCGAGAAAAATCTATAAGACCAATAAATTGTTGATAGTTCTCTCGCCAAGAGTCCTTAAACTCTTTTATAAAATAATGATTGGCAGTATTGTAAAGATCTTGTGCTGAAGAACCATAAGTCCTATTTAGCATTGATGAAACAGCAAATTTTCTACTGTTGTATGTTTCTTCATTTTCAGTGTGTTCCGAAGCAAATCCTCTATTAAAAATTGAAACTTCAAAGTCTATATCTAATTCGAAACATATTTGTGAAAGGTAACTTGCTCCTATTAATGCTGATGCTAGAGACCATGGGTGAAGTTCGTCTTTATTTTTTTCAATCATTGATCCACTGCCATCAATAAGCAATGATATTGCATACGATTTATTTGAGAGCCTTTGCTTTTGTTCGAACATTCTTTCGTATCTCCCTGAAGCAAGCATGATTGGAACATGGGGAGACAAGTCACCTTGATCGAAACCACTTATTCTCTGCCTTTTTTGATTATGTATAAAATAAGGCTTTATTTTATTTGTAACCTTATATATAGGTAAATTCCATTGCTGGAGAAGGGATTCATATGTTTGAAGTCCATTTTTATACAAATTTTTAAAGTTATCTGGCACTTTGTTTTCAACAACTTTTGCTGTATTTCCAGATGGAAAATATATTGTTGATGAAGCACCTACTTTTGAAATGTGGTCGTCCATAAGGTTTAACTTGTCTTCATTGTTTTTAGAATTTGTTTGTCCTAGGAATTTTTGCAAGGTATTACCTGTTGTTACATTGTTAGAGGAGGGGATAAGTACTTTATTTAAATCATTAATTACATTTTCATCTAGGGATTCCTCAATTTCTTTCTGCTCGCCAAGATTATATTTTTCTAGGTCAGGAAGAATGTTATATCTTTTGCATATATCAATCATTTGTACTGTAGCCTCTACAACTTCAGATACATTTATATCTTCGTAACTCAATGTTTTAAGAATGTGTAGTGATTCGTTTAAAGCACTTATGACAGGTTTTTTATAATTGTTAAATTCAGGATCGATATAAGTTGTGATTGAGTGAAATAATAATGCTAAATACTGGCTAAAGTTTGTGAGCTTCTTTACTTCTGAATACGATTCTCTATATATATCTTCCAATATTGAATTTAAGCCTTCATATTGTTTTACGAATATTCTTTCTTCTATTGAATGGATTAATATATCAAATACATACTTTCCAAAAGGACCAGTAAGTATTTCAAGAACGTCATCTATATCTTCAACATCGTCAAGTTCATTCGGAAATAAATTTCTTAATGTTCCCGAATCGAGGGAGTAATTTTTAGTTGCATGAATTGCTTCATGGACAACTGTTCCAATCATTACTTCATCACGATTCAGACTTGTTTTTGATATAGTACTAACCAAAATAGATGGGTTGATAACGATGTCATTTTTATTATTAGATTTTGATCTTCCATAGCGAATGGACAAATCATCATTATTCATTTGTGTTTGTAAAAGACGGGTAATAGCAGGTCTAATTTTTTCAAAATCTTCTACTATTTGAGCTTCAATATTTTTTTTCTTTGAATTCATATATTCAACATTATCATTAACAACTAATGTTATAAGTATAAGGAATTATGCAACATGAATGAAATCGCTAATACAACAGTTTTAATTTCAGGTGGTGCAGGCGCTATGGGGCAGCTTACATCTGAATACTTAAACTCCAGAGAAGATTATGTACTTTCTGCTATTTACGATCCAAACTATGAAGGTAAGGACTACGACGTTTATAAAGAGTTGACTGATATAAAAGAAGATTTAGTAATTGAATTTTCTCCTGCGAATATTATTAATGAAAACGTCACAAAATTATTAGATGCTGATGCAGATATTATTATTGGCTCTTCAGGATTAAGTTCAGAGTCATTAACGAATTTAAAGAAAGCAGCTATTAATAGAAAAATTATTGTTATACCGAATTTCTCTGTAGGTGCTGCTTATCAGAAGATATTTTCAAATTCACTTTCAAGTAAATTTAAATCTGTAAACATAATAGAAAAACACCATAGTAAAAAACAAGATGCTCCTTCTGGGACAGCATATGATCTAGCAAACAGTCTCTCGCCTGAGTTACTCTCAAACGATTTAGAAGGTAAATATTCTGATGTAAATAAAGTTAATAATAAAAATATTTATTCACTCAGAGGAGATGAGTATTTAGCTGAACAGATTGTTAATTTTGATAACGATTATGAGTCTTTTCATCTTGAACATAAAGTAAATGATAGAAGAGCATATTTATATGGTATGAAGGTAGTTCTTGATCAATATAGAGAAATAGAAGGTTTTAATTTAGGTTTAGAAAAAATATTAACTGACCAGATTAATATTTAATTATGAACAATTTTGGCAAGTTACTAACAGCTGTAATAACCCCTTTTGATAGTAATGGAATTTTAAGTACAGATACTTTATGGAGACTATGTAAAAAGTTAGTTCATGAAAAATCTGAGGGCTTAGTTCTATCTGGTACAACAGGTGAGTCTCCAAACTTAACACAAGATGATAGAAAAATTATTTATTCAACGGCTAAAGACTCTGTAGGGGATAAAGCAAAAATTATTGCCGGCACAGGTACTTACTCAACTAAAGAATCAATAGAGTATACAAAAATGGCAAATGATTTAGGTGTTGACGGAATAATGATTGTGACACCTTATTACTCTAAACCATCCCAAGTAGGGATATTAAAACATTTCGAACTCATTTCTCAAAATACTGATTTACCTATTATGGCTTATAATATTCCTGGAAGAACGGCTACGCTCATTGAACTCGATACCCTTGAAAAGTTGGTTGATGATATTGGGATTCACTCTATAAAAGATGCAGTTGGTGACTTAGAATTTTCAAAATTAGAATTAGAAGCTTTAAAGGATAAAGTTGATATTTATTCAGGTAATGATTCAGAAACTATTGAGTTTATGAAGATGGGTGGAAAAGGAGTCGTCTCTGTCGCTTCACATGTTGTTGGTAAAGAAATATATCAATTAATTGAGTCTGTTAGTGCAGATGAGATAGAAGCAGCAGAGCAAATGCAAAATACTCTGATGCCTATTTTTGACATGCTGTTCGAAGAACCTAGCCCAGGTCCTGTAAAATATCTTCTTACAGAGACATGGGAAGATGTTGGATCTCCACTAATGCCCATTACAGACATTACACCTGATTTAGCCAATAAAATGTTGGATTATTACAAAAAAATTAAAAAAGATTAAACTTTTTCTTCTCTTATTTATGATATAATATATCCGTGGCTGTAAAGACATCCACTCGCAAAAGGGTGAATGGGCGAAAGCGGGTGTCTAAACAAAACAAGTTAATAAACGTAGACAGGGCAGTAACTACACTAAAATCTACAACAACCTCAACATTCTCTAAGTTCGTCCAATCTTATCAAGCTGTCGCAGTTTTTATGTTTTCCTTTGCTGTTCTCACAACTCTCTCTATTTTTTCTCAAGGTGGTCCAGTTGGAGAAGTTATATTTAATGTTATTCAATGGTGCTTTGGTTACGGAGTGTTTGCGTTACCAGTGTTCTTCTTTTATGGTGCAGCAATATTAATAAGAGATCGTGAAACTGTAAAATCACAAAGAGTTCTTATCGGTTCTTTCTATGTTCAGCTTTTCTCATCTGCAATTTTTCACTCTTTAATTCACTCACAGCCATTGTCGTTAAGTTCAGGTTCCGATTTATTATTAAAATCTGGCGGACATATTTCTGCATTTATTGTCTATCCTCTTACAAACAGCGTTGGCCTTCAAATGACTCATACTTTACTTTTACTCGGTCTAGTAATGTCAGTTTTGTATATGACTGACATTGAACTTAAAGATTTAATTGGCGGACTTCAAGCCATTATAAAATATATATATAAATTTATATATGCCTTCGTACTAGCTAGAAGAGAGTCTAGAAATATCTTCTTAGAGGATATCTACAAAGAAAGTGAACCTCAGCTAACTGAAGAGAAGACTGCAAAATTGTCTGCTAAAAAAATCAAAGAGAAAGCTTCAAACGTTTCTGCTATTACCGATTTTAAAGAAAAGAAAACTAACACATCCAAACCTAAAAACGTTAAAAATAAAGTTAACAATAAAACAGAGTATAAGCTTCCACCAGTCAAATTGTTAAAGAGTGGTTCTTCAGTATCTACTTCAAAAAAGCTTCTTCAAGAAACAGCAAATGATCTAACTCAATTACTAAAAGAACACGGGGTAGAAGCAGAATTAACAAATGTTGTTCCTGGTCCTACTGTTACCAGATATGAAATTGAATTAGCTCCAGGAGTAAAGGTATCAAAAGTAACCTCCCTATCTCATGACATTGCATATGCTCTTGCTACTCCAGACGTAAGACTATTAGCTCCAATCCCTGGAAGAAGTGCCATAGGTATTGAAATTCCAAATAGGCAGAGAAAACTTGTTTCTCTTGGAGATGTTCTTTCATCTAAAGAAGCTGCAGCTGAAAGCCATCCACTAAATGTTGGGTTAGGGTTAGATATATCGGGTAAGCCTAGATTATTAAATTTGTCTGAACTTCCTCATGTTCTTATTGCTGGCCAAACAGGAGCTGGTAAATCCTCATCCATCAATTCAATCGTCACCTCACTTCTGGTTAGGACAAATCCAGATGAAGTAAAGATGGTTATGGTTGATCCTAAAAGAGTTGAATTAGGTCAATATAATAATGTTCCACACTTGTTAACAAAAGTAATAACAAATCCTAAGAAGGCTGTAGATGCATTAGGTTGGGCTGTCTCAGAAATGGATAGAAGATACGATTTATTAGCTGACAGTCAGGTGCGTGACATCAATGGTTATCATGAGAAATATGATGCTGGTTTACTAGACGAAGAAAAATTTGATCGCTTTCCATATATAGTTGTATTTATTGATGAGTTGAATGACTTAATGATGGTTGCTGGTAGGGAAGTAGAATCTGCAATTGTAAGACTTGCTCAAATGGCAAGAGCCATAGGTATTCATTTAGTTGTTGCTACGCAGAGGCCATCAGTAGATGTGATTACAGGTGTTATGAAAGCAAATATTCCTTCAAGGCTTGCTTTCTCAGTAGCATCAACAACTGATTCAAGAGTTATTTTAGATCAATCTGGAGCAGAGAAATTAATTGGGCTAGGAGATATGTTAGTTGTAACTGCTTCAAATCCAAGACTTGAGAGAATTCAAGGAGCTTGGGTAACTGAAGGTGAAATTAAAGATGTTGTTTCTTGGGTTAAAGACCAAAAAGAAGCAGTTTATAATCCGGCTGTTACTGAAGAACAAAAGTCAACCTCTACTTCTTCTTCTGAAGATTTCGGTGAAGATGAAGAATTGATAGCCAAAGCAAAAGAATTAGTCATACGTTCTCAATTAGGTTCAACGTCGATGTTACAAAGAAAATTAAGAGTTGGGTTTGCAAGAGCCGGCAGATTAATGGACATATTAGAAGCTCATGGAATTGTTGGCCCTTCTGAAGGATATAAAGCTAGGGAAGTTTATGTAACTGTTGAAGAGTTTGAAACCAACTCACTTTCGTCTATAAATGAATCTTCTACTGAAACACCTGATGAAGATGCTTCTGAAAATACAGAAGCAATTACTGAAGTAGATGATTCAGAAGATAACTGGTTCGAAGAGTAATTAGCTTTTAACTACTTTTCCTTTTATTATTCTATTTCTTATTGATGCTGATATTGCATCTGCTATAAGAACTAAAACAATAGTACATATTAAAACAGTTCCAGCTCTTGGAAAGTCTCTGAATCTTAGTTGGTTTATTAATTCTTGCCCTACACCGCCAGCCCCAATAACTCCGAGAACTGCTGATGCTCTTAGGTTTATTTCAAACCGATATAGCCAGTAAGAAGTAATTGTTGGCATAACTTGTGGTATTACACCGAAAATTAATTCATTGATCTTAGAACCCCCAGAGGATTTTATAGCTTCAAGAGGCCCTTCATCAATACCTTCTATAACTTCAGAAGATAATTTACCTAACGTTCCTATAGAGTGTATTCCTAGAGCGAGTGTTCCTGTAAAAGCACCTAATCCAGTTATTGGTAAAAAAACAAAAGCTAAGATTAATTCTGGAAATGCCCTAATAGCATTTAATATTTGTTTTGTAATTCTACTTACCGCACCAACTGCAACGTTGTGTGCAGCTAAAAATGAGACTGGAAAACTAAAAATAGCTCCAATTACGGTTCCAGCCCATGCAATAAAAAGTGATTCGAATACTTTAGGTATGATCCTGTCAAAAGCTTCCTGACTTGTATCTAAAGGAAACATAGCACCCACCAAGATACCGATCTGTCTAGGAGCATCTATGATTCTTTCAATGGTTATTTCTAGCCCGGCAGCTGACCATAACGAGGCAAATATTATTACTGAAGTAAGTGTATATTTTAATATTTTGTGACTTAATGGCTGTTTTGGAATATTCATAATATTCTTTTTCTAATCCAAACACTGAACTGTTCAATCAAAATAACCACAACAAGGATAATTACAATAATTGGTGAAATCCTATCAAACCTTAAGAAAATTCTCTGGGTTTCAATAATCCTACCTACACCACCGGCTCCTACTAAGCCTAAAATTACACTTGCTCTAATACATAATTCAAAGATATATAGAAAATAAGCTGTAAAGTTTGGAAGTACCTGGGGTAACGCTGATGTAAAAACAGTTTGATTGTGTGTAGACCCAGTAGCCTTAGCTGCTTCCATTGGGCCTGGGTCAATACTATCAATAGTCTCAGATAATAATTTACCCATAATTGCTAATGAAAACATAATTAAAGCTAATACACCTGCAAAAGGTCCTATGCCTACAGCAACTGTAAAAAGCATAGCCCAGAATAAATCAGGAATCGTTCTAACTAAATTTAAAAAGGACTTGTATAAAAAATATGAATATTTGTTTAGATTTGTAGCTCTTGAGGCATAAAAAGAAAGTGGAAGCGCAAACGCACAACCGACAATACTTGCAAGTATTGCTATTTGTACAGTTTCTACAAGAGCATCTGCTGTATTTTCCCAAGCCCAGCTCCACTTTGGGTTAAATAATGGATCTGTAACGATTGCTCTATTTGCTAAATTTTCTGTAAAATCTTGTATATTAAATCCAACTCTTTGAAATGAAAATAATGTAAAAAGTATGGCAAAAGGTATTCCAATTGTAACTAAATATGATGGAGGTGGTTTCTTTGGAATGTTAGTCATTACCAATTAAATCAGAAGACTTGATAGAACGACCGTAAATATTTTCAAAATCTTCATCGGATACATCATCAACGCTTCCATCAAAGACTAATTTTCCATCCCTTAGGCCGATTAGCCTATCACCAAACTCTTTAGCTAAATCAAGAAAATGTAAATTAACAATTGTTGTTATACCTAATTCTGTATTTATCTTTTTTAAATAATTCATAACAACTCTTGATGTAATTGGATCTAATGAAGCTACGGGTTCATCTGCCAGCATTACTTTAGGTTTTTGAGACAATGCTCTTGCAATACCTACTCTTTGTTGCTGACCTCCTGAAAGATTAGATGCTCTTACATAAGCTTTCTCAAGAATTTCAACTTGTTCTAACGCTTCGAATGCAAGTTGCTTTTGATCTTTAGGCCATAAACCAAATATAGATCTAAATGTTGAGATAGTGCTTAACCTACCTGTAAGTACGTTTTTTAACACTGTAGATCTATTAACTAAATTAAAAGTTTGAAATATCATACCTATTTGAGATCGTATATTTTTTAATTCTCTTTTTTTGGCATTTGTTACATCTTTATCTTCTAAATAGACAGTTCCATTTGTAGGTTTAACAAGATTATTTATAGTTCTGAGAAGTGTTGATTTACCGGCCCCAGAGAGTCCAACAATAATAATAAAATCACCCTCTTTTATTTCTAAATCTAGATCTTTAAGGGCTTCTACGCCACCAGGATAGGTGACACTTACATTTTCAAATTTAATCATTTTAGATAAATTTTAACCGGGCTGTGGAAACAACCCGGTTAAAAATTTAAGTTTATTCGTCGTAAAGTCCGAATTCTTCAGCAGCTTGTTTTACTACATCGAATTCTGCATTGTTTGCAGGTACAACATCTGTCCAGCCGTATATTTCATCCATTACAGCAGCACCTTCTTCAGTTGCCATGTAATCAGATAAAATTTGATATATTTTATTTTTTATATCTTCTGGAAGATCTGTTCTTACAGCAACAACATCATTTGGAATTTCATCAGATATTCCGATTGCAATAACTTTTTCACCAACATCAGGGTTGGTTTTTCTTAAAGTTCTTCTTGCATCATCATAAGTAACACCAAACTTAGCGTCGCCATTATACAATCCGGAAATAACTCCATCATGTGATCCAGCAAATACTTGAGTAATATCTTTTTGGTAATCAATACCCATGTTCTTTAACTGTAATGAAGGATAAAGGTATCCGGATGTTGAACCTTCTTCAACAAATAATACTTTTTCACCCTTTAATACATTTAAGTCCGCCTCACAGGCATATCCTGGGCTGACTGTTACGTCAACTCCATCAATATTTCTGACTTCAGGAATTTTCCCGTCATCACCAAAAGTCCATCCAACCTGTAATGCTTTTACATCTGGAGATTCGGTTTCAGAACCCAAAATGAGTTGTGGAACGCCATCTATATTTTCAAATGCACCAATTACTGGTGGAGACTTACAAACACTCGCATCTGTTGTCCAGAAATTAGCATGGTAAGAGCCAGAACCATATCTTACAACCTTTGCTATTGCTTCTATTCTTGTTGGGAACACATTTAATGCATTAACATAACCCAATGTGTTAAATGCTCCAATGTCAGCTTGACCAGATCCCATTGCAACTAATAGTCCTGAAAAGTCACTAGTTACAAAACCTTCAACTTCAATACCTAGTCCATCAGTCAAAACTTTCATTAATGGTTTGATATTATCTTGAAGATCAGCTTGTTCTGCACTTGGGATGAAACCGAAAGTAATTTTGTCTAGTGTTTCAGCAACAGTAGTAGCTGGTGCATCTAGAGATTCGACTTCTTCAACAACTGCAGTTTCTTCTACAGATTCTTCATCAGCACTACCGCCACAGGCAGCAAGTACTAATGATAAAACGAGTAGAATCAGAAATGATTTTTTAGTCATTTTTCCTCCGCTAGCTTATAAGCTCATCATACATAAATTAGTTTTAAGGAGCTGTTTTTAAATTAAAAATTTGTTAAATCTATTTCACCAAAAGTACGAGAAATTATTTCTCCATTTGTATCCAGAACTACAGTTATTGGTTGACCAACAACCTTAAAATAATCCCTTAATTCAGGTGTAGAAAACCCAATCCTAAGATCACCATTTAAATTTTCATTTACCCAATTCATTGTTGTTTCATACTCACTATGAGCTAAAGCTATTACATCATATTGATCAGACAACATAGCTAATTCATTTTCAACGACAGGCAACTCCCGCCTACAGACGCCTCAGTAGTCTGCCCAAAATAAAATTATAGTTTTCTTATCAGTGAAATCCTCAACCTCTATATTTTCAGATGTATTTATAAATTCAAAAGATGTACTTGTAATAATCTCTGAAGAACTTTGTGAAGTTTCATCATTACCATCTTCTAATGTATTTGCTGAGCATGCAGCTAAGAATACAAGAATTAAAAATGATGATTTTCTCATAGTGCAATCATAATATTATTTTTATATAACCTTGCTATCCTAAACAATGTGAATATTGCACTTTTAAGCGTTGGAACAGAGATTTTACTTGGTGATACTGTAAATACTAACCTATCTTCGCTAGGACAGATTTTATATGACAATGGATTTATCCTTACTAGTGAAGTTACAGTTCCAGATAACAAAGCTCTTATACAGAAGGCAACTCAAGAACTTATAAATGATAACGATGTTGTAATTACATGCGGTGGAATAGGCCCAACAGAAGACGATTTTACAAAAGAAGTAATTTCCGAATTACTTGGTTTAAAACTAATACTAGATCAAAAACACTTAGATTGGATGAAGTCACGATGGGAGAGCAGGGGACTATCAATGCCTTCTACAAATATAAAACAAGCAGAGATTCCTGAAGGAGCTATAAAGTTAGATAACACTACAGGAACTTCCCCAGGTATTTATATAGAACATAACAAAAAACATATCTTTATTTTCCCTGGCCCACCTCGAGAGTTCATACCTCTTGTTACCGATGAATTGGTTCCATTTTTAAAAAATAATTACGAAACCGACAAAAAAAATTATCAATTTATTTTATTTTTTAATCAGGCAGAATCTGCGTTAGCTGAACAGATCGATGAATTTAAACCAAAAGGTTTAGACATAGCTTATTTAGCAAGTAGAGGAATAATAAAACTAAGAATTGATATAAACTCAGTGACTTCTGAGGAATTTGAAGTTTTTAAAAAGAATATAGAAAATAAATTATC
>PYIJ01142148.1_pt1 | contig 10656 bp, 9 predicted proteins | sample 3578051 | NCBI WGS metagenome assembly PYIJ01 (sample SAMN08408021, study PRJNA431606) | Marine metagenome isolate SA_KN192-05_S13_5m, whole genome shotgun... | biome: marine; feature: oceanic pelagic zone; material: water; isolation source: surface water sample, 0.2-0.8 um fraction ... | reverse complement strand
CAGGGTGATTTAATTTAACACCTCTTGCCAAACGTTTTCTGGCTACTTCTGCGGCCATTGCTATTAATAATTTATCTTTTTCTCTTGGAGTAAGTTTCATTTCAAATCATCCATGGTTTAGGTAATAAATTTCCACTAAGTCGCTTTAAGACGGGAATTAAAAAATGTCTCATTTCATAACTGTTGGGAGCCAAAGCTCGCAAAACAAGGGTATCTTTTTTTACCAAGGAAGCACCTGCAGTCTCGGGCAACAAAGATCGCACCACTGGAAGTAGCTTGCCGGCATCAGAGCCAATGTAAACAACTAGAACCATAACGTTTGCGCCATTCGCAATTGTGGCGCTTCTAAGGTGTTCAGTAATATTATTCGATAAGAAAAGCTTCTCTAAGAAATGTATGTAACCATTTTTCCTTATCTCAATATGGTCTCTTATTTTTGCAGAATTTAACCTTTCGCCACTTGCAATTCTTCCAAATACTAAGGGCTCAACCAGTAAACACTTACTAGTTTCATGCATATCTATGACGAGCGACCGAGAAAGATTGGAATTCTCAAAAAGTATAGTTTCTTGCGGCATCCAATGAAGCTGTGCATTTTTTTCAACTGTTACTTTATTTTGGATGGAGGCCGCCGTGAACTCCTGTGCCATGTACGCACGTTCTGCTGCTTGAGTTGTTAAAGTCAGACGTGCGTTTTTTTTCACAGTAGCATCTATTTTGAATTGATCACCCCCAGTTGCTCCACCTGCAGTATTGACAGTAACTGCTTGTAAAAAGCTGGTCTGATTTCTTGGAAACAATACTTTTAAAGATCCAGATTGATGTAGCTTATCAATCCGACTTCGTCCCTCCACATATTTTGCAGAAAGCTTTACAAAACCCCTTGCCCTAGGTTGGTCCACAGGCTTAGCATCTAAATATGTTCCTTTTATATTAATTAGCATCTCCCAGCAGAATTAATGGTAAAGCTAATGCCAGAAAGATTTGGCTTGTAGTAGAGATTTTAAAGGAGCCACATAACAATATTCACCTATCGCCTATTTTTTAAGCATTTTAAACAAATTTGCATTATAATCTAACATCTCTCCAGTTGCGCCTTCGAGTGATCTCTCTTCCAGACGACTAATTCACAATCATTCAAAGCCTTACATGCGGAATATAGGTCTGGTAAGACACGTAGGGCCGCCTTCGCATCCAATGCAGAGTGCAGGAGCTTGAAAAGTTGTAACTTTTACCTTGGCATTTTTTAAGACTTTTTCAGTCTCAGGAAGACTATTCAGCATCAAACATTCGCCGGGTGCCAAAGCCAACACGTTAGTACTCAAGGTATCGCTTTGATGAAACTCCCTTTCCGGCGCAGAAATTATATTGATATTCCTTTTAACCAAAAGTTTCCACAATCCTACCGGAAGTAATGGTTTGAAGACGAGGGCCGACTTAGTATCGACCATGCTGATAAGTGACATTAAATGTAAGCATGCATTCCTACCTTGGTAAAAAGGTAAGTCGAAAATATAGCATTTTACACCTATAGAATTTAAAATGTCTTTGACCTGTTCTGCACCATTTGTATTTGTCCTAAAACCTCTACCTATAAGCATAGTATTTTCATCAAGCCAAAGTGTATCGCCTGCCTCTGCAGTTCCAGGAGGGTCAATCTGTCCGATAATTGGTATTCCATTACTTCGATAGAAAGTGGCGTGCAGGTTTTCTTCTCCTCGCCTTCTTTCCTTTCCAGGTGACATTAAGATTGCACCATTGGGAGTCATTAAAGAAGCATCATAGGCAAATACAGAATCTGCATTACCCAGATCATCGCCCTTGATCCAATGGATCTTTACACCAAAATTTTCGAGAGCCGAAACAAATCTGTCATATTCACGGTCAATTTTACTCGGATCAAAATGCTTACCATAGTTCCAAGCGCTTGGTTCTGCTGTTATTATGGACTTTCCTGGACGTCTGAGTGCAACCTCTCTCAGGGGCGCAGTCATTGAAGCCACACCGTAGGTCATTCGTTTCCTTGAACGCGCTCAAGTTCGAGGCAATCCTCCACACAAAGCTTCATAGCTACTTCTTTTGATATGGCAGTACAAAATTCTCCATGCAAACTTGCAATGGACATATTATGAACCAGATCAGCTTCATAATATGTGCCATCATGGCCCAATGTGTTAATGGCAGCACAGGCATCATAAACCAGATAGGTATCAAACCCTAAATTACCAGCCATTCTAACAGTAGTCTCGATGCAATAATTCGTATAAAAACCCATAACCACAAGTCGATCTATTCCACTTCGTCTAAGTTCAAGTTCTAGTGAAGTCCCGATAAACCCACTATTTACGTCCTTGTCGACAACTATATCAGATTCATGGATATCAAGACCTTCAATCTGCTTTCCTGTCTCTAGGCTTAGTTTTAAAGGTGAGTTTAGCTCTCGGGAATTATGCCGTGTGAAGGCTACTTGCTTTCCAAGTCGCCGCCATTCGGTCAAGAGACACCGCATATTTTCTTCTGCACTATCATTATTTCTTTTTCCAGACGGCCCACCGTAATATTTTACGTCGTTAACACCTTCCTGAACATCGACTAACAAGAGAGCCGTAGATTTATCAAATTTTTCTATCATAAATTTTTATATCCATAGAAATTTAAGTAGTATCCTTGAGTTAAATACCTTGTCTTTGTTTCTTGCGAAACGCTTCTTGTCCCTCTCGAGCCTCTCTTATACTTTGCCGATCATTTATTTCTGGGACACCTACGTACCAGTCAGCACCACCAGGGGTCCATGAATAAGCATCCGAATTAATAGAAATTACAGTTGTTCTATCTGTCGTTTGAGCCCATTCCATGGCATTTTCCAGGTCAGAGAGGCTCTCGCAATGTTTGGCCAAAGCGCCCATTGCCTCGGCATGCTTGGCAAAATCAACATGTGGGGGATTATCTTTATTTTTTATCCTCGCATCTTTTAGTAAATTGTTAAAACCAGGTACACCCATACCTGTTTGCAGCCTGTTTATTACCGCAAATCCACCATTATCACACACAACAACAATCATCTTATGACCCGACAGAACTGATGAATAAATATCAGAATTCATCATCATGTATGATCCGTCACCCACCAAGACGATTGGAACGCCATCTCCATTCATGGCCATGGCGTGCCCCCAGGCTCCAGCTATTTCATATCCCATGCATGAAAATCCAAACTCACAGTCGAATGTATTAGATGCCTTCACGCGCCAATTTTTAATTGTTTCTCCCGGCAATCCACCAGCTGCTGTTACCATAGTATCCGTTGGTTTGGCATGCTTATTTACCACTGCAATAACTTGGGCATAACTTGGGAACGAGGCATTTGTGGGCGCCTGCCCTTTATCGATCGCTTCATTCCAATCGGAATAAAGTTTGCGTGCCTCATCTATACGACTCGCATCACAAACCCATCCATCAAGTCTTGAATTGAGTTCCTCTAAACATTCTAAAGCATCACCAACAATCGGATTTGAAAAATGCTTTTTTGCATCGAAGCGAGCAGTATTGATATTTATAAATTTAGCATCATACCGAAAAGTCGTCCAAGACCCTGTAGTAAAGTCCTGAAGTCGGGTTCCTACAGCAATTATTACATCTGCACTCTCTGCTAATTCTTTAGCAGCGTCAGTTCCTTCGATACCTATTGCTCCAACGTAAAATGGATGATCATGAACGAATGCTCCTTTCCCAGCGATCGTTTCCGCAACTGGTATCATCCTGTCTTCAGCAAATTTCACAAGCGCCTCTACAGCACCTGAATACCGTACTCCACCACCGGAAATAATAAGAGGTTTCTTTGCGGTTTTTAATATCTTTACAGCTTCGTCAACTTGCTGAATATCAGGTCTGCTTCGTGGTATTCTCCAAGTTGTTTCAGTGAAAAATTCTACTGGATAATCATAAGCTATTTCCTGTACGTCCTGTGGTAATCCGATAAAAGCAGGTCCACAATCTGCTGGATCCATCATCGTAGCCACTGCCTGTGGCAGTGAAGAAAGTATTTGAGCGGGATGAGTGATCCGGTCCCAATAACGCGAAACTGCTCGAAAGCTATCATTCACCGTCATCGAAGGTTCACCAAAATGCTCTACTTGTTGTAAAACGGGATCTGGTAAACGGTTATTATAAGTATCCCCAGATAAAAGCAAAACAGGCAATCTATTCGAGTGTGCCACTCCTGCTGCAGTCACCATGTTAGTTGCACCTGGCCCAACCGAAGTAGTCGCAATCATAATTTGACGGCGCAGTTTGGCCTTGGCATATCCAATTGCCGCTAAGGCCATGGATTGCTCGTTTTGGCCACGCCATGTAGGCAACCGGTCTTGAACTTGTTCGAGGGCTTCCGATAGGCAAGTAACATTACCATGACCAAAAATACCGAATACTCCAGCAAATAATTGATGACGTTCCCCGTCTATTATTGTGTGTTGATTTATTAAATATCTTACAATTGCTTGACCAACTGTAAGCTTTACTGTTTTCCCAGTCATCTCACCCTCTAGAATTTAATTAATTGGCATGCCAAGCTATGCATATTGACAAATTATCACTATTGCAATTGAAACGTTAGACGGTAATTTTGGCAGATCTGAAGGGGTCATAGATGCAAAAAAATAAATTAAAAGCTTTATGGTCGAGCGGGCAACCAATTCTCAACGGTTGGTGTTCGATTGGAAATTCCTTCACTGCCGAGATAATGGCCTCGCAGGGGTATGATAGTGTAACCGTAGATATACAACATGGTGCATTGGATTATTCCGATGTTTTGCCGATGTTCCAGGCTATGCAATCTTCAGGTGCAACACTTATGGCACGTGTGCCTTGGCGTGATCCAGGTTATATAATGAAAGCTTTAGATGTTGGTGCAATGGGTATTATCTGCCCAATGATAAATAATTCTGAAGAGGCAGCAGAATTCGTATCCTACATGCGTTATCCACCGCTAGGTCAACGCAGTTTTGGACCAACTAGGGTGGCTGTTTCAGTTCCTGACTACGGGGTTGAGGCTAATAATGAAGTTTTGGCCTTTGCAATGATTGAAACAGCTGATGGTGTGCAGAATTTGGAGGCCATCGCGGCCACAGCCGGTTTAGACGGCATATATGTTGGACCGGCTGATCTTACTCTCGGAACACAGCAAGGCCGTTTGGCTCCGGGGCTTGATCGAACTGAAGACGAAATGGTGGCTCTAATTCAAAAGGTAGCCGGTGTTTGTAAAGAATACGGTCTAATTGCCGGCATTCATTGCGGAACTGCTGAATATGCATCAAAAACTATTGGATGGGGCTATAACTTAACTACTATTGGTGGAGATACCAGGCTGCTCGCAAGTGCAGCCGGTGCGTCAGTTTCTTCTTGGCGGAAACTAACTGGGCGTAAAGAAAAAGCTCAAGTTACCGGTGGAGTTTACTGATGTCCAAATTGCTTGTTGCTGGTAAGTTGCATCCAGCAGGAGTGAGCCGAATTTTTGAGTTGGAACAAGAAGGATATTCAATAACCTACATAGAGGATATTACAGAAGAATCTTATGCTAGTTTAATTTCAGACGTTGATGCGCTTATAATACGAACCCAACCACTTTCCTCAGAAACTTTAGATAATGCATCCAAGCTAAAAGTCGTATCTCGTCATGGAGTTGGATATGATGCAATTGATTTGAACGCATTAAATTCACGTAAGATCGCCCTTACAATTGTTGGTGATGTGAATTCGGTTTCAGTCGCAGAGCATGCAATGATGCAGCTACTTGCTTGTGCAAAACATGTCATCCGAGGGGATCGCTCAGTTCGTGATCCATCTAAATGGAACTGGCGAAATCAACTTGAACAACGGGAAATTTCAGGAAGTAACCTTTTAATAATTGGATTTGGTCGTGCTGGCCAGAAGTTGGCACAAATGGCGAAGGCTTTTAATATGAGTGTTAAAGCTTTTGATCCTTACATATCTCCAAAGCTATGGCCAGATAACGATGTGCTCAAAGTCATGGATTTGAAGCAAGGATTAGCCTGGGCAGATTGCTTATCGCTCCATGTACCCAAAAGTGAAAAACCACTTATAAATACTGCAGAGTTTGCTCAGATGAAACCTGGAATGATAATCGCAAATACATCAAGAGGAGGTGTTGTTTGCGAAAAAGCTCTCTTAAACGCGCTTAATTCAGGAAATGTTCACGCCGTAGGTCTTGATGTTTTTGAGCAGGAACCACCCTCCTCTGAGGAAGCGCTTTGTAATAGAGATGACACTCTTTTGTCTCCGCATATTGCTGGACTTACAGATAAGGCTAGTGAACGCATGGCTTTAGCATGCATTGAAAATGCAATTAATTATCTCAATGGGACAATAAACCCACATTTAATTGTTAATAAAGAAGCTTTGCTATGATAAGTAAACCTACCCTTTCTATCGGCCTTATAGGCTCAGGCTTTATGGGAAAAGCACATGTTTTCGGCTTCGCCACAGCTCAAAAAGTTTTTGATATCCCAGCAAAAGTAAATCTTCACACTTTAGCAGACATAGATCAACAGACTGCAAAATCCGCAGCAGATGAGCTTGGCTTCATAAATTCAACAGATAACTGGCGTGATTTAGTGGAAAACCCCGAAATTGATATAATCGACATTACGGCACCTAACGCACTTCATAAAGAGATGGCTCTTGAAGCGATCTCCGCCGGCAAGCATGTCTATTGTGAGAAACCTTTAGCGCCCCTGTTTTCCGACGCATTAGAAATGACAAATGCTGCTGAAAAAATGGGAGTAAAAACACAGGTTGGTTTTAACTACTTATGTAACCCAATGATAACACTGGCGAAGGAAATGATTGCCGCCGGAGAACTAGGTGAAATTCGATCATATCGTGGAATTCACGCGGAAGATTATATGTCGAATGCTAATGACCCGTTTACATTTCGCCACGATCCAGCGGGCGGCGGAGCACTCGCTGATTTAGGCAGTCACGCATTAGCTACAGCAGAATTTCTTTTAGGAGAGATTAAAGAAGTAATGGGGGATTGCATTAATTTAATTTCTGAGCGCCCTGACATTTGTGGCGGAAATAAGGCCGTAAGAGTAGACGATATAGGACGGGCTTTTGTACGATTTTCTAATGGAGCTTCAGGTTACATCGAAGGAAATTGGGTGGCAACCGGCCGAAAAATGCAACATGATTTCGAAATTCATGGATCAAAAGGTGCTCTTTTTTTTAGCCAAGAGCGATTAAATGAGTTACACTTTTATTCTTTAAACGATGCAATAGGCCGTCATGGATTCAGAAAAATCGAGGCTGCACCCAATCATCATCCATACGGTAATTTTTGCGTGGCGCCAGGACACCAAATTGGCTTTAATGATTTGAAAGCAATAGAAATTGCTGGCTACTTAAATGCAATTATGGGAATTGGGCCTGAGCCATTCTCATTTAGGCAGGGAATGCGTATCCAACACCTTATTGAGTCTATACAAAAATCATCAAAAACTAGTAGATGGATTCGAGTTTAAAATAAGAATTTTGAAGTTTATTTTTCTTAATTTACTAAGCTGATTTATCAGTGAAGGAACAACAATTGTGTTATACGAGCAGCCCACGAGCTTCAACCTTTATCACGTCTATTATTTTTGAATCACGAACCAAAACTAATTCATTAAACATATTTACGACAACACATACATGATTAGGTATTACTCGAACAATTTCTCCTACGTCAGGTTGAACTGCGCAATTTATAAGATTGAGAAAACCATGCTCCTCAGCTAATTTGTCAATAATTGCGTCCGGATATTCGAGAATTGAACCATAGCCAGTTAACCCACCAAGATCTGAGGTCAATGTTTTTGAGCCTGCGTCTAAAATACCGCGGTCTTTACCAGCACGACTTACTACACTGGTATAAACTCTAAGAGCACAGTCGTCGATCGTAGCAAATCCATCATTAATCATCATTAAATCATTAAAAACACATGTTCCGGCCCTGTGCTCTGTAGACCCACTTAGCTTTCCTACGCTTTGAAGGTTTGGAGTGCCCCCTGTAGATACTATTTCTGGGATCAAATTTATCTGATTCAAGAACTTTATCAGTTTTTCATTGAAAAACTCTGCTTCATTCCAGTGATCTTTAGTTGGGTAATAAAGAAGTCCTTTAAAATTAAGATAGCTGTCATCTTCAATCAACTTAGCCAAACGAAACGCTTCTTCGGGAGTTTCGACACCAGCACGCTTTTGACCTGTATCACATTCAACTAACACATCCAAAACGCGCCCCGCATCCCTCGCAGCATCAGAGTAAGCTTTTATTGAATAGGTGTTATCGGCACATACTTTCAAGGAGATACGTTTTTGCAAAGCTGTTAGTGCACCTGACGCCGCAGCACCCAGTACGTTAGTTGCTATAAGAATATCCTTGACGCCCGCACCTGCCATAACTTCTGCTTCACCTAATTTCTGGCAAGTGACCCCAGATGCTCCCGCATTAAGTTGCATACGGGCGATTTCTCCAGATTTATGAGTTTTAATATGTGGTCGATTTGAAACCCCTGCTTTGTCACAAAGTTTCTGAACACGAGAAATATTCTCTTCTAGAACATTTAGATCAACAACGGCACAGGGTGTACCATATTTCTTAATTATATCTTTCTTTAATGCCAGCAAATCGCCCATTATATGACCTCTTTTGTCTTAGAAAGTTACTTAAGTACTTTTTATCATATCTGACTAATTTGATCATTCATAGTGAGCCCTTCGGTCCCCTTACATGTTTTATAAGTTACAGGATCTACTTTTGATTTGGCTATCAATGCATGAAAAGATCACCATATCTATTAGTCAAAAGATATAACTTAATATATTAATTACTTTGATAAGAGGAACATTTTAAAGTTACATATCATGCCACATGATTTTCGTACAAATGCTGAGATAATTGTAAAGACAAACGTAAAAGGTGAAATATTTGAGTGCAAGGAAGGATTAAGCTTTTGGGGTGGGGTGGACCCTAATACGGGGTGTATAATTGATTTACACCATCCTAATCATGGTAACTTTCTATCTAAAAAATTTATACTAATGCCAACGTCCAGAGGATCATGTAGTGGTAGCGGTGTTCTTTTACAATTAGCACAAAATGGACTTGCTCCAGCTGCACTAATTTTTCATGAAACAGAAGAAATTCTGACTTTGGGTGCAATTGTAGCAGAGCAGTTATTTGATAAAAAGGTCGCAATGCTTAGAATACCAAGAGATATATATTCTGCTCTCGCTATGGCAGATAAAGCAGAAATTTTTGAAAATACGCTCATGTTTGGATCAAAACGTATCAAACTACGAGAGTTAAATATTGATACACTGAATTTAACTTCAAAAGACCAAAGTATTCTTGACGGAAATTATGGGGCTGCTCAACAAATAGCCATGGAAACAATATGTAAAATGGCAGCAATACAAAGCGCCAAAGAATTGATTGACGTAACAAAAGGACATATAGACGGCTGTATTCTTGCTCATGATGCAAATTTAATTTTTGCTGAAAAAATGTACCAGCTGGGGGCAAGCATAAGCATTCCAACAACAATAAACGCAATTTCGGTTAATCGTAATAACTGGCAGAGCCAAGGAATTAAACCAGATTTTGGAAATAAGGCGAGCCGTCTTGCGGATGCCTATGTAAAAATGGGCGCGCTACCGACCTACACATGTGCTCCCTATTTGTTAGAAGAAATACCCAAAGAGCATGAAGTTATTGGGTGGTCCGAGTCCAATGCCGTAATATATGCAAATTCAATTTTGGGGGCAAAAACACAAAAGCATCCTGATTACTTTGATTTATTTGTTGCTATGACAGGGCGGGCACCTAAAGCAGGTGTATATCTGAGTGAGGAGCGAATGCCAAAATATGAAATCAGCATTGACTTACCAGACAAATTTGATGACTCGATTTGGCCAATGGTTGGGTGGTTAATAGGTAAGTTTTCTCCTAACAAAATTCCCCTAGTAACTGGTCTAGAAAAAACCTCACTAACAGGTGATGATCTGAAAGCACTTTGCGCTGCATTTGGCACAACATCCGCCGCACCAATGCTTCATATAAATGGACATACACCCGGAGATAAGCTTTCAAGTATCCAACAAATGGATAAATTCAAAATTACCCATGAACATTTAGTGAAGCTTTGGGAAGATTTTAATAATGCTGATATAAATGTTGATCTAGTGGCCATTGGCAGCCCACATGCCTCGTTATCAGAGTGCCGTAATTTTGTAAAATTTTTTAATGGAAAATCTTGTAGTCCAAATGTCAAAACAATTATTACAATGGGACGTGATGTACTTTCCCAGGCGAAAGAAGAAGGCATACTGGAGGAGTTAGAGAGAACCGGCATTCAGGTTATTTCTGATATCTGCTGGTGTTCTATTACCGAGCCAATTTTTCCAAATAACACTTCTGTAATTATGACTAATTCAGGTAAATATGCACACTATGCACACGGATTGACTGGTAGGAAAACACGCTTTGGTAGCTTAGAGGATTGCGCAAAAACAGCACAGAGTGGTTTAGCAAAATCTGATTTACCCAGCTGGCTATCAAATTAATCCTATAGTGGAAAATAGTCTAAAGTAGTGATT
>PYIJ01274949.1_pt1 | contig 10659 bp, 11 predicted proteins | sample 3578051 | NCBI WGS metagenome assembly PYIJ01 (sample SAMN08408021, study PRJNA431606) | Marine metagenome isolate SA_KN192-05_S13_5m, whole genome shotgun... | biome: marine; feature: oceanic pelagic zone; material: water; isolation source: surface water sample, 0.2-0.8 um fraction ... | reverse complement strand
GTCGGCTACGCCTTGGGGTGGTGGGCCAGTCGGCGAGATTCCAGCCGTAGCACGTTGGCGCAGTCGCTCGTGTCCGGCGGAATGCTCAAGGCCATTGCAGATTCGTCGACCTTGGACTACCAGCAAACGTTGACGGGGTTCAAATGGATCGGCCGGATCCCGACCTTGCGGTTCGGCTACGAGGAGGCGCTGGGCTATTGCGTCGATCCCGAAACCGTGCGCGACAAGGACGGAATCACCGCTGCGCTCGCGGTGGTGGACCTCATCGCTGAACTGAAAGCCGAATCCCGATCGATTCTGGACCTCCTAGACGATCTAGCCCGTGAACACGGCCTATACGCCACCCGGCAAGTGTCACTTCGCGTCGCCGATCTCTCGACCATCCGCACCATCATGGAGTCGCTACGCAGTCAACCCCCCACCACCGTTGGAAAGCGGGCAGTAGAGGCGACCGTCGACCTTCAACAGGGAACGGATCTTCCCCCAACCGACGGACTCGTCCTCACTCTCGCCGGGCAGGGCCGCATCATCGTGCGGCCGAGCGGAACCGAGCCCAAGATCAAGGCCTACCTGCAAGTGGTAGTAGAAGTGGGATCCAGTATGGACGACGCCCGCGAGACCGCCGAGCGTCAACTCGACGATCTAGCCAACGATGTCGGACAGTGGTTCTCCGGCTAGCAGCCAAGCCTCGTGTCTTCGTGTTTACAGTTTTTCAGCACACAAGTGACGCCCATTGGACGCAAAACCACCAGCCAGGCTCCTGCGCGACTGCACACAGCCGGTGGCGATACCCTCATGGCCGACCAGATGAAATTCACGAACAAAGAGAGCGACGCGACGGTGGACAACAGCACACTCACCAGCCGGCTTCACGGGTTGCCGGGGGTTGATCAAGTGGGCCTCGAAGGCCGCGCAGCCACGCTTGCCACTCGCTCCATCAAAAAGGACTCAAAGATCTGGGCCATCGACACCGCCATCTCGATGGTGGACCTGACCACGCTTGAAGGCATGGATACCGACGGCAAAGTCCGCGCAATGTGCGCAAAGGCGCTCCACCCCGATCCCACAGATCCGACCTGCCCCGCGGTAGCGGCGGTCTGCGTGTACGGGGATCTGGTGGCGACCACGCGCGCCTGCGTCGGAGATCGAGTCCACGTGGCGGCGGTCGCCACTGCCTTTCCCAGCGGACGGGCCAGCATGGACGTGAAACTCATGGACACCAAGCAGGCCGTGGCAGACGGCGCCGATGAGATCGACATGGTGATCGACCGCGGCGCCTTCCTCGCCGGCAACTACGCGAAAGTCTTCGAAGAGATCGTTGCCGTGAAGGAGGCGTGCGGCGATGCCCACCTGAAGGTGATCCTCGAAACCGGAGAGCTGAAGACCTACGACAACGTTCGTCGGGCCAGTTGGCTCGCCATGCACGCCGGCGCCGATTTCATCAAGACCAGCACGGGGAAGGTGTCCCCGGCGGCCACGTTACCGGTGACCTTGCTGATGCTCGAAGCCGTTCGCGACTTCGCTGACGAGACCGGCACTCGCATCGGGGTCAAGGCAGCCGGAGGTATCAAGACGAGCAAGGACGCCATTCGCTACCTGGTGATGGTGAACGAAACCGTGGGCGAGGACTGGCTCAACCCCGACATGTTCCGCTTCGGAGCTTCGAGCCTGCTCAACGACCTACTCATGCAACGTCAGCGCATGCGCGACGGTCACTACTCCGGCCCCGACTACGTGACGATCGACTAGACAGACCACGAGGACATCCCATGCCATTCGACTACGCCCCCGCACCGGAATCGCGTTCCATCGTGGACATCGAATCCAACTACGGACTCTTCATCGGCGGATCCTTCAGCGAACCCTCCAGTGGCGACTTCTTCTAGACCATCAATCCGGCTACTGAGGAGGTGCTCAGCGAGGTCGCCGAAGCCGGCCAGGCTGACGTGGACGCCGCCGTTGCGGCCGCCCGCCGGGCCTACGACAAAACCTGGTCCAAGATGTCCGGCGAGGGCCGCGCCAAGTACATCTTCCGAATCGCCCGCCTCATCCAGGAGCGCTCTCGTGAGCTCGCGGTCCTGGAGACCTTGGACAACGGAAAACCGATTCGAGAGTCCCGGGATGTTGACCTACCGCTCGTGGCCGCGCACTTCTTCTACCCCGCCGGCTGGGCCGACAAACTCGAGTTCGCCGGCTACGGGCCCGATCCGAAGTCTCTCGGCGTCGCCGCGCAGGTGATTCCGTGGAACTTCCCGCTGCTGATGCTTGCCTGGAAAGTCGCCCCCGCCTTGGCCTGCGGCAATACGGTGGTGCTCAAGCCCGCGGAAACGACGCCACTCACCGCTCTCGCGTTCGCCGACATCTGTCAACAGGCCGGACTCCCACCAGGCGTCGTCAACATAATCACCGGTGCCGGCGAGACGGGGCGCATGCTCGTCGAGCACCCGGATGTGGACAAGGTTGCCTTCACCGGCTCGACCGAGGTTGGGAAAGCCATTCAGCGGGCGGTCGCTGGCACCAAGAAGAAGCTCACCCTCGAGCTCGGTGGCAAAGCAGCCAACATCGTCTTCGACGACGCTCCCATTGATCAAGCCATCGAGGGCATCGTCAACGGCATCTACTTCAACCAAGGACACGTCTGCTGCGCCGGAAGTCGGCTTCTGCTCCAGGAGTCCGTCGCCGACGAGGCGTTGGCCTCCTTGAAGCGCCGCCTGACGACCCTTCGCCTCGGAGACCCGCTCGACAAGAACACCGATATCGGGGCCATCAATTCGTCCATGCAGTTGACCAAGATCGAGGAGCTCACCGCGTCCGGTGAAGCCGAAGGAGCCGAACGCTGGAGCCCCACCTGTGCGATCCCTGACAAGGGCTTCTGGTTCCCACCAACGGTCTTCACGAACGTCACCCAGGCTCACCGGATTGCCCGCGAGGAGATCTTCGGTCCCGTCCTGTCGGTTCTCACGTTCCGCACTCCCGAGGAGGCCGTCGCGAAAGCCAACAACACTCCCTTCGGGCTTTCGGCAGGAATCTGGACCGAGAAGGGCAGCCGCATTTTGTGGATGGCGAGCCAGATGCGCGCCGGAATCGTCTGGGCCAACACCTTCAACAGATTCGATCCCACGAGCCCCTTTGGAGGCTTCAAGGAATCGGGCTTCGGTCGAGAGGGCGGAGTGCAAGGTTTGGGTGCGTACCTCAACGTGGAGGATCCATCATGAGCAGAGTCGATGTTCGCAAGACCCACAAACTCTTCATCGGAGGGGCTTTCCCGCGGAGCGAGTCGGGACGCACCTATGAGGTCACCGACTCCAGGGAGCAATTCCTGGCCAACATGGCTCTGGCCAGCAGGAAGGATGCCCGCGATGCGGTGTTGGCGGCACGCTCCGCCGTCGCCAAGTGGTCGTCCGCCACCGCCTACAACCGCGGTCAGGTTCTCTACCGGATCGCCGAGGTCATGGAAGGCCGCCGCGAGCAATTCATCTCGGAGGTGTCCGACTCCGAGGGTGTTTCGTCGAGAAAGGCGGGCGCCCATGTTGACGCCGCGATCGACCGGTGGGTCTGGTACGCGGGCTGGGCGGACAAATACGCCCAAGTGATCGGCAACACCAATCCCGTCGCCGGACCCTTCTTCAACTTCTCCGTACCCGAGCCCACGGGAGTCGTGGCGGCGGTGGCACCGCAGGACGCCAGCGTCCTCGGCTTGGTCAGCGTCGTTGCCCCCATCATCGTCACCGGCAACGCCGTGATCGTCATGCCGAGTTCGTCCCGACCGATCCCGGCCATCACCCTCGCCGAATGCTTGGCCACTTCCGACGTTCCCGCAGGTGTGGTGAACATCCTCACGGGGGCGCCGGCGGAGGTTATGCCATGGCTGGCCGAGCACGCAGATGTCAACGCACTCGACCTCACCGGGATCGTCGACGAAGGGGTTGCAGCCGACCTTGAGCGAAGCGCGGCCGGAACGGTGAAACGTGTGCGCGGGGCCGCTCCCCACGCAGACTGGCAGGCGCCCCCGAGCCTGTCTCGCATTCGGGCCTTCGTCGATGTGAAGACGGTGTGGCACCCCATGGGTGTGTGATGTTCACGCAAGGATTGCGCTCGTGAGCATTCGACGCGCCTACGCGATCGCTGCAAGCATCACATGGTTTGGCCTGGGCTTCGGCTTGATCCTGTCGGCCTTCAACCTTTATCCGCCGGTGGATGTGCCTCCGGGTCTTTTCGGGGTGAATCCGGACGGTCTCGCGGGTCTCGCGGGGCGCGTTGTCGACTACATGAGCGCCTTCACCGATCTTTCGAACATCATCGTCGCCATCGTGTTCACGATGCTTGCTCGAAACCCCGACCGGGGCGGACGCGTCTGGCACGCGGTGCGCATGGACTCACTGGTGATGATCTCGATCACCGGCCTGATCTATGCGATTGTCCTCGCGCCGGATGCACAGGTGGAAGGGCTAGAGGTCATTGGCAACACCCTCAAGCACATGATCGTGCCCGTCATGACGGTAGCTCTGTGGCTCATCGTCGGTCCACGCCGGCAAGTGACGTTCGCGTCGGTGTTCACCGCCATCGTGTTTCCGATTACCTGGGCTGCCTACACGCTCATCCGAGGACACTTCATCGAGAAGTACCCGTATGACTTCGTCAATGTGGTCGCCTACGGACTTCCTGCGGTTCTGATGAACATTGCCGGGGTAGCGGCTCTGGGCATCGTGCTCGGTCTTGTCTTCTGGGCGATCGATCGCCTGCTCAGTGGGCGAGGTAGTACCTCGAACTCGGCCACTCCTGTCACGAACGAGTCCTAGCCACCGCTTGACGGGCAGCTCTGGTTGCGCTGGCGCCATAACTCCCGCCGAAAAGGATGGCGTGGACGAGCAATGGGTAGACCTGATGCAATTCGACACGTGCTTCGTAGCCGTCATTCAACGGGCACTCGTCGCAATAGGCCTCGAGTACGACATCCAGGTAAGGCAGGCCGAAGAGCGCCAACATGGCCAGGTCAGTCTCCCGATGCCCACCGTGGGCCGATGCGTCGATCAGGACACAATCATGTCGACGCCACAGAACATTGCCGCTCCATAGGTCTCCATGGAGGCGGGCGATCGGATCGGGCGGGCCGATCAGCAGCGGATCCTCGGACTCGAGGTGATCACACAACACGGCGAAGTCCTGCGCCTGAGCCGTGCTGATGGCGCCCCGTGACAGGGCCAGATCGGCTAAGGGACGAACGCGAGCTTGTGCGTAGAAGCTTCCGAAGGTCTCCCACTGCCCCGGGGGTAGCTCGAGTTCGGCGATGAAGGACCGATCTAATCCCGGGGGAAGTTCGCCGAACATCTCGGCTCCGGACCGATGCGTGCGGGCCAATTGAGCGCCGAACACCCGCGCCGCCTCCGGGCTCGGGGCAGTCGTCGCGACGAAGTCAAGCGTCAGGTGGTTACGGTCGAAGTCACGCACCCAGGGAATCGGCACTCCCTGATGCTGTTCGTGGGCCTCGCGAAGCCACGCGAGCCCAGCAGCCTCGAACGCGAATACCCCGGTATCGGTGCCCGCGCGTCGTTTGACGAAGGCGCCGACGTCGTCTCTACCCCGTCGCCGCGCCACACCATCACGACCTAGTTTTTCTCACGATCTGATGACCGCCGACGCCACAGATAGATGCCCACTACTGCCGCCGTGGTGACAACGGCAACGGCGATGATCACCGGCATGGCTCGTCGGGCTTCTTCGAGAGCTTCCTCGGCTGCTTGAAGGGTCTCGTCCGCCATTCCGAGCACAGCATCGGTGTTGTCCAGCACATGGCGAATCTTGCCCAACTCGTCGCGAAACTCCTCGACTCGTACCTGCCCTTCGCTGAGAGCATCGATGACCGACATCGCAATCACTCCTTCGTCGTCGCGAATTCAGCTTCCTTCAATGCGGCATACATTGGCTTGATGCGCGTATTGATGATGTCCAATCTTTCGTTGAAAGGGATGAAGGCGCTCTTCATGGCATTCACTGTCAGCCACTGCAGGTCATCCAAAGTCCACCCGAAAGCCTCACAGCACAATTCCATCTCACGAGACATGGACGTGCCCGACATCAAACGGTTGTCCGTGTTCAGAGTTACCCGGAAGTTGAGTCGGCGTAACAATCCGATCGGGTGGTCGGCGATGGATGCGGCGGCGCCGGTTTGCACATTGCTCGATGGACACAACTCCAGCGGAATCCTTCGGTCACGGACGTAGGCTGCGAGCCTGCCCAACTGCGGCTCGTGTGGATCGGACATGTCGATGTCATCCACGACGCGAACCCCGTGCCCGAGTCGATCTGCCCCGCACCATTGGATGGCTTCCCAAATAGACGGCAGACCGAACGCCTCGCCCGCGTGGATGGTGAAGTGTGCGTTCTCGCGACGCAGGTACTCGAACGCGTCCAGATGGCGCGTAGGCGGGAAACCGGCTTCAGCCCCTGCGATATCAAAGCCGACGACCCCGCGGTCGCGGTACTCCACCGCGAGTTCCGCGATTTCCTTGGAGTGCGTGGCTGTTCGCATCGCTGTCAGCAACACTCCGATCCGGATCCACCGGCCGTCACCTATAGAGCCAGTGGTGCCTTGGTCGAAGCCTTCGAGTACCGCGTCGACCACCTGTCGAAGGGACAGTCCCTGCTCCACGTGAAGTTCGGGAGCAAAGCGGACTTCGGCGTACACGACGCCGTCTGCCGCAAGGTCTTCCGCACATTCGCGAGAAACCCGTGCGAGAGCCTCGGCGCTCTGCGTGACTGCAACCGTGTGCTGAAAGGTTTCCAGGTACCGCTCCAACGATCCGGAGTAAGCGGCTTCGGAGAACCAGCGCGCCAAATCGGCCGCGTCCTGACAAGGAAGATTGCGATAACCCGCAGACTCGGCCAGATCAAGGACCGTTTGTGGCCGAAGCCCGCCATCCAGATGATCGTGGAGCAAAACTTTGGGGGCCTGAGCAATCATTGCCGCAGACAAGGCGCCGGTCATGGCAGGAATGTAGCGGCCGTGGCGCAGCGGTGGGGACATCCGCTCGCGCGCTGCATCACGACGACTCGTCGCGATGGGCATCCTCGGGGGCGAAGGCCGGGAGGCAGACGGCGACGTAGCGGGCCCCAGAGTCCGTGCGATAGCGAATACGCTCACCGGCCCGCGTGATGATCGCCTCACCGGCAACCACCGCAGAGGTCTCATCGCCGTGGTCGACGAGGAGTTCCCCCTCCAACACGACCGTGAATTCATCGAAGGTGGGAGCTTGGAAGGGCTCATCCCATCCGGCCGGTGCGACCATGTGGGCAACGGACACACCCGTGTCGCCACTGGATGCTCGACCCACGAACTCCTCGATGGTCTTTCCTCCGGGGACCGGGATCTGAGCTGGGCTGCGGATGATTTCGGGCACGAGATCCCTACCCTCGAGTGTTTTCGTCAAATCGCGTGATGACCAACGGGTGACGATCCATCGGCTCGCCACCGATCTCCCATGACCCCTCCAACTCAACGATGGCGGCCGGCAGGCGGGCTTCGTCGTCGGCGAGCAAGGTCATGATCGGCTGACCTTCCGACAACATGTCTCCTGGCTTGGCGTGCAACTGGACACCAGCGCCGTGGACGATCTCGTCCTCTTTGTGAGCCCGTCCCGCTCCCAGGCGCCAGGCAGCAACGCCGACCCCGTAGGCCTCAAGCGTGGACAAAGGCCCCGCGACAGGAGCCGTGATGACGTGCTGGTGACGCGCCACCGGGAGCGGGGCGTCGGGGTCACCGCCCTGGGCGCTGACCATGCGCCGCCAACGGTCCATTGCCCGTCCACTCGTGATCGCCTCCCGCGGGTCGGCGTCGATGCCAGCGATATCGAGCATCTCGTTGGCCAAGGCGATGACGAGCTCGATGAGATCGGAAGGGCCGCCACCGGCCAGCACCTCCAGCGACTCGGTGACTTCGATGGCGTTACCGACGGCCAGGCCCAATGGAACATCCATGGCGGTGATCAGTGCCCGCGTGCGCACGCCCGCATCGTTGCCGATCTCGACCATGGTGCGGGCGAGTTTCTCCGCTCGCGCGAGATCGGACATGAATGCTCCATTGCCCGTCTTCACGTCCAGGACGAGACCGTCCGCGCCCTCGGCAATCTTCTTGCTCATGATGCTCGAGGCGATCAGCGGAATCGCCTCGACCGTTCCTGTGACATCGCGAAGCGCGTACAGCTTCTTATCGGCTGGTGCCAATCCGTCGCCGGCTGCGCAAATCACACCACCCGAGGCGCGCATGACATCCGCCATCTCCTCGTTGGACAGCAGGGCACGCCACCCGGGGATGGATTCCATCTTGTCCAAAGTGCCCCCGAAGTAGCCAAGGCCACGACCACTGAGTTGCGGAACAACCGCTCCGCACGCGGCGACGATGGGTACCAGCGGCAGCGTGACCTTGTCCCCTACTCCCCCAGTTGAGTGCTTATCCACGCTGGGGGCGTCGAAGTCCGAAAAGTTCATCCGACTGCCGGACGCGATCATCGCTTCGGTCCACCGGACGATTTCTCGCTTGTTCATGCCATTGAGCAGAATCGCCATAGCCAGAGCGCTCATCTGCTCGTCGGCGACGACGCCGCGGGTGTAGGCATCGACAACCCAGTCGATTTGTTCGTTGGAGAGCTCCCGGCTATCGCGCTTGGCGATAATGATGTCGACGGGAGCGAAGGCCTCGCTCATGCGGAGTCGGCGGAACTCGGGGTCATGTCCTCGCCACCGGCCATCAGTCGTCCAATGCGATTTCGATCTGCACCCTCACCGTCGAGCTCCGCAACGACTCGGCCGTCATACATCACCAGGATTCGATCCGATAGCCCCATCACTTCGTCAAGTTCGGCAGAGATCAACAGAACCCCAGCGCCACCGTCTCGGGCCTTGACGATCTGCGAGTGAATGAACTCGATGGAGCCGACATCCACTCCACGAGTGGGTTGGGAGGCGATGAGCAGGCGCGGGTCGGCAGCCAGTTCGCGGGCAATGACGACTTTCTGCTTGTTGCCACCGGACAGGGATTGCGCCGTGGTCTGTATCGACGGCGTACGGACGTCGTAGTCCTCAACGAGTTCCGTGGCGAGATTGTTCACGGCTTTGCTGTTGCGCACACCCTTCGACGCAAACTCCTTCTCATCGAATCGATTCAGCACCATGTTGTCGGCGATCGAGTACTGCCCGACGACGCCGTCCTTCTCCCGATCTTCCGGGACATGTCCGACGCCGAGGTCGTGCACATCATGGGGGTTGAGCCCGAGTGCGTCCGATCCGTTCATCATCACCGACGTCGCCTCGTATTTGCGCAAACCGGTCAATGCCTCGACCAGCTCGCGCTGCCCGTTGCCCTCGACACCTGCGATGCCAACAATCTCGCCAGCTTTCACCGAGAAGGAAACATCGGTGACCGCGGGCAGACCCAGACCGCCATCGACGTTGAGGCCCTGCACATCCAGTACGACGTCTCTGGGCATCGCCGGCTTCTTGTCGACCCTGAGCAGAACGCTCCGGCCCACCATCATCTGGGCCAAACCCGCTTGGTCTGTTTCGTCCGGGGTCGTGGTGCCGACGACCTCTCCTCCACGCAGCACCTCAATGGTGTCCGCGAGGGCAAGAACTTCCCGGAGTTTGTGGGTGATGAAGATGACTGCGACTCCGTTGTCTGCAAAGCCACGCATCACCTTGAGAAGCTCGTCCGTTTCTTGCGGCGTGAGAACCGCGGTTGGCTCATCCATGATCAGGATTTCTGCTTTTCGATAGAGAGCCTTCAAGATCTCCACCCGCTGCTGGGCGCCTACGGGGAGGTCTTCGACTTTGGCGTTCACATCGACCTTGAGCCCATACTCTTCGGACAGACGTGCCACCTCTGCCGTCGCCTTCTTCATGTTGACGAAAACCGACTTATGCGGTTCGTCACCGAGAATCACGTTCTCCGCCACGGTGAACACCGGCACCAATTGGAAATGCTGATGCACCATGCCAATTCCGCGGCGAATGGCGTCGCGCGGACCCTTCAACGTGATCTGCGAGCCGTTCATGAGGATCTCGCCCTCGTCTGGCTCGTATAGCCCGTAGATCATCTTGACCAAGGTCGACTTACCCGCGCCGTTTTCCCCCAACAGTCCAACGATCTGACCCTTGTGGATGGTCAGGGACACGTTGTTGTTGGCCACTACGCCGGGGAAGCGTTTGGTGATGCCGCGGGCTTCAAGAACAGGCGTTCCCGTCGGGTCGTATGAAGGCATAGTTCTCCCCTATTCCTTCTCGTACGGTTTGCCGATGGCTGCTGGAGGCTTCACTCGTCCGGACACGATCGCCAGCAGGACGATGGTCAGGATGTAGGGAAGCATGTTGATGAATTGCTGCGGAATATCGATGACCTCATCGGCTTGAAGCTGACTCGCGAGGCCGTTCGCAAGGCCGAAGAAGAGTGCTGCGCCGAGCGCCCCGATGGGATTCCACGCCCCGAAGATCATGATCGCCAAGGCGGTGAAGCCTCGCCCAGCTGTCAATCCTCGCTCGAAGGTGCTCGCAGCCTCAATGGACAAGTACGCGCCCGCCAGGCCGGCAAGTCCGCCTGCCAGGGTGACGTTCCAGAATCGAGTGCGCTGCACATTGATGCCTGAGGTGTCAGCCGATCCGGGCTTCTCG
>PYIJ01456656.1_pt1 | contig 10666 bp, 11 predicted proteins | sample 3578051 | NCBI WGS metagenome assembly PYIJ01 (sample SAMN08408021, study PRJNA431606) | Marine metagenome isolate SA_KN192-05_S13_5m, whole genome shotgun... | biome: marine; feature: oceanic pelagic zone; material: water; isolation source: surface water sample, 0.2-0.8 um fraction ... | reverse complement strand
CACCTTCTTTTGGAGACTCTTCATTTAAGCTAAGCCGTTTCAAGTTCTTAAGTTCATTTTTTGAAGAAGTTTTCGCTTTTTTCGTATCTAACTTTTTTTGCATATTCGCCCCTAAGTTCTGCTACTTTTAAAACACCCTATCACACCATTATCCATGAAGTTATCGAATTTGCAAAAATTGGATTCTTCTAAAATTTTAAAGAGGAAAATGTAAAACCTTCTATCCATTTTTTATACAAAAACTTATATTCTCTCGTGAGCAAAGGCTGCATCAAGCAGCATGCATGTGTAATCATGCTTTGGCTGAGACAAAACGTGAGAAGTTACTCCGAATTCTAGCACTTTACCATACCGCATGACTAATAGTCGATGAGCGACTGCCCTAATAACAGCAAGATCATGACTTATGAAAAGATATGTTAATTTTCTTTTCTTTTGCAAATTTATAAGCAACGTCAAAATTTGTTTTTGAACGGAAACATCTAAAGCACTCGTTGGCTCATCTAGAATTAATAATTCTGGTTCAATAATTAATGCTCTTGCAAGAGATATTCTCTGCCTCTGACCACCTGAAAATTGGTGAGGATACCTATCCAAATGTTCCTTATCAAGACCAACCTCACTTAGCATACTTTCACACCTCTCATTTTTTTCTGAGATACTCATTGAAGGAAAATGCAATTTTAAACATTCATCTAAAATTTCTCTAATGCTCAACCGTGGAGAAAGAGATGAGAAAGGATCTTGAAAAACCATTTGTATTTTCTTTCTGAATTCAAGAAGTCTCTTACCCTTCATTGCTGAATAATCCTCTTTCCCAAATTTTAAATTTCCAGAACTTTTGCCAGAAAAAAGCTTTAGTAGAGACATCCCAAGACTAGTTTTTCCAGATCCAGACTCGCCCACTACACCTAGGGTTTCCCCTTTGTAAACAACGAAACTCTCACTTGAAACAACATACTGCTTTCTAGACTTGAAAATATTTTGTCTTATCTTGTAATAGCATGAGAGGTTTCTTACCTCTAATAGCGCCTCTCTCTTTTCAAACTTTGCGTTGAGTGGCTCTGGCCTACTACCGAGTAATTCTTTTGTATAGGCGTGCTTAGGACTATCAAAAACTTCCTCTTTTTTACCACACTCGATCAACTCACCGTTCTTCATTACTCCAACTCGGTTGGCAAAACTCTCAACAAGCGGTAAATCATGCGTTATAAGCAAAATTGCCATACCTCTTTTTTCTTGAATCTTATAAAGTAATTCTAAAATTTGCTGACGAACTGTTACATCAAGAGCGGTTGTCGGTTCGTCGGCAATGATCAACTCAGGTTCGCAAGCTAGCGCTATGGCAATTAAAACTCTCTGTCTTTGGCCTCCAGATAATTGGTGAGGAAAAGATTCCATCCTTCTTTCCGCATCATCTATACCCGTTAATGTTAAAAGTTCTAACACACGAATTTTTTTTTCTTCGACTGACAGAGTAGTGTGTTCTGTCAAAACTTCTGAAATCTGCGAACCAATAGTATAGACTGGGTTCAATGCACTCATAGGCTCCTGAAAAACCATAGATATTTTTTTTCCTCTAATACTGCGGATATCTGCACTTGAAGATAATAGATTTTTGCTATCCCATGTAATTTCTCCAGTCATTTCTGCCTCGGGCAACAAGTTTAATACGCTCATTGCTGTCACACTCTTACCAGAACCTGACTCTCCAACCAAAGCAAATCGCTCCCCTTTATTCACTTCAAAAGATACATTTTTGACAACTTGGCTACTATTTTTACCCGATGGATCCTTAAAAAATAACGAGAAATTAATCAACCGCAACATTAAATTGCCTTTCTTGTATCCAAAGAATCTCGCAGCCCTTCGCCGATGAATACAAGAAGAACTAGCAGAACCACTAACACAGTGAATGTACTTAGAGTTATCCACCAAGCGTCTAAGTTCGCTTTTCCTTGCGCAAGCAACTCTCCTAAACTTGGAGTTGATGAAGGAACACCTAGCCCCAAAAAATCCAAACTTGTCAAAGCTAAAATTGCTCCGCTCATCCTAAAAGGTAAAAAAGCTATAACTGGTGTCAAACTATTTGGAAGAACGTGCTTCAAAATAATACTTCTACTACTTAACCCTAAGGCCTTTGCTGCGGTTACATACTCTAAACTACGGTTACGTAAAAATTCGGCGCGAACGTAATCCGATAACCCCATCCAACCAAACAATGATAAAATCACTAGTAAGATTAAAAGGCTAGGTTCGAATATTGAGGCTAAAATAATTAACAAATAAAGTTCTGGTATGGCCCCCCAAACTTCGATAAATCTTTGAATAATTAAATCTGTCCGGCCAGCGAAATATCCCTGAATTGATCCCATAAAAATTCCAAAAAAAACCCCAACGATAGTTAATGCAAAACCAAACAAAACAGATATCCTAAAACCGTAAATAAGTCTGGCTAAAACATCTCGCCCTCTATCATCTGTTCCAAGAAAATTAACCGACGATGGAGCTGCTGGATTTGGGTAGGGAGAAAAGTAATTAATTGTGTTAAAACTGTAGGAGTTCATAGGGAAAATTCCCCAAGTACTAGTACTTTTTATTTTTTCGTTAATAAATGGATCTAAATAATCCGCATTGGTTTCAAAGTCACCTCCAAAATTAGTCTCTGGATAATCATAAAACAAAGGGACGAAAACTCTCTGCTCGTAACTAAAAATAATTGGTTTATCATTTGACACAACCTCTGCAAATAAACTAAGAACGAAAAGTATAGTAAAAATCACTAGCGAATAATATCCTCGTCTGTGTCCTTTAAACCTGAGCCATATTCTTTTACTAGGAGAAATCGTTCTGTTTGTCATCAACCTAATCTCTTTCAAACTTTATCCGAGGATCAACCAAAACATACATTAGATCATTTATTAATTTGGCAACTAAACCAATTAAGGAGAAAAAGAAAAGAGTTCCCATCACAACTGGATAATCCCTCTTGATAACAGATTCATAAGAGAGGAGACCTAACCCATCTAAAGAGAAAAGAGTTTCAACTAACAGAGCCCCAGTAAAAAAAGCACCTACAAATGCTGCTGGAAAGCCTGTAATTATCGGAATCAACGCATTTCTTAGAACATGCTTGTATAAAACAGCAGTTTCGCTTAACCCTTTTGCTCTCGCTGTTTTTACATACTGTTTTCTTACCTCTTCCAAAATTGTGTTTTTTGTCAACATTGTTAGAGTAGCAAAACTACCAATAACTAGGCATGTCAAGGGGAGCGCTAGATGCCAAAAGTAGTCAAGAACTTTTGCGATTAAACCCATTTCTTCCCAACCGTCACTGGTTAGACCTCTCAATGGAAATATCTGCAGGAAACTGCCACCTCCAAAAAAAACGAGCAATATAACACCTAAAACAAACCCTGGAATCGCATAACCAATAATTACTGCTAAACTGGAAACCACATCAAATGCAGACCCGTGGCGAATAGCCTTACTGATTCCGAGAGGAACAGAAATTGCATATGTAATCAAAAAACTCCATAGCCCTAAACTAATAGATACTGGTAATTTCTCTTTCATTAATTCCCACACATCTTTATTGTAAAAAAAACTTTCTCCAAGGTCGAAAAACATAAAACCAGCAACCATCTCGGCAAATCGTTGTTGGGGCGGCTTATCAAACCCGTAGAGTTTGTTTATTTCCTCAAGTCTGTCTGCGTCTAAGCCTACACCTCCCCTGTAGATGCCAGCCGAACCTTGAGCACTTTGCCCGATCTCTGTACCTGCACTTGATCCTGGGGTTGAAACCCCTGTGTTAACTCCACCAAAAGCAGCATTATCACCCTCTAGCATACGGACCATTTGTTCAACGGGGCCGCCAGGAACAAATTGAATTATTAAAAAAGTTATACCTAAAATTCCTAAAAGTGTAGGAATCATTAAGAGCAACCTTTTAAAGGTATAAAAAAGAAGACTACTAGTCATTTTTTATCTCCTGCCACCACCATGCAGAGAACGCCCAATTTTCCGAACCGTAGTATGAAGGTAGTCTATTAGGTCGCATTAATCGACTGTCATATGAAACCCTATGAACAGAATTATGCCAATGGGGTATCACATAATAGCCATTTAAAAGCACTCTATCCAGCAGCCTACTAGTCACAATCAATTCTTGCCTGTTTTGAGCTTTTACTATTTTTTCTATCAGCCTATCTACAAGTTGATCCCTCATTCCGATATAGTTTCTTGATGCTTTTTGGTCTGCAGATTTTGAATGATACCTGTTGTACAACTCATTCCCCGGATTCTGCCCTGTTAAATACCAATGTACTAACATATCAAAATCAAACGCATCTAACCTCTGTTTATAAAGCGAAAGATCTGTCACCCGTGTTGTCACCAAAATACCTAACTTTTTGAGGTTTCTTGCGAAAGGAGCTACCACTCTTTCCCAACCTCTTGTGTCAAGCAGAATTTCAAATGCAAAAACGTCACCGTCAGCATTTTTTAAATCTCCATTTTCAACAAACCATCCAGCACTTTCCAAAAGTTCTTTCGCTTCTTTTAAACTTTTTCTTAAAGAATCAGGACTATTGTTCACTGGAGGCATTGGTATTTTTCCGATAATATTTGGATTAAAAGTTACACGATGTTTTTTTATTATTTCCTGTAAAAGTAACTTTTCAGAGTTTGAAGGAAATCCAACCGCTTCCATTTCAGTGTTAGTAAAAAAAGAATATGACCTTTTGTATTGTCCATAAAATAACTGCCTGTTCATCCATTCGAAATCCATTGCAAGGTATATAGCTTTTCTCACCCTCATATCAGAAAATTTTTTCTTGCGGGTATTAAAAACATACCCTTGCATGCCCGCAGGATTTGAGTTTTTTAGTTCTTCTTTTTTCAACTCCCCATTGTCAAAAGATTTGCCTTTATAAGACCTTGCCCATATTTTGGATGTATTCTCATGGATAAAGTCAAACTCACCAGCTTTGAATGCTTCAAGGCGAGCAAAAGCATCTTTATAATACCTATAACTTACTGTTGAAAAATTAAATTGATTTACTCTAGTTGGATGTTCACTTGCCCAGTAATTCTCTCTCTTTTTATACCAAATACCCTTACCTAGCTCAAATTTTTTAATTTCGTAAGGACCACTTCCAACAGGCTCACTTAAAACAAGTTCACTAAAATTATTTTTTTTCCCTAGCCAATCTTTAGAAAATACAGGCATGGAGGCAATGATAAAATGTAACTCGCGATTAGGCTTTCGAAAAACAAACTTTACTTCCAAACGGGAGACCACCTCTACCTCTTTTATATCAGCCCAATAGTTCTTGTAAAAGGGATTTACACCCTTTGCGGAGACTAATGTTTTATATGAAAAGGCCACATCCTCTGCTACTACGGGTTTGCCATTTGAAAATCTTGCTGCTGGATTAAGCCTAAAATTGATTGACAAACGATCCTGACTCAACTTCATTTTTTCGGCAAGCAAACCATACATTGACATTGGTTCATCCAAACTAAATATTGCCAATGGTTCGAATACTAAGTCAGTTATACCGCTTGCAGGAATTCCTTTTAGAGTGAAAGGGTTTAGTTTATCGTATGTTCCCATGGCAGCTAACCTTAGCTCACCCCCTTTTTTGGCGAACTTATCAGTGTAATCGAACTGAACGAACGGCTCTTTATACTTAGGAATTGATCCCATTGCCATTGCAGATACGTACTCATTCGCAATAGATAGATTACAACTTAAACAGAATAGAAACACTCCGATAATGATTGAAGTTTTCTGTGTATAAAAGTTAACCATGATGTCCTTAACCTCTCCTTTCAGTTAATAATTCAACTGAACGAAATCCAATTAAGTGAGCCTCGTTTAAAACCCTAATCGCACGAGAATAAATAGTACCTTTTCTAACCGTTATTCTCAAAATAGTGTTTGGGTCAGCTTGAAAAATCCTCTTTAAAAAAGTGTGAATCTCCATTCTTTTTACTCCAGAATAGGTACCATCAAACCCAATAGACCCATCACTTTTAACCTGCAACAAAACTGTTTTTTTCTCTTTTGGGTCATAAGTAAATGAATCATTATAAGCAATCTCCAGTTTCTGTAACTGTATCGGCATTGTAATGATTATCATGATTATCAAAACCAAAAGAACATCAATTAGAGGCGTTGTATTGATGCTCACTAAAACATTTTGGCTATCGTCTTTTATATTCATATAGCCAAAAAAAAATTTTTTAGGCGCGATCATGGTCGTACCACGTAAGTAAATTTACTAAAACCCAAATCTCGAAGCTCCTGTACTAAGACATCAATTGTACTAAACAGTAAAGTCTTATCAGCGAAAAGTTGAATATCTCTTGGAGAGCTATCCAAACTTAACGAGTTCAAAGCTGAAAATAACTCCTCCTTGCTTTCAACTGGAGTGCCATTTAAAAAGAATTGACGTTGCTTAGTTATCGATATGGCAATCGTACTATTACTCATCAAATTAATATTGGAAAGTTCCTCTGGAAGCTTAACTTTTATCGATGAGTTAATCACTGGAACCGTAATTAAAAAAATTATTAACAAAACCAACATCACATCAACTAATGGAGTGGTATTGATTTCTCCAAGAGGATCAGAATTTCGCTCGAGATCAACGTATCTTTGAAAATCTTGCAATTTATTCAATTTTGCCTACCCTTTCATCCTATGTGCTCATTATTCTATTACCAACAGCATTCAAGGTTCTCATAATAGTTTTATTCCTCCTTAAGAGCCAGTTGTATGCCAAAACCGCTGGAACTGCAACGGCTAACCCAATAGCAGTCATAACCAATGCCTCCCCAACAGGGCCAGCAACTTTATCCAGTGACGCTTCACCAGCTAAGCCTATGGCTATGAGCGCATGGTATATCGCCCAGACCGTGCCAAACAACCCAACGAACGGGGCTGTTGAGCCCACAGTTGCAAGAAATGTTAACCCTTTCTGCAGTTCCAACTCAAGATCCGAAATTCCCTCATAAACAGACGTATAAATTAGGTCCTTATTTTGGGCCTTTTCACCACTACTATTTGCCAAAGCGATGGCATCGATAATTGGATCGATGAAGAGCTTTATCATTGACAGCTTGTCCCTTTGGTCGAACGGAATACCATAAATATCTTGTGATTCATTTACAGAACTTTTTAGCACTTTGATCTGAATTGAAACTTTTCGTTGATCCAAGAATTTGGTTAAAAAAATAGTCCATGTACCAAGAGACATCACCAGCAGTATAAATAAAGTGGTTTTTGCAACGGCGTCACCTTGATTCCAAAGTTCAACCACACCATACTTCGCTTCTTTACTAGCCTCTAAAAAATCCTTATCGTTTCCAATTCCCACATCTTCCATAGTTATATCAGTGCTATCTAAACTCTGAGAGTAGGCTGGCACGACAATAAAGTGTATTGCAAAAAAAAATAAATACAGAGTGGTGAAATTTCGTAGTGGTTTATTTAACGTATTTTTTAATATCACTTTCATAAGATACTCTCTAATTTAAATACTAATAAATAAAATTGTAAGGGATAATAGCAAGGCTTTTTACTGTCTTACCATTTTTTCTTGCTGCTACAAAACGACATTTATTTGCAGCATTGATAGCAGCTCTGTCAAGTCTACCAAATCCAGAGCTTTTTTCTAACTGAGCATTTTCTGTGAACCCGTTTTTACCAATCAACACTTTTACAAGAACTTTTCCATTCTCACCTCTCCTTTTAGAGATACGAGGATACTTGGGTGCACAACTTTTTTTATCTATGTACGTAACATTTTGGACTATTATCGGCTGAAACGCCTCGGTTTTTTCTTTTTCGGTTAACAGCCCTTTCTCCTTTATTTTTACTGACTCTTTAACCTTAGCTGCATTTTCTTCTTCTAAAATATCCTGTTTAGGTGGTTTTTGGAGTTTTTCTAATACTAATTCTTTATTTTGTTTAATGTTTTCTTCTTTTTTAGCATTTTTTGATTCTTCAATAATTTGTTTAGGCTTTTCTTGTTTTCTTTTTTCTGGTGTGTTTTCCCTTATTTTATTGACGACTGGTTTTTTTTTACTTTCAAAAGAATTATTATTAACCGTGTCAGAAGCTCTATTTTTTTCAAATTCGTTAGTTAAAACATTAGACGAAACAACTACGTTTAATTTTCTTTCGATTGTTGGCCTTGAAGCAGATGGAGCCCTTGTTTCAACAAAAATCAAGAGAGCAGAATGTATGAAAAAAACAAAACCGCAAATAAAGAGTTTTTCTGAGTTAAAATATGTAGGGAAGACCATTAATTTTATTCTTGCGTAAAAAACTTGGTTATCCATATACTACAACGATAAAACTTTGTCTGACTAATTTTCGAGAGTTTTAAAAACTTATGCTGAAAAATAAAAAAATACTCATCTCAGGAATAATATCTAATCGGTCAATTTCTTATGGTATCGCTAAACGTTGCGTTGATTTAGGAGCTGAAATTGCTTTGACCTACCAAGAGGAGAGATTTGCGAATAGATTATCAGGATTTGTGGAAGACCTTGGCGCTAAATTTAAAATAAAGTTAGACGCAAGTAACGATAACGATATCAAAGGGTTACCACTTTCTTTGCACAAAAATGGGTGGGCAGCATTAGATGGATATGTTCATGGAATTGCATTCTCTCCTAGGGAAGCTATCTCAGGTAAACTTACCGACGGGTTCACGAGGAGTAATTTCACCACTGCCCATGAGATATCTTCGTACAGTTTTGGGGCGATTTTAAAAGAGTTATCACAAGTTTTTTCCCAAGACGCTTCAGTAATGACGATATCGTATATAGGGGCACAAAGAATTGTGCCTAACTACAATATGATGGGGCTTGCTAAAGCAAGCTTAGAGGCTAGTGTAAGATATCTTGCGGAAGATTTTGGGCCTGTAAAGGGTATTAGAGTTAATGCAATAAGCGCTGGTCCGATAAAAACACTTGCAGCGAGTGGTATCAAAGGATTTTCGAATATTTTAAATACCGTCGAAAAACAGTCTCCCCTTCGTAGAAACGTTACAAAAGAGGAAATTGGTGATTTAGCTGTATTTTTACTATCAGGAATGTCTAGAAGTATTACGGGCCAGATAATAGTTGCTGATAATGGATTCAGTAACGCAGTTGCACCTTGATAGAATATCTAAAGCTGTTGTCTAATGTTTTAGAGAACGGAGTAAAAAAAACAGACCGTACAGGGACTGGAACACTATCAACATTTGGTCAAAGATTGTGCTTGGACTTATCGGAGAGCTTGCCAATTGTTACTACAAAAAAAATCCACTTACCTTCGGTCATTGAAGAGCTTTTATGGTTTCTCAGAGGCGAAAGTAACGTTAAGAGTTTACAAGCCAAAGGGATAACAATATGGGATGAATGGGCTGATAAAAATGGTGACTTAGGTCCAGTGTACGGAAAACAATGGAGAAGGTGGGGTAACACTGACGGTGACGGTAAAAAAATTGAAATTGACCAGATATCGAATCTAATAAAAGGTATTGAAAACGAACCGAATTCTAGACGCCATATTGTTTCAGCTTGGAATGTTGGAGAAATTATAGAAATGGCATTGGCTCCTTGCCATGTTCTCTTTCAATTTTATGTCAATGGAAAGAAACTATCATGTCAAGTCTATCAAAGAAGCGCTGATGTTTTTCTTGGGGTTCCTTTCAATATCGCTAGCTATTCAATACTGACAAACATGGTTGCTCACCAAACTGGTTTGCAACCAGAAAAACTCATATGGATTGCAGGAGATTGTCACTTATACAACAACCATTTAGAGCAAGCCGCACTTCAGTTGACCCGAAAACCTTTTGATTCTCCAAAAATAAGGTTCCAAAGGAAACCTAAAGATATGTTCTCATATGAGTACTCTGATTTTAAGATTGAGAGTTATAAGTACCACCCCCCCATTAAAGCACCTATTTCTATTTAAAAATGAACCAACTTGAACTTATCATTATTGTTGCAATGGGAGCAAACGGAGTAATTGGAAAGAATGGAAAAATTCCATGGTTTTTACCTGAAGATCTAGCAATGTTTAAAAAAGCAACAATAAATAAACCCGTGCTTATGGGAAGAAAGACTTTTTCATCTATTCTCGACCACTTGGGCAAACCCCTTCCAGGGAGAACAAGTGTGGTACTCACCAGAAACACGCAAATGCAAAACGAAATCAGTACAAAGTATCCTAACGTAAAACTATTTGACTGCTTTGAAAGCGCGAAAGATTGGGTGTTAAAAAACGGTCATAAAAAAATGTTTGTGGCAGGAGGAGAGATTGTTTATGAAGAAACGTTGCCATTCTGTAATGAAATGCTTATTACTGAGTTAAAAGAATCCTTTGATGGAGATACTTACTTCCCTCGGTACAACACAAATGATTGGGTAATAAAAGAAAAAGGAGAGTGGTTAACTTCAAAAGTAGATAACTTAGAATATAGATATTGTTGGTATAAAAAAAAGGTAAGCGTTAAATAGGGGTGTTTTAAAAACTATATTTTTTAACATACGCTAGATTAATTGTTGAACAAAAGCTTCCAACAAGAATATACCAACTAAGTTAAAGAAAACAAAATGGAAGAAATTTCAACCCAATTTGTTTTCTATTTTTCTATTG
>PYIJ01367211.1_pt1 | contig 10667 bp, 10 predicted proteins | sample 3578051 | NCBI WGS metagenome assembly PYIJ01 (sample SAMN08408021, study PRJNA431606) | Marine metagenome isolate SA_KN192-05_S13_5m, whole genome shotgun... | biome: marine; feature: oceanic pelagic zone; material: water; isolation source: surface water sample, 0.2-0.8 um fraction ... | reverse complement strand
TACTTGTCCGGAAACTTTTGGTGATCCAGAAAACAATGGTTGTCCATGGGCAGATCGCGATGCTGACGGTGTTCCTGATAAGGATGATAAATGTCCTGATGAAATGGGTGCTGCTGCTAACAAAGGATGTCCTGACCAACCTAAGGATTTAATGGAATTTATAAACAGTGAACAAAATCGTTTCTTATTCTCTGCTAGTAGTAGTGAAATTAATAATGAAGACCACGAAACATTAAATGTTATCAAAGAACTTCTTATTCAGTATCCTATTGTAATAATTACTATTGAAGGTCATGCCTCTAGTGATGGCAGCACAGCATATAATCAAAAGCTTTCTGAACAAAGAGCAGAAGCATTAAAAGCACACTTAATTTCATTGGGTGTTGGATCAAACAGAATTGAAACAGTAGGTTATGGAGAATCAAAACCTATTGAAGACAATAAATATGCAAAAGGAAGAAAACAAAATCGAAGAGCTGAAATCAACCGAAGTGCTCAGCTTAAAATGAATTAGTTTTTATATTTTCTAAAAAAAACCTCCTACTTTATGGAGGTTTTTTTTTATACTTTGCTTTATTAAAAATAAAAGAATGAAGAAATTAAATTTAATTATATCACTTTTCTTGGTGTTTAATCTAAATTCCCAAGACAGAAAAATAGTTGTAGACACGATAGTATTTACGAATCATACAACCAAAATTAAGGGCGAAACAGTAAACTACCAAGCAGAAACAGGTACTCAACCAGTATGGAATGAAGACGGTAAACCAATAGCTACTTTATTTTATACTTACTATAAAAGGACAGATGTTAAAAATGGCAGCCATAGACCTTTAATTTTTTCATTTAATGGTGGGCCAGGTTCAGCCTCAGTATGGATGCATTTAGCCTATACCGGTCCCAAAATTCTAAAAATTGATAATGAAGGTTTTCCTATTCAACCATATGGATATAAAAGTAATCCTAATTCTATTTTAGATGTTGCCGACATTGTTTTTATTAACCCTGTGAACACCGGGTATTCAAGAATGATCAAGGTGGATGCTAAAATGCCAGATAGAAAACAATTTTTTGGTATAAATGAAGACATTGAATACCTATCTGAATGGCTAAACACCTTTGTGAGCAGGAAACAGCGCTGGGAATCTCCAAAATATCTTATTGGAGAAAGTTATGGAGGTACCCGGGTAATGGGTCTTTCTGCTGCACTTCAAGAAAGACAATGGATGTACCTAAATGGTGTTATAATGGTTTCACCTGCAGATTATAAAGTATATCGTGAAGCAGGACCTGTTTCTTCTGCACTAAATCTGCCATACTTTTCAGCTGCAGCATGGTTTCATAAAAAGTTACCATATAGTTTACAACAAAAAGATTTAACAGATATTCTCCCTGAAGTAGAAGAATACACTATAGATAAATTAATACCAGCGATTTCCAAAGGAGGATTTATATCTGAACAAGAAAAAATAGAAGTTGCGAAAAAAATAAGTGAATACTCAGGGCTTTCTCTAGAATCTGTAATTCAAAATAATCTAGATATTCCAACACGTTTTTTTTGGAAAGATTTACTTCGTGACCAGGGCAAAACAATTGGAAGATTAGATTCAAGGTATTTAGGTATCGATAAAAAAGACATAGGAGTTGGACCTGACTACAGCGCAGAGCTAACTTCTTGGTTACATTCATTTACTCCTGCAGTAAATCATTATATTAGAAAGGAACTTAAATTTAAGACAGATATCAAATACAATATGTTTGGAGATGTGAGACCATGGAATAATGATAATGATAATACTAGGGAAGATTTAAGACGAGCAATGGCTGAAAATCCTTATCTTAAAGTCCTTTTTCAATCAGGTTATTATGATGGAGCAACAACTTATTTCAATGCTAAGTTTACAATGTGGCATGTTGATCCTAGCGGGAAAATGAAAAATCGATTTTACTTCAAGGGTTATAGAAGCGGTCATATGATGTATTTAAGAAATGAGGATTTAATAAATGCTAACGAAGACATTAGAATTTTTATAAAATCTACTTCTTCTAAAGGTAAATCTGCAAAATATTAAATATCACAGCGGCGAATTGCGTCAGCCAGCGATTTCAAACCCTTTTGGGTTCTATCACGGGGAATAAATTCTTGTGCAACATACCCTTTAAAACCTGATCCTGCAATAGCCTTCATTATTGCAGGATAAAATAATTCTTGAGACTCATCTATTTCATTCCTTCCAGGGACACCAGCTGTATGAAAATGACCATAAAACTCTTTATTTTCTTGGATTGTTCGAATTACATCACCTTCCATAATTTGCATGTGATATATATCATATAATAGTTTAAAGTTACTAGAACCTAATTCTTTGCAAAGAGCAACCCCCCATTTTGAATTATCACACATGTAGTCATCGTGATCAACTTTAGAGTTCAAAAGTTCCATATTCAAAATAACACCATGCTTTTCTGCTAGAGGAATAATTTGACTTAATCCATTGACACAGTTTTGTAATCCAGTTTTATTATCAATTCCTCTACTATTTCCACTAAAACAAATAAGATTTGTCCATCCAGCTCCAGCCACCATGGGTATGAATCGCTTATAATGCTTTATTAGGTCTTCATGATATTTAGTATCACACCATCCCTTGGTTAAATCTCTAGTAGATTTACCCTTTAAATCTCCATAACACATGGTAGAAGTAAGTCCATATTTCTTTAATGTGTCCCATCCTTCTTCGCCTATCAAATCAATTCCAATAAGCCCCAATTTTTTTACTTCTTTAGCTAAATTTTCCAAAGGAATATTACTATAACACCATTGGCATACTGAATGATTTATATTACCTTTCAATGGTTCTGATAGATCAGATTCACTCGTTAGATCTACCTTTGGAATTGCTAGTGCGCCGGATCCTAAAGCCATAGTTTTTAATGCTTTTCTTCTATTTATATTTTTATTTGATTTCATTTTAAAAAAATTAAATACAATATAGATAAATTATTTTTTAAATTTATTTGAATTCTCTTCCCATTTCCATGCACTTAAAAGTGAATCTTCCAAGCTATAATTTGCTTTCCAACCAATATTTAATCGAATTTTGGAAGGATCAGCATAAGCAATAACAGTATCACCTGGACGTGGATTAGATAATTCAAAAGGTACTTTTTTACCTGTTGCACTTTCAAATGATTTAATTAATTCCAATACACTTACCCCTTTTCCTGTTCCGACATTATAAATCTCACATGTTTCTTGATTTTTCTTATTTAATAGATAATCTAAACTCTCTACATGTGCTTGGGCTAAATCCATCACATGAATATAATCTCTAATACAGGTTCCATCAGGAGTATCATAAGAAGATCCAAATACTTTAAGAATTGGCCTCAATCCCTTTACTGTTTGAGTTAAAAAAGGAACTAAATTCTGTGGAACCCCATTTGGATACTCGCCAATTTTTGCAGAAAAGTGAGCTCCGATAGGATTGAAATAACGTAATAAAATTGCATTGAATTCGGGATAAGCTTTACAACAATCTAAAATAATTTGTTCTCCAATTTTTTTAGTATTACCGTACGGTGAAGTAGCAGGTTTTAATGGTTCATCTTCTCGAATAGGGAGTGTTTCAGATTGACCATATACAGTACATGAAGAACTAAAAATTAGTGGAATTGAATTAGGAATTAAATATTTCAAAAGTTGTTTTAAACTCCCCAAATTATTATTGTAATAACGAAGTGGTTGTGAAACACTTTCACCAACTGATTTGTATGCTGCAAAATGAATTACTCCTCCAATATCTTTAAATTCTTCAAACAAATGGTTCATTTGTATTTCATCACCTACATCTATTTTTCTAAATATTGGAGATTTTCCAGTAATAGATTCAATTCCATCCAAAACTTGGATACTTGAATTTTCAAGAGTATCAATTAAAACAGTTTCTATTCCACTTTGAATCAAAACTGTAGCTACATGTGAGCCAATATAACCTAATCCTCCGGTGATCAGTATTTTCAACTAATTATTATTTTAAGTTAGCTCCCAGCCCTTTCTATAGTCTCTTCCAACAAATTGATTAGCAGCTTCTAAATTTTTAATCTTCATGGCATTACCATCCCATTCTAATTTTTTTCTACCAATAAATTGAGGACTTCCATTAGCTCCCTCTTTCCTTAACATATAACTTCTAATAGCAATATTACCCATCAAAACTGTTTCAGTTAATGGTCCAGAATAATCGAAAGAAGATGTTAATGACAAATGTTCAGTGCTATTAAACCCAGCTTTACAGGCATCAACCCATTTTCTTTGATGTCCCCATTCTGGCTCATTATTTTTTATTTTTTCTCCTACAATAACATTTTGACCTTTAATGTACATTTTTGGATCCATACCATAAGAATCACATGTAATTACTCCTTTTTCTCCAATCATAATTACACCGTTTGGTTCAATCGGGACGTCAGCTGGTATTAAATCCGGATGAAAAGGCTTAATTCCTCCATCTGACCATGTCATTTGAAGGGGAACATTGTTTTTTTCAGTTGCATCAAAATGCAAAGAAACTGATGATGAAGGTGGACAACCTTCAGGGAAATAGTTCGCAGTCCACATTTGTTCATAAACAGATCCAACACTACATTCAACATCAGTTGGATATTTAAGACCTAATGCTTTAAATGGAATATCAATGAGATGACATCCCATATCACCGAGAGCACCTGTCCCAAAATTCCACCACCCTCTCCAGTTAAATGGATGCATTTCTGGAATGAAAGGAGTTTCTTTAGAAGGGCCTAACCATTGGTCCCAATTCAAGGTTTTGGGTTTTGCTGATGGATTTGGTAAAGGCATTTTACCACCTTGTGGCCATACTGGACGATTGCTCCAAACTTGAACTTTAGAAATTGAACCTATACTTGAGTCATTTACCCATTTTTGAATTTGTAACTGATCTGGATTTGAAGCACCTTGATTGCCCATCTGACTAACAATTTTTTTATCTCTAGCCATTTCAGTTAATAATCTAGCCTCATAAATATTGTGAGTAAGAGGTTTTTGGACATATATATGAATACCTCGTTCCATAGCATAAACAGCTGCTGAGGCGTGAGTATGATCAGGGGATGATATAGTAATAGCATCGATATCCTTTTCTTTATCTAGCATTATTTTAAAATTGTCGTAAAAGCTAGCATTTGGAAATTTTTTTGTAACCCTAGAAATTTTATTGGCTCCAGAGGAATCAACATCACATAGTGAGATGATACGTTCTCTACCATTTACTGAAGCGTTTATAATATCACTTGAACCTTTGCCACCAGTACCAACTGATGCAAGACCTAGCTGATCACTAGGTGCGGTATAACCATGCCCTCCTAAAACATGACGAGGAACAATAAAAATTCCGGAAGCTAAAATTGAACTTTTAACAAAATCTCTGCGTTTAATCCGATTAGAGTTCATTTTTTTTGTTGACATAAAACTAATATTATTGAATTTTGAAATTTACAAAAAACTTTAAAAATGATTTGTTAATAAAAGGTTTATTAGGCAAATTTTACAAAAAAAAATCTCAATACGCTGAAAAAATTTTAGGGAGTTATAAAAACTCCCTCCCAATTTTGATTAATATGGAATTTAGCGCGTATATGATTAGGTCGCTTTAGTTTTAAATATTCTAGTCGAACAGCTTCAAAATTCAATTCAATTAAATACCCTTTATCAAAATCATAATATACTCTCTCAGGTCCTTTAATAGGAGTTCCGGGTTGTTGAATTACACAATAGTCTTTTTTATAAGAGTCTGGTAAATTATAAAATTTTTCTTCAGAAGGTGTGATATCAATTAAATTAACTTTCACTGCCAACTGTAATAATTGATTGCTATCATAAAAAAGAAATTCTGCTCTACTATCTTTATTAAGTTCTTTGATTTTTTCTGATCGAGAGTCTGTATAAATTGAAAAAGTAAGTTTTTCAGGATCAAAACCTCTCAGCACAACTGTTCTTGAATGTGGCCCTCCATCCAATGATAAAGTTGTAAGTGTGAAGTATCGAAAAGAATGCTTTTTGTGTATTAATGCACTAGAAAGTTGTTTTTTTGCATCTCTTAGAATTGAATCTAACATCATCATTGAGTATTTTGTTGAAACCAAGCTTCTGACCTGTTGACAGCATTATTTTGTATATCAGCCCAGAATAAATTTATGTCTGCAAAGTGATAGTTTTTTATAAATGATAAAAAAAATCTTTTAGGTACTTTGGGAAGAGTTGACCAAATCATCCCATCAATAATTTCCACAGATAGGCTTTTTGGGTAAATTTTTTTATCGGAATACAATACCCCCAAATGTTGTGATTCTTTTGATTTTTTTTCTGTATTCCAAGTAATCGGATTCGTAACTATTCCTCCTTGAAACCAATCTTTATATCGCTTTGGAAATTTATTTTTCTTGAATGTGTTCCAACTTACAAAACCCCCAGTTTGTTCTGGTAGTTGGAGTGGCTTAATTTCTTGGAACATTGATTTCTCAATTTTAACTCCTATCAAGTAAGCGGCAATGAGTTTTTTTTGAAGTGGTTTACCATCAAAAAATTCTTGTATTATTTTTTTTGCATGTAACGAACCTTGGCTGTGTGCAGCAATAATAATGGGCTTACCTTGGTTGTAATGCTTTAAATAATATTCAAAAGCTCTTCTTACGTCCTTGTATGCAAGTATTCCTGCTTCAGGACCTTGTTCTGAATAAGGATTTATAAAAATACGGTAATGAGCTTGCCTATAAAATGGAACATAAAGATTTGCAGCCTTAACCCATGCTGAGGCTTGATATGCAACACCTTTTTTTAAAACATCAATACGAACAGATGGATCAAAAATATCAGTATTCCATTTAGGATTTTTTTTGTCTAAAAATAAAGTTGGATAAATAAAAAATACATCTGATTTTTTAAGCTTTGGTTTACCAACTATTTCCTCAAGATAGGGATTCCACAAATCCGGAAGCACTGCCCAACTCTCTTTATTTGAATAATCAGGTTCAGGAGGGCTCTCCGACAAATTAAATTCTGAAGTTTTATACTTTATTGAACATGAAATATTCAATAATGAAAAGAACAATAAATAAAAAAATTTCATTTACAGTTGCTAGAATTTGAAAGTTGATAAATTAATTTTAATTGTAGACTTTATACTTTGATTAAAAAAAATTATTTAAGAGTTACTGTTCTGTATGATGGATTAAATGGAGAATCTATTAAAACTCCTTCTGAATTTATTAACTCCAGCTTTATAGATATTTCTCCCTTTGGAAGACCTTCTATATAATAAGGTACCCATTCATCAATTATAAATTCTGAATTTTGAATTGTTGCCTTAACTTTATTACCCGTAGGAGAAATCTTTGTATTGATTAAATAAAAATCCAAAAGTAATTTTTCTGTATCAATTCCTTTATAGACTCCCTTTGGTCTGCTGTAAAAAAGATATTCTTTTTCCAAATCAACTTTTTCACCATCACCGATTTGAGAAAAATAATAAGCATTAGAATTTTTGACAGATTCATGATAAGACCTAGACAAAAATGCTAATATCACATTATTATCTTCCTCTAATTTTTTACTAAAGTTTCCTGAATAATGTGCTGAATAAGGGGCATTATTCAAAATAAAATGAATATGCTGACCTTTTGCAGAGTTAGCAAGTTTAGAATTATTTAATGTTTGTGCTCCCAATTCATAATTCTCAACTTCAAATGAAAAATTATACTTACCATCAGAAAAATTCAATTCATTTAATTTAAGTTTAGAGCTGTCATATTTTGGAGATCCTTCTAATTTAGTTAATGTTATTTTTTTAGGTGCATCACATGATATAATTATAATTGAAGTAAATAAAAGAGTTAAAAAAAATTTCATGATTTAAATTTTAAAATGTAGTTATAGATCAGTAAGTAAAATTATGAAGAAAATGATAAAAAACAACTAAAAGTCAAGCTTCCCATTTCCTAAGTTTATTTAGTTTTTCTTGTGCATCAATTTCTTCTTTAGGAATTACTTTAAGATATGAAGGATGCTGCTCTATTGAATATTGTATTTGTTCAATAATATCATTTAAACTATCCTTTTCGTAGTCAATTTTCAAGGGTTCTTTAATTATCATGGATTGGAGTATTCCCTTTTTTTTAATCATTAACCCTTTCTTATCGAAAGAGCGTCGAAAACCATCAATTACTATCGGAATAACAATGGGTTTATAATTTTTTATAATGTGAACGGTACCTTTACGAACTGGTTTAAAAGGTTTGGTTGTTCCTTGAGGAAAAGTTATTAACCATCCATCATCTAGAGCTAGTCCAATATTTGTAATATCACTCATTTTTACTTGCCGATTAATTGATTGTCCATTTTCTCTCCAGGTGCGCTCAATAGAAACAGAGCCTGCATATGCCATAATACGAGGTAAAAAACCTGATTTCATAGTTTCTTTTGCAGCTACGTAATACATATTCAATTTCGGACTCCATAAATACCCAACATTTTTAATACTATCAATCCTTCCGCTTAAACTGGCGTTAAATACATGAAACATAGCAACTACATCAGCAAAATAGGTTTGATGATTAGAAATAAAAAGCACATTATTATCTGGCAAATTTTTAATTATTTCTGATCCCTCAATATGCAATTGATTAAATCCACGGTATCTTCTATGTGTCATAAATCCCAAATAACGAATCAACCATTTTTTCAGAATTAAGTAGTGTCCGAATGGATTCTTTTTAAACATAAGTAATTTGTTGTTCAAGATCAAATATAGACTTTATTCTAAAATCGACTTTCTAATAAAAATTTAAATTCTAACAATATCTTGGCGGTAGCTCCCCAAATAATATGATTATCAAAAATAAAGCCCAGAACTTTTTTATTCGGATGTGAAGCCTTATTTAGAGCAAGTTCCTTAATTTTAAAATGCATTAACTCTTTAAGAGGAAGTTCAATATGCATTGCTACCTCTCGCTTATTAGGATTGAAACTTGGATAGCGTTTTTCAAAGGTTACAAATGGACTTACTAAAAAATTACTAGGAGGTATATAAGTTGGTGTAAGTTTAAACAAGGGTTTATTTTGAGTTAAAAAAACCCCTAATTCCTCTTTACATTCCCTCCTTGCTGTATTCCAAATTGAAATATCTTCTTTTTCCTGTTTGCCTCCAGGAAGACAAATTTGTTCAGAATGAACACCATTGTATTTAGGTCTTTTTATTAAAGAAAGATGCATGTTATTATTTTTGGGATAACAAAAAAGCATAACCCCTGCGTTTCTTACATTATTTATTGAGACTAAATTATTATCAAGGTATTTTATTTTATGCTTAGAAGATAATTGAGAAAATAACGACTTTCCTGGTAGTTTTAAATCCTTTAAATTTGAAAAACAATCTGAAAATTCATGATAATCCATGATAAAAATAAAATTAGTCATTCTATCATTAGTTATTATAGTCCTTTTTGAGCAATGTGCTAGATCTGAGAAAAAAAGAAAAAATAATGTAATTAGCAACAAGGAAAAGATAATTGATAAAAAAGATACTTTAGTTAAAATAGAAAGTTTTAAAGAAAAAACATTTTTATTGAATGATCAAAATGCAATCCCTTTCTTTTTTAAATATCAAAAGGAAAATTTAGAGGAAAATGTTCGAATTTCAACTCGTTTCGGTAATATCGATATAAAATTATATAAAAATACACCCTATCACAGAGCAAATTTCATATATCTAACTAAAAAAAAATATTTTAATGGGAGTACTTTTCATAGGGTTGTACCTGGTTTTATCATTCAAGGAGGAAATTCAGATAGAGTAGAAACCGCGGAAAAAAGAAGAAAAATAGGGAAATATCTTCTCCCGCCAGATACTAGAAAAGGATATAAACATCACAGAGGAGTGATCTCTATGCCTAGTAGTGAAATTGAAAACCCACACAAACTGGCCTCTCCATATGAGTTTTTTATTGTTCAACAAAACCCAGGTGCTTATCACCTCGACGGATCATACACAGTTTTTGGAAGAGTGATTAAGGGAATGGATGTAGTTGATATGATAAATCAACAAAAAATAGATAGTCGAGAGGCACCATTAACGAACATACACATGGAAGTTTCTATTATAGAATAATAATTTCTTATAATAAAATATTATCAGCTGTTAAAACTATAAAAATTTGATGCCCATATTATTTATTATAGCTTTTTCTTATTAACTTTAGAAAAATAATAGATTATGACCCTTACACAGCTTAAATATACTCTAGCAGTTGCAGAAGTAGGTAATTTTACAATAGCTGCAGAAAAGTGTTTTGTTACTCAACCCACTTTGAGTATGCAAGTACAAAAATTAGAGGAGGAGCTTGATATTCAAATTTTTAATAGAAAATCTAAGCCAATCACATTAACTGCTGTTGGTGAGAAAATAGCATCTCAAGCTAAAGTTATCCTTGAAGAAGCAAAAAGAATGAGGGATATTGTTGTAAACGAAAAAGGGGTTATTGAAGGAAATTTTAGACTTGGAATAATTCCCACGGTGATGCCAACATTGTTGCCATTGTTTTTAAATAATTTTATAAAAAAATATCCGAAAGTAAATTTAAAAATTGAGGAG
>PYIJ01150187.1_pt1 | contig 10672 bp, 6 predicted proteins | sample 3578051 | NCBI WGS metagenome assembly PYIJ01 (sample SAMN08408021, study PRJNA431606) | Marine metagenome isolate SA_KN192-05_S13_5m, whole genome shotgun... | biome: marine; feature: oceanic pelagic zone; material: water; isolation source: surface water sample, 0.2-0.8 um fraction ... | reverse complement strand
TGATTAACGATGCAGATGGGTTTGCACATGCGTTGCAAAAACATCCTAATGGCACAGCGGACTATGTTCGATGTCGGCCCGATCAAGCGCCGATCTGTACTCGCTGGATTTGTCGAACCCCAGATCAAGACGGTCTGGGAATTGCCTTTCCGTCCACATCGGGAGTTGAAGGGTATACGGCGGAAAAAGCAAAAGGCAGAATTAAAACAGTTCAGAGTGGCGATACCTGGCGTATTGAGATAAAACTAGGCTTGCTTACAGCAAGCGAGACAGAGCAGAAGATTGAAATGATCGCAGCCCTGAAGGAGCTATAAATGCGTGCTGTAAAACTCTACTCAACTGGTGACATTCGTACGGTAGATGTGGATGTACCCAGCCCAGCCAAAAATGAAATTTTGATCAAGGTTGAGGCGGCCGGAATCTGTGGCACTGATCGCCATCTTTATCATGGCGAATTTCCCTCAGTGCCTGAAAAAATTTTAGGCCATGAATTTTCAGGTATCGTGGTGGATAGCGGTGAGACAGAGATTCCTGAAGGTGCGCGGGTGACGTGCGATCCGAATACTTGGTGTGGCGCCTGCAGTCAGTGCCAGCGTGGTCGGGTTAATTTATGCATTAACAATCTTGCTACAGGTATTCACCGTGATGGGGGATTTGCTGAGTTTTGTGTTTTTCCGGCGTCAAAGGCGGTCGTCCTGCCTGACAAAATAAATCCCCTATATGGTGCATTTTGTGAGCCACTGGCCTGTACGTTGCACGGTATGGACATGGGTGCTGCACAGGAGGGTGAAACCGTGCTCGTTATCGGCGGCGGTGTTATTGGTCTGATGGCTGTACAACTAGCTAAACTTGCAGGCGCTAAGGTCTTGTTGTTGACCAGAAGCCCAGAAAAGCAAACATTGGGCCTTAATATAGGTGCAGATTATGCCGTTGGCACTGAGAGCGAGGTAAGAGCTATTTGGCCAGAAGGTGCTGATCTGGTTGTCGAATGTGCGGGCGTTAGTGCTACTGTGACCCTGTCACACAAACTTGCGCGCAGTGGAGGCCGAGTAGTCATTTTAGGTGTTATATCGCAAGGTGAACAGGTGCCGATCGAACCATTTGATATGCTGTTCAGAGAAATCCAGATGCACTTTAGTTTCCTTAATCCATTTACCCACGACCGGGCTGCAAAAATGATTGCAGATGGTACAATAAACGTTTCACCCCTGATAAGCAGGACCATCTCACTAGAGGAGGCTGCACTGGCAATTTCATCTCCTCCACCAAAGGGTGAAGTTCGTGCAATCGTAGTTCCTAACCATGACTGAAACTAAACAAAGGATATTTTAGAGAGTAGGCAGGAAAAAATATAAGGATAAGTATTTTTTAAATTGTCGAATTAATAACATATCGGCTTATCAGATTTATCTTTCAGCTAAAGTGGCTTTGTGTTTTAAATTAGGATTATAAATAAGGAGTATTTCAAATGAAATCGGCACGCATGAAACGGCTATTTGGCACATCAGGAAATTGCTTTGATGTAGCAATCGACCATGGCATGTTCAACGAACCGGGCTTTCTTAGTGGAATAGAGAATATGCACAACGCGATCAGCATCGTCGCTGCTGCCGCACCGGATGCTATTCAACTTACACCGGGTACAGCGCCGATCCTACAAGCAACTCCGGGCAAAGCACGACCCGCCTTGGTATTGCGGACAGACATTGCAAACGTTTACGGAAACCCTCTTCCACAGAAGCTTTTTTCAGTCCTCATTGAGGATGCTGTAGAACAAGCTGTGAAGCTTGATGCGGCTTGTGTTGTAGTCAACCTCCTTATGTTGCCTAATCAGCCAGAGTTACACGAGGCCTGTATCATAAATATTAGCATATTAAAGCGTGCGTGCGAGAAGGTTGGAATGCCACTTATGGTCGAACCCCTTGTCATGCAAGACAATGCAAAGGCTGGGGGAGGCTATATGGTTGATGGCAACATCACCAAAATACTAGCTTTAGTACGTCAAGCCGTGGAGCTTGGAGCCGATATCATTAAGGCTGACCCTTGCGATGAGGTTAAAGATTATCACCAAGTCATCGAGATTGCTCAAGGCATCCCCGTTTTGGTTAGGGGCGGCGGCAAAGTTTCTGATGAAGAGATTTTAAACAGAACTCATGCTTTAATGGAGCAGGGAGCGAAGGGCATTGTATATGGGCGTAACGTAATCCATCACGCCAACCCGGCTGGTATGACAAGGGCACTGATGGCCGTGGTTCACGAAGGCTTATCAGGACCCAGTGCATTTAGTTTGATTTCGTGACGCGCGTTATCAAATTTGGTGTGATTGGTTGCGGTCTGATGGGACGGGAATTTGCTTCAGCTGCCGCTCGCTGGTTTCATCTTACAGATACGAAAGCACGCCCTGAAATTGTTGCAGTATGTGACCTGAACCCCACACTTACCAATTGGTTTTCAGCTAATGTCCCATCAGTTACTCAGGTAACTGCCGACTACCGTGAACTTCTTGCTAATGAAATTGTTGAAGCTGTATATTGTGCCGTACCCCATAATCTTCACCACAGCATCTATCCAGAAATCTTGGCTGCTGGAAAACACCTCTTGGGCGAAAAGCCATTTGGCATAGACGCGGACGCGAACCGTCAAATTCAGGACTCAATATTGGCGAACCCTAATTCCTTGGTCCGTTGCTCTTCGGAAATGCCATTCTTTCCAGGAGCGCAGAAGTTAATTAATTTCGTAAGGGCAGGCGATTTTGGTGATATCATCGAAGTCGAGGCGGCTTTCCTCCATTCTTCTGATTTAAACCCCGACAAACCTATCAACTGGAAAAGAATAGTTGACATCAATGGTGCTTATGGCTGCATGGGGGATTTGGGGATGCACGTGCTTCATGTACCATTACGTCTCGGCTGGAAGCCTAGCAAGGTTTCAGCGACACTCGTCAACCGTTTCGCAACTCGTCCCGATGGACAAGGCAATACAGTGCCGTGTGAAACATGGGACAATGCAACGATTTTAGGGCATGTGGATGATGATCGAGGTGGGTTCCCAATAGTTCTTAAAACCTGGAGGATTGCACCTGGCCACTCAAATACTTGGAGTATCCGCGTTTTGGGTACAAAGAAAAGTGCCTACTTTTCCACAAAGAACCCGCGTCAATGGCAGTTTATGACATATACGGGCGGTGCTGGAGTTTGGAGTGTGGAAGACTTAGGCTTCGAAAGCCTTTTCCCAGCAATAACTGGAGGAATTTTTGAATTTGGCTTTGCTGATGCGATCCAACAAATGTGGGCAGCATTTATGGACGAGTTGGCAGGCGGTGATGCCAATGGCTTTGGTTGTGTGACCCCTCAGGAGGCTGCCGACCATCATGCTATTCTCAGTGCAGCACTGACAGCAGGAACCACAAATTCAGTTCAAGATGTTCTATATTTTGAATGAAATACTATTGCTTAAATAATGCCCGTGAACGAGGCGTGCTTAAACAGGTAAATGTCCAGTGATGGGTCGTTCTGGAATAATTTGCGCGGGTAATTGGATCGTAGATTTAATACATGACCTAGATCGTTGGCCAAACGAAAGTGAATTGGTACGTATTGGAACTCAGGCCCGCGGTGTAGGAGGAGGACCCGCCAACGTCATCACAGCGCTTGCAAAGCTTGAAACCGGTTTGCCACTTTATCCCATGGGTGCAATTGGAGAAGATGAATATGGTGCATTCATTCTGAAAGAATGCCGCCTTCTTGGTCTTCCAACTTCCGGACTTATTTCCAAGACTGACGTTGCAACTGCCCATACTCACGTGATGTCGGTAGCTGGACAAAGCAGAACTTTTTTTTATCAAGGCGGTGCTAACGATACGCTTAACATTAACGATTTTCCTGAAGGAACATTCAAAGATACACCTGCTCGCATCTTTTATCTTGGCTATCTTACATTATTACGCGACCTAGACCAAATATTAGACGATAATTCGACAAATGCCGCATGGGTTCTTAAAAGAGCGCAAAACGCAGGCTTAATAACTTGCGTAGACCTAGTCTCAATCCACCACTCAAAGTTTTCACGAATTGTTGAAAGCGCTGCCCCTTTCGTAGATTTTCTGATATCAAATGAAATCGAAGCTGCGCAAGCAACAGGTACAAATGTTGATCCAGAAACCTTAACCAACGCCGATATGCTTACCCAAATGGCGCAAGGAATGCTCGACTTGGGCGTAAGAAAGGCCGTTATCATCCACTGTGTTGAACGGGTCGTCTGGGTGGAAGCCAACAAAGACGCGTTTGTCATCGAGATAGAACCACTTAGGCCAGAAGAAATTGCCAGTAATCTAGGCGCTGGTGATGCATTCTGCGCGGGCTTACTTTACGGAATACATGAAAGTCGGGGTCCCGAACGCTCAATCCAACTGGGAAACGCTGTAGCTCAAGCATCCCTCAAGGGGCTTACAGCAACTTCCGCAATTTCGGCGGCAGCAATTAAATCACTTCGCTAGTCACAATGTTCACTTGCCATATTTCAACATAATAAAGTTTTTTATAAGAAGGCATAGTGAAAGTCCTACTTCAAATAATGCAAAGACTATTTCCAGTGATAGCGATGATGCTAAAGTAACAGGCAGCAAAAAGCAGCGTTTTTTCAAGTTACTTTTATTTTAATGTAGATTAGAATGAAAATTCAGGGAGAAAAAAAATGACAAAGGTACTCGCTGGAAAGATTGCTGTCGTCACTGGGGCTGCATCTGGGATCGGTCTGGCGTCTTCAGAAATTATGATGCAGGCGGGTGCTACTGTAGTAATGGTTGACCGCAACGCAAAGGCGCTCGCTACCCTAACCAAAAAATGGGGCGACAAGGCCATTGCGCAGGTCACAGACTTACTGGATTCTAAGAGCTGCGCTGCAATGATCCCTGAAATTCTAAAAAAGATTGGCCGCATTGACATATTTCATTGTAACGCAGGCAGTTACATTGGTGGCGAGCTGCTGGAAACCGATGCTGAGAGTATCGACCGAATGCTCAACCTGAACGTCAATGCAGTAATAAAGAATGTTCACGGTGTTCTTCCGAATATGATTAAACAAGGTGGAGGTGACATTATTGTTACCTCCTCGCTTGCCGGGCGGTCTGCAATTAAGCATGAACCCGTCTACTCAGCGTCAAAATTTGCTATCACCTGTTTCACGCAGACGACGCGTAGGCAGGTAAACAAGCACGGCATCCGCGTGGCTCAGGTTTCGCCAGGCCCAGTGATTTCTGCCCTATTAGATGACTGGCCAGTCGAAAAACTGGAGGCCGCAAAACAAGCTGGTGCCTTAATCGATCCGTCTGAGGTCGCTGATGCCGTACTTTTTATCCTAAGCCGTCCCCGCAACGTAACGATCCATGATATTGTGGTTTTACCTACCAATATTGACGCCTAAGATATTAAATATGAACATCTAAATTCTGTATAGTCAGAAGATCTAACTTAAACGGAGAACTTTGTAAAAATGCGCCTTAATAAAGTAAATTTGAGACGCTTTTCGAATGCTGTCCGTACACCTACCTATGATCAAAATACCCTCACCCCAGGTATCTTACATTTGAGTGTTGGCAACTTCCATCGTGGTCATATGGCGGTGTACCTCGATGAGCTTTTTGAACAAGGGGAGGATCTGGACTGGGGCGTAGTTGGCGCCGGCCTCCGCCCAAGTGCAGTAGACATGCGAGAAACTCTGAAAGCACAAGACTATCTGACAACAGTAGTTGAACTCGAGCCCAAAGCTATGTCAGCGCAGATTATCTCCAGTATGATTGATTTTCTGCCAAGTGATCCAAATTTAATATGCGATGCCCTTTCTGATGGGAAAATACGGATAGTTTCACTGACGATCACGGAGAGCGGCTATTACATTGACGCGGCAACTGGTGAATTTGAGGCGGACCACCCAGAAATGATCAGTGATGCAAAATCACCCGATACACCAGCTTCGCTCTTTGGAGTTATAGTTAAAGCGCTAAAGGCACGTCGAGATGCAGGCATCGAACCCTTCACTGTCCTGTCCTGTGACAATCTACCTGGAAACGGTAGTCTTACCCGTCAGACCGTCGTTGGTCTTGCGGGGCTTAGCGACCCAGAATTGGCTGATTGGATTGCAGTAAGCGTATCTTTTCCCAACAGTATGGTCGATCGAATAGTCCCAGCTACGACAGATAGGGAACGTCGGCTGTTAGAAGATCACTTTGGTATAATCGATGAGCTGCCTGTCGTATGTGAACCTTTTCGCCAATGGGTAGTTGAGGACCACTTCCCATCCGGGCGTCCACATTTAGAAAAGGTGGGGGTTGAATTTGTCACTGATGTAAGTGGATATGAATTGATGAAACTTCGTATTCTTAACGCTGCCCATGCCTCCATGTGTTATCCAGCACTTCTATTAGGGCATCATTTTGTCCACGATGCGATGGCAGATCCGGATATTTTTCAGTGGATAAAAACCCTTCTTATCAATGAGGCTATACCTACTCTTAAGCCTTTACCAAGTGTTGACTATCACCAATATCTAGATCAGGTGTTAGAGCGATTTTCTAATACAGAAATAGGTGATACGATGTCGCGGATCGCGGAAGAGGGGTCTGAGCGTCAGCCAAAATTTATTTTACCGGCGGTAATAGATGCTTTGGATACTGGAAAATCCGTTGACGGTTTTGCATTGGAGATTGCTCTATGGTGTCGCTACTGTCTTGCTGAAGATGAGCAGGGCCAATTGATCAATGTCAAAGACTTAAAGGCCGATGAGCTTTTTCAATTTTCTGAAGCGTCAAAAACGCGATCTGATGCGTTTCTTGGTAATTTAGATGTCTTTGGTTCACTTGGGAAAAATACTCTATTTTCTGAGCCATTTTGCTATTGGTTAAGATATATTCATCGGCTGGGTGTCCGAGCTGCCATTAGAAAATACGTGGCTAAAGAGAAGTAGATGGATTATCGTATTGCTTAGCATTTATGATAATTGCTCACTATTGCTACGATCAAAAGTTATACGATTTTTGAAACCTCACTAAAAGCATGGCAATTTTGCGATTTGATACATTTGATCTGGTGGATGTGAACGAATTAAGTACTAGCCTGAGGCAAAGTCTCAGCTCATCCTTGCCTGAGAAAGGTAGATTGAAAGTTAAATTTCTCATCTTAAAAATTTACCAAAAATCCCTCTGGACAGCAGAGGCTTGACGCCCTAGTACTGTTCCACCCAAAGCTTCTTGCTTTTCCGTGCCCGGGTAGCTCAGGGGTAGAGCAGTGGACTGAAAATCCTCGTGTCGGTGGTTCAAATCCGCCCCCGGGCACCACGTTAATAAAAAATACTTTCCTAAGTTAGTGGTCGAATTTATTTATATGGGATCTACCGACTGCACACATGTTCTTTGTGCGGTGAGCAGCGCACTGCTAAAATTTGATTTTTAAGATTATTCAAATATGTTTCTATAATATAAAATCGGTTACTAATATCTCATCATATTGGATATCGTCGAAGTAAACAAAGGTATCATCATCCAAAGTAAGCAATGTATTGTTGCCGATTGAGGCGGTTAAGGATGGTTGTAGCTCCGCCCAATTTGCGAAACCAAACTTTGATACATCGACCTGGTCTCCATCTGAAGAAGAAAAGTCAATTATTGTGCTCGTACCATCACCTCTTGAAAATACAAAAGTATCAACTCCGTCTCCACCCGATAATCTATCTACGCCGGAAGTTCCGTTAATTGTGTCATCGCCAGCTCCAGCAAAAATTATGTCATTTCCAGTGGTCCCAGTGAGATTCTCTCCAGCACTAGTTCCAACTTCTGTGACCGATTGTGTAAAATTGCCTCCAAAAACGACAAAGCTAGCCCCGGAGGAAGATCCATTTGGGGAGTCGAATGGGGCTCCAATAATCAAATCTGCAAAACCATCGCCGTTAACGTCACCCGCTCCGCTTACCGACCAACCAGAACTATCATCCTCTCCGACACCGTTGATTACAAAGCCAGTGGCTGGATCAGCTGCTCCAGCCGTTAAATCAGCAAGTTCAAAAGTAGCGCCTGCTGCTGAGCCAAATACTACAAAGCTAGCACCAGAGCCTGAGCCATTAGGATCAGCGTAAGGTGCACCAACGATTAAGTCATCAAAACCATCGCCGTTTACATCGCCCGCCCCACTAACTGAATAACCAGATTGGTCTTCTTCAAGCGCACCGTTTATTACAAATCCGCCATTGTCAGCAACGACATCCGCAAGATCAATAGCAGTGCCATCTTTAATACCAGCTACATCAGGCCGGCCATAGACGACATAACTTGCGCCAGCGTTTGGTTCATTGGGATCAGCCTGATAAGCACCAACAATGAAATCATCCAAACCATCGCCGTTGACGTCTCCTGCACCACTAACTGAATGGCCAACGAATGTATTTTCAGTCATACCTTCAATTATAAATCCACCAGTATCCCCATTTGTCTCAATTTCAGAAAGATCAACTGGACTAGTGTCTGCTTTGCCATAAACAACATAACTTGAACCTGAATATGTTCCACTGGGACTTGCGACCGGTGCGCCTATTATTAGATCGGCTAGGCCATCTCCATTTAAATCACCAGCTCCGCTGACTGATAATCCAGCGTTATCATCAGCCGCATCACCAATTATTATGAAGCCGTTTGAACCAGCGGCTACTAGGTTGGAGAGCTCAACGGGTGCCCCGCTTGCCTGTCCAAATACTACATAGCTGGCTCCAGCGTCGGTTTCACTCAGATCAGATCGATGTGCACCAATTATAAGGTCATCTAAACCGTCACCGTTTACATCTCCAGCATTACTAACCGAGCGCCCAGATTGTTCGGAACCATTGTTGCCTTTAATTACAAAGCCACCAGCATCCGCAGTAGTTTCAATATCAGAAAGTTCAATAGGCTCGTTCATACCCAAAATAGTCACAGAAACCACTTGAGAAGTACCACCTGCAGTCATAACTGTGAAAGTTTCAACACCATTATTGCCAGCACTGAAATTTTGGACTGTAGAAAGAGAGTTATCAACCGAATAGGTCCATGCCCCGTCTGTTCCTATATTGAACGTACCAAGACCTAACGAACCTACCGTATTAACCTGCGCCACGAATGCAGCCGCATCGTCTTCATCGACATCAGTAACAGAAAGGGTTCCGGTAACAGTAAGAGTTTCTCCAGTATCTTCGATTACAGTACCGTTTGAAACTCCAGTTAAAACTTCAGCATCATCCACGCCTGTAATAGTCACAGTTACCACTTGTTCGCTGCCGTCAGCCGAGACTGCAGTAAAGCTATCCTCTATAGTCGAATTAGCACCTAAAGCCTGTATAGCGCTTTGTGTATTATCGGCAGAATAAGTCCATGAACCGTCAGTTTGAAGGCTGAATAAGCCAATTCCTGCAGTGCCTGAAGTACTGAGCTGCTCAACAAAAACCGCTTGTCCAATATCGGCATCGCTGATGGTCAACACCCCACTTGCAGTTAACGAAGGATTATTATCTTCGGTTAAGTTTGCTGCAGATGATCCTGAAATGACCCCAACATCATTGGTCCCAGTGATGGTCACCGTAACAATTTGACTAACTCCATCGTAAGATTCGGCCGTGAAGCTATCCGATATAATCTCTCCCTCGGCCAAGCCTTGAACATTTGATTGTGAGTTTTCAGCTGTGTAAGTCCACTCTCCCTCAGCTGTTAAGTCAAATGTTCCAATGCCGGCAGTACCGACAGTACCTTCTTGAACAATTAAAGCGTCTACGTCGTCAGCATCTGGATCATCTACAGTTAGAGTGCCTGAAATGGTCAGTGAAACTGCTGCGTCTTCAAGAATACTACCGCTTGAGACACCCCCAATAACTGAAGGTTCTTCCGCGTCCAAAACTGAAATTGTGAACACTTCAGCATATGTTTTGCTACCCTCATCCATGGTAGTAACAGCCAATTGGTAGGAGGATTTGGTCTCATAATCTGGTAAGGATATAAACGATAATTGCCCGGCTGGGTTAATGTTAAAAGCTTCAAAATCAGTACCTATCGTCTCCGCAATTGCATAGGAATGCGCCACGCCATCAGTTTGGTCTGTATCGGTGGTCGATAGTGTGCCGACCAATAAAGTGTCGGAAAGCTCGTTAAAAGTATTCTCTGATAAAATGATGTCTGTGGGAGCTGTATTGACCACTGCCGCGTCAACTTGTGAAAGTACTGTAAAGTCAATAGTACCAGTTCCTGCTGCTGTTACTTCGGCAGCTACCCCATTTTTAACCTGAACTGTTAAAACTTGCGCTGTTGAAAATACATTTTTTGCGGAAGCTGAGCCTATATCAGTAACAAGGTCGATTTTACCATTCACATTGAGAATTGCAGTGGTTGTATTATCTACCATGTTGTTCAATGCAACTATATCAGCATTGGAAACATTTGTAGCGTCTTGTAAAATCTGGGTTCTAATTAAATTTAAATCGGCCTGATCTGCAAAATTTATCGTTGTGTTGTCTGTTACGTTCACTTTCATAACTTCTACAACTGAGTTTAATGCTGCATTAAAAGAGTCGACCTTACTTGCTCCTGAGCCTTCAATAGCTGCCGCAAATGAGTTCACTACACTTATGAATTGATGATTGACTTTTTCTACGGCGAGGGCCTCAG
>PYIJ01291340.1_pt1 | contig 10686 bp, 14 predicted proteins | sample 3578051 | NCBI WGS metagenome assembly PYIJ01 (sample SAMN08408021, study PRJNA431606) | Marine metagenome isolate SA_KN192-05_S13_5m, whole genome shotgun... | biome: marine; feature: oceanic pelagic zone; material: water; isolation source: surface water sample, 0.2-0.8 um fraction ... | reverse complement strand
CCACTTATATGAGTAAAATCTCTATCCGTGAGTATAAATGAAAGCAATAAGAAATGGTATGTTATAGACGCTACAGACGTTGTTTTAGGGCGTTTGGCATCAAAAGTTGCTCATATGTTAAAAGGAAAGCACAAACCTCAATATCAGCCTCATACTGACGAAGGAGACTACATTATCGTAATCAATGCAGGGAAAATTAAAGTTACTGGTAATAAATTATCAGATAAAATTTATCACAAACATACAGGATACATTGGCAACATGAAATCGACACCTCTTGATAAGATGTTACAAAAAAAACCTGATTTCGTGATAATGAACGCAGTTAAGGGCATGCTTCCTAAAAACCCACTTGGTCGATCTATGATCAAGAAACTTAAAATTTATGATACTGAGAGTCATAGCCACGGCGCACAGAAACCAATTGCATTGGAGATATAAATGGATATGCATAAAACTTACGGTACAGGTAGAAGAAAAACATCAAGCGCAAGGGTTTATCTTTATAGCGGTACAGGAGAAATCAAAATAAATTCTCAAGATGTTGATGATTTTACAAAATCTGCAACACTCTCAGCATATCTGCTTGCACCTCTAACTAAGACTCAAATGCAGGACAAGGTTAATCTAAATATTTCTGTTGTAGGTGGAGGAAAGAGTGGCCAAGTTGGAGCGATCGTTCATGGGTTAACTAGAGCCCTTGTTAAATACCAAAATGACTTACTTCCAACTCTAAAGCGTGAAGGCTTCGTAACAAGAGACGATAGAAAGGTTGAGCGTAAAAAAGTTGGACTAAGAAAAGCTAGAAAAGCTACACAATTCTCTAAGCGTTAAGTTCACTTACCTCTACGCCATCATCATTCGCACTTAAAAGTATATGAGCATGATCTAGTGCAAAAATACCATTCGTTACTACGCCAGGGATGTTATTAATATCTCGCTCTAGTTTGATAGGCTCCATAATCTGTAAGTTATGAATATCTAGTATTAGATTATTATTATCTGATATGAAATTCTCTCTGAGAACGGGCCTACCACCGTGCTTGATAAGTTCAAGAGATACAGAGCTTCTAGACATTGGTATGACTTCAATTGGAAGAGGAAAGTTACCTAAAGTATGAACTTTTTTTGAATCATCAACGATGCATATGAACTTTTCTGAGGCATGGGCTAAAATTTTCTCTCTAGTCAGCGCACCACCACCCCCTTTTATCATTTGGAGGTCTTTATTAACTTCATCTGCACCATCTATGTACTTCGTAAGTTTACCAACATCACGAAGCTCTGAGACCTCAAATCCATGTGCTTGAAGAAGTTCTGTTGATTTAACTGAACTGGAAACAACGCTGCGAATTTTATTTTTCACTTTAGGTAAATTTTCTATCAGAATGTTTACGGTGGATCCAGATCCAATCCCTAGAGATTCGCCGTTTGTTATATAATCTAAAACAGCCTCAGCCACTTTTTGTTTTTTAGTATTTTGATCCATTTTGAAAAAATTTAATTTTTATAGTATACACTATAAGGCATATAGCCATGAAAGATAACTTTGTAAAAAACTGTTACAACAAAATACTATCTGCAGACTCTGTATACGATATAGCTATAAAGACACCCACTCAATCTGCACCAAAACTATCATCTAAACTAGATAATAACATATTCATTAAAAGAGAGGATTTGCAACCTGTATTCTCTTTTAAACTCCGAGGGGCCTATAATAAAATCTCCAAGATAAAGAATAAAAAACACATCGTTGCTGCATCAGCTGGGAATCATGCTCAAGGTGTTGCAATGACTTGTAAAAAACTTAAATTAGAGTCTTCTATTGTAATGCCGTTAACCACACCAACGATTAAGGTGAACGCTGTTAAAAAACTTGGTTCAAAAGTCATATTATCAGGAGACACTTATGACGAGGCCTATAGTTTTGCTATAAAATTCGCAAAGGATAATAATTATGAGTTTGTGCATCCATATGATGATTTAGATGTGATTGCAGGACAAGGCACGATAGCTATTGAATTAATAGATCAATTAAATGAGCATCCTGATTATGTCTTCATCCCAGTAGGAGGTGGAGGTCTTCTAGCAGGTATGAGTGTTTACCTAAAGTCTGTGAGTCCAAAAACCAAAATTATCGCTGTTGAGGCTGAGGATTCCGCCTGTTTCAATTTAGCTTTCAAAAAAGGGAAACCAACATCTTTATCTCATGTTGGAATTTTTGCTGACGGCGTTGCAGTAAAAAAAATAGGCTCAAAAACTTTCAAACTAACAAAAGGTATTGTTGATTCATCAATTACCGCCACCACAGATGAAATTTGTTCAGCTATCAAAGACTTATACGAAGAAACAAGAGTAATTGCTGAACCCGCAGGTGCATTATCTTTAGCGGGAGCAAGAAAATATATTTTATCAAACAAGATAAAAGGTAAAAACATAGCAACAATTCTGTGTGGTGCGAATATGAATTTTGATCGGTTAAGACATGTTGCTGAGAGAGCTGATATTGGAGAAAGCACAGAAATTATTCTAGGTGTAACTATCGCTGAAAAGCCAGGAAGTTTTAAGAAATTTTGCTCTATCATTGGGAAAAGAGCTATTACAGAGTTCAACTATCGCTTTTCAGACAATAAGGACGCACAGGTTTTTGTTGGTATTAAAACAACCAAAGGGTTAGAAGGAAAAAAAGAGATAATCAAAAAACTTAAGTCCAATGGCTATAAATGTCATGATATGAGTAGCAACGAAATGGCTAAACTCCATGTTAGATATATGGTCGGCGGAATTTGTAATGAGATTAATGATGAGAGAATTTATAGATTCATGTTTCCTGAAAAGCCTGGTGAGCTTCTAAAGTTCCTAAATAACATAGGCTCAAGATGGAATATAAGCCTTTTCCATTATCGAAACCATGGTGCAGATTTTGGACGTGTTCTTATTGGTCTACAGGCTCAAGAGAGTGAATTAGGTAGTTTAGAAAAGCACTTTAAGAAACTCAATTACAAGTTCTATAATGAATCACAAAATTCAGCTTACAAACAGTTTTTAAAATAAATTAATATCACTATGTCTATAATAAAAAAGGCCCTTTAATAAGGGCCTTTTCCATTAGTTATTGCTAGAATTAACGTCTTTTACGCTTAGCAGTCTTTTTCTTAGCTACTTTACGCTTAGCAGTCTTTTTCTTAGCGGTCTTTTTCTTAGCTGTTTTCTTTTTAGCTACTTTACGCTTAGCAGTTTTCTTCTTAGCTACCTTACGTTTAGCAACTTTTTTACGGGTAGTAGTTACTTTTTTCTTAGCAACTTTACGCTTAGCTACTTTAGTTTTTCTTTTCGCTTTTGCTTTCTTTTTAACCATACATTCCTCCGCGGTATTGGTGGTTAATTTTTAGTTTAGTAAATTATTTATCAAAAACAAGTGTTAATTAGTTTATTTTAAAATTATTTTTTATTTATTTTGTTAAGTTAATTATAAAATCCCATTCTTTTTTTTCTATTTTTGTAATTGATAATCTATTTCCGCGTTGAACAACTCTCATACTCGATAATTCTTTGTAAGATTTTAAATCTTTTAACGTTACAATCTTCTTAAACTTCTTTTTGTACTTTACATCGACCATTAACCATGTTGGTGCATCTTTTTTACTCTTTGGATCATAGTATTTTGCTTTCTTATCAAATGCAGTATGGTCTGTGTAAGCCTCTTTGCATATCGTCATTAGCCCATAGATACCTGGTATTTCACAATTTGAATGATAAAAAAACGCTAGATCACCAACCTTCATAACATCTCTGATCATGTTTCTAACCTGATAGTTCCTTATACCATCCCAAGGCTCAACTTTGTCTCTTGCAAGGTCATCTATGCTGTAGTCATCAGGCTCATTTTTCATAAGCCAGTAGTTCATTTTAATACTTCTTCGAATTTAGTATTTATAACATCTAAGCTTTTTTCAACAGTTGCCAATTCTTCAAGTTTGATTTGGTTTTTTATGTCAGAACCAGCAATGTTTAATAATATCAGCAATAAAAAGTAGTCATGTCCTACATTTTTAGTTTGTTCTTTGACTCTCTCTGCTTCTGCGATTATTCGCTCTCTTGATTTAAGTAATATTCTTTTCTCATCATCTGTGCACATAACAGATATATCTTGACCTAGTATATTAATATCAACTTTACTCTTTTCCATAACCTTTTATATTGTCTATTCTCTCTAGCAGTGATTTTAGCTCTGATTTTGCAGTCTCATTTTTTTTGATAAGGTCCGATTTTTCTGATACGAGTTTAGTTTGCTGATTTTTTAGAAGTGTATTTTCAAGATTAGTAGAGTCAATTTTCTTGCTAAGCAAATCAAGATTGTGCTCTAGATTATTCAATTTATCTAATAAATCTGACATAGTGTATAATATAGTTTTAGTACTCACATTAATCAATAAAATTATTAATTTACATTAGTTTTGTATGAAAAATTCTACATTCACATTAATTCATGAAATCATTAGTGAATATGAGTGCCCTTTTACAGAGTATGAGGTGCATGGATTCTTTACGGGGATAGTTCTGTTAAAAATATCAGATACTGATCTTGATAAAAAAATTCTTGCCTTCATGGACATCGACGATAGCTCTCTACCCAAATCACATGAATTGATAGAATGCATAAGAAATGATTTCAAAGCAGCTAAATTCAACATAAGACAAGAAGGAGGGGGTGACTATTACTCCGTATCTTCATCACTATCAGAATGGACATACTATTTTCTTATAGCATTTCAGACTAAAAATAGCTCTGATTTAGATGATCATAGGGTCATTGAAATTCTTGATGTTTTTGATGAAATAAGTCAGCTCAACCAAAAATATAAGATAGATGACGATAATGACGTCAATGAAGAAAGTCTGAATGATATCAATGATTTCATTGAAAAATCGGTCCAATATATATTTAATAAAAATGATGACAAATAAAGACTTTAAAATAAGAAGGAAAATGCTGCTTAGTCAAATTCATGATAACTCAGTGGTTTTCATATTTTCGGGGCAAGAAAAGTCAAGAAACAACGACGTAAATTACAAGTATCGTCAATCTAGCAATTTTTTTTATCTTACTGGCATTAATGATGCATCTACAGTATTGGTCATGACAAAGAATGGGAGGCGTGTTTCGGTAACTTTACTTTGTAATAGGCCAAATATCGTTGACAAAATTTGGACTGGCCAGCTTCCATCTAAAGCAACTTACAGAAAAGAATATGATATTGAACAGGTTATTTATTTCGATGAACTAAAATCATTCCAGTTAGATGATTTTAAAAATATGTATTTTGAATTCAATGATGAATCAAGAGCGAGTGACTTCATTAGCACCTTAACATTCAAACAATCAGGATCTAGGTATTCAAAGACTGCCTCTTCACGATCAACTAAAATTAATCTATCAAGCATACTATTTGATATGAGGAGGATAAAATCAAAAAATGAGATATCACAAATCAGGCATGCAGCGAAAATATCTTCAAGTGCACATATAAATCTCATGAAACAATGTAAACCAGGTTTGAAAGAATATGAGGTTGAGGCAGAGTTTATAAAATATTGCATGAGTGAGAGATGTGAACAAGCATATCCCGCAATTGTTGCAGCTGGAAAGAACGCTTGTACACTCCATTACACTAAAAATGATTCTACTTTAAGAAAAAACACCCTTCTTCTTGTTGATGCTGCAGCAGAATTTGATAATTATGCATCAGACATAACAAGAACTATTCCTGTATCAGGAAGATTTAATAAACATCAAAAAATCATATATGGAATTGTTCTTAAGTCACAAATGATGGCTATCAATGCCTGTAAGCCTGGGAAAACATTAATTGATATACACAATGTTGCAGTAAAATATATTACAAAAGGATTAGTAGAAGCAAAGATTCTAAAGGGAAGTATTAACAGTAATATTAGAGATGAAACGTACAAAAAGTACTACATGCACAATACAGGACATTGGTTAGGTTTAGATGTACATGATCCATCCTCATACTCTAAAGATGGCAAGCCAATCACTCTTAAACCAGGAATGATTTTTACTGTAGAACCAGGTATATACATCAATAAAGAAACTGGCATTGATAAGGGTTATCATGACATCGGAGTAAGAATAGAAGATGACATACTCATCACAAATAATGGATGTGAAGTTTTATCCAGAGATGTTCCTAAGACTATTCAAGAAATTGAAAATCTGATGTCACATGACTAAAAAGTATAATTTTACTGTCATAGGGGGTGGGCTTGTCGGCTGCTTGGCAAGTATTGTGTTGAGTAAAAAAAATTACTCAATTTGCTTGATAGAAAAAAAAAGTTTCAAAACGATAATACCTGATAACTTTTCACCATTATCTTTGACTATAAACACCATTGACTTTCTTAAAAAGAATCGTTTATGGGATGATGGTATATTTAAATCTAGTGAAATCAATAAATTAACTATTAAACTATTTAACAGTTTCAATGTGGTTAAATTTACATCTGATGACCTTAATGGAGAAAAGCTTGGTTCAATTATAGATAAATCTAGCTTTTTGTCATTCTTACGAGATAAGTGTCTAAAAGATCAAAATATAGATATTGTTGACGAAATAGATCTAAATTTAGAAACCAATACATCGCCATTTCAAATATCTCTTATTCAGACTAAGTCAGAAATCATGAGCGAAAATCTCATAGTTACTGATGGAGCCAATTCACAACTTGCAAAAAAATTAAATATGAAAAGTTTAGCATTAAGCTACAAACAAACATCTTTTATGCTTAACGTAAACTTTAAATCAGTTTCAGGAGGAGCATTTCAGGTTTTTACTAAGAAAGGTATTTTTGCAATACTTCCATATAATGATAACTCTGTTTCAATAGTAGCAAGCGTTTATGACGACTTTATTGATGATTTTAACTTTGAAAGCAAAAATGCCAACATTCAGCTCCTTGAAAGCGAGCTTTGTCCGTTCATTAAAGGGATTCACAACCCTATTCTACTGTATAAATACCCACTTAATACAACTAGGCTAGTAACATGGACAAGACAAAATATAATATTCCTTGGTAACTCTTCTCAACTGTTACATCCTTTTGGGGCACAAGGATTTAACTTTGCAGTCGATTGTGTGAAGGAAATCGATAATCATTCCAGGGAATTATTCATAGATAATGAATTAAGCTCGGATTTAATTGAGACGATTAATATGAAAAGAAATACTGTACTTAATAGAATCGATTTTACCTCTTCTGCTTTAATGAAAAATAATATACTTGCCAACTTATCATCATCATTCTTTTCAAAAGCTATGAATTCATCTGCGACGTTGAGAAAAAGTATCTTAAAGAAACTAGTGGGAGTAAATTAATTATGTCTATTGTATTAGCAAATAATACGCTTCTGTCATTTATTGCAGCATTAGATTTATCTAAAAACTCGGGGCGAGATGTATATCTAAAATCAGATATCCCTGAACACTTTGGCCGATACTTCAGTATTAATGAATTTAGTAAAATATATCTAGATAATCTAGGTGTTTGGAAGAAGATAAGTGCAGACCAATATGTGCCTTATAAAAATATTGAGATTTATTTGAATGATAAAAAGTCACTGGAGTTTAAATGTGATGATCAAAAAGCTCACAATCTCGGTTATATCATTAGTGAGGGGGTTCTATTAGATGCAGTGTCTAAATGTATAAACGAAACTAAAAGTATAAAAGAAAAAAATCAGCAAAATTTTAGTGCAACAGGTGACATGAATATATGCTCAAATATAAATGAGCCTGAGAATATAAAAAATCTATTTAAGTTTAAGATCAAGAATTATGAGCAAACAGCATTGAATATTACTTTTGAACATACTAATGATAATAACAGAGAACCCAGACAGATTTTTTTCAATGACGAAATTCTAGGACTACTACCTGTTGATAACAATACATATAATTTAATCTGGAGCATGCCGAACAGTTTTTTCAGTAGCATGAAAACAACATCATCAAATGAAATGATTAAATGCTTAGCTGAGAGAGTTGGCTTTATCGTTGGAGATATTGGAAATATTGATATTGGTAAGTCCTTTCCACTCTCATCAAGACATTCCAATAATTACTTCTTTGAAAATTATATATTGATTGGTGATGCAGCACATAAATATCATCCTCTTGCTGGATTAGGTCTTAATATGGGGATTGAGGATGTAGCAACATTATCGTATTTACTTACTAATAACGAGAATTCAAAAACTGTTTTTTATCAATACGCGATAAAAAGGATGAGTAGAGCTCAATCTCTTCAACATATATTAGATACAATAATAGTTTTCCATTCATCAGATCTCATGCCTATAAAAATAAAGAAAAAAATACTAGACTTTTTTAATGAAACTTTTTATCTAAAGCCTAAAATTATTGAAAATGCTACCGGTCTTAATAATAAAGAATTAGTTAATCTATAAATACATATATTGCAATAAATATTAAAAGAGCAGAAAAAATTATTTTTACTTTTTCTGAATCTATCTTATTTAACATCGACACTCCGATGTATGAGCCAGCAATGCTGGCTGGAATTATAATTAAAAGCGACAAGTGATTTATTTTTGAAATAAAGATATCTGAATTTATTAAAAACATAAAAAGCATAGACGCGCCAGCAATAATTAACCCTATGACCGAAGCAGTTGCTATAGATTTTTTGATATCATTTATTAAAAAAGAGATGTATGGCACAGATAGCGTTCCACCACCTATACCCATCAAAGAGCTTATCATGCCATTTAAAAGAAAATAGAATTGCCCAATACTTCTAAGTATGCTTATGTTAGTTTTTATAATCTTTGCATCGCTAATAAGTAACAATGCTAAAATTACAAGGATAATACTGTATATAATTTCGAGCGATTCGGAGGAGATATGCTCGAGTATGAAAATACCAGACAAACATCCTAAGCTAACAACTAATGCATATCCTCTCACAAGTTTAAAATTAATAAGATTGTTTCTGAAGTGAAAATAAGCTGATGAGGAACCCGCAAATATAATGCAAACAATAGATGTATATACCGCAGCTTGTAATTGATATCCATCAAATTGACCAGTGAATTTATGAACCAGTAGCAACCCGGGGACGAATATTATTCCACCACCAAGCCCTAGCATTCCAGCTGTAATGCCACCTATTAGACCAATTATTATATAAATATAGATAAGTTCCATGTTTCTCCTTGACCAAAGTGAGTACATTCTAGTTTAAAATCTCACTAAATGTGGCATAATAAATCGAATTATTTTGGTAACCCCAATCAATTAACAGTTATTTAGGAAAAATCATATGTCAGGATATCACTTTTTATTTGTACCAGGACCATCAAACGTGCCAGCTGCAGTGCAACAAGCAATTCATTGTCCCATGGAGGATCATAGAAACCCAACAATTCCAGATTTAATACAACCTATTACACAAGACCTAAAAAAAATTCTTAGGACTGAGTCAGGGAAAGTTGTTTTTTTCCCATCATCAGGAACAGGCTGTTGGGAAGCAGCCCTTCAAAGTACTTTAAATGTAGGCGATAAGGTTCTCGGTGCAAGTTTTGGTCAATTTAGTTATCTTTGGTTAGATATGTGTAAAAGACTGCAATTTGAGCCAATTACAATGGAAGAAGAGTGGGGTACAGGAGCTAATCCTGAAAGCTATCACAAGCATTTGTCAGAGGATAAGAATCATGAAATTAAATGTGTTCTTGTTTGTCAAAATGAGACTGCTACTGGTGTCCGTAGTGATGTTGCAGCTATCAGAAAAGTGCTTGATGACCTCAATCACCCAGCACTTTTATTCGTTGACGGTGTTAGTTCTGTTGCAAGCTATGAGTTTGAAATGGACAAATGGGGTGTGGATGCAATAGTAAGTGGATCTCAAAAAGGGTTCATGCTTCCAGCAGGGCTAGGTATTTTAGGAGTAAGTCAAAAAGCAATTGATGCGATGAAGAACTCTAAATATCCAACTTGTTATTTTGATGTAGCAGATATGATTGAAAAGCTTGATGGTGGCTATTTACCATATACACCACCAGTAAATCTTCTAAGAGGATTTAGAGTTGCCATTGATATGATTTTCGATGAAGGTCTAGAAAATATTTGGAAGAGACATCATAGATTGGCGGAAGGAACCAGAAAAGCAATTACTGAAGGTTGGGGTCTAAACCTCTGTGCAAAAGAGGCTAAATGGTACTCTGATACTGTATCAGCTATCGTAGTTCCAGAAGGCTTTGATGCATCTAAAGTTATAAGCACTGCTTTCAATAAATACAATCTTGCGCTTGGTGCAGGTTTATCAAAAGTAGCAGGAAAAGTATTTAGAATTGGACATCTTGGTGACCTCAATGAGTGTATGCTATTTGGTGCCATATCTGGTGCGGAGATGGCAATGTTAGAAAACGGCATAAAAGTTGAGCCTGGAAGTGGAGCAGCCGCAGCATCTAAATATTGGTCATCAAATTAGGAGAATTAAATGAGTAAGCCAAAAGCGATAGTAACTAGACGTTGGCCATTAGCTAACGAAGAAAGACTTAGAGAAAACTTCGATGTTGTTTTCAATGAATCAGATGTACCTTTCACTGAAGACCAACTTAAAGACGCACTTAAAAATTGTGAT
>PYIJ01063162.1_pt1 | contig 10694 bp, 9 predicted proteins | sample 3578051 | NCBI WGS metagenome assembly PYIJ01 (sample SAMN08408021, study PRJNA431606) | Marine metagenome isolate SA_KN192-05_S13_5m, whole genome shotgun... | biome: marine; feature: oceanic pelagic zone; material: water; isolation source: surface water sample, 0.2-0.8 um fraction ... | reverse complement strand
GCCACTTCCCCGACAAACAAACCTTGCTCGCAGGTATTGCGATTGAGGGCTTTAAAGAGCTTGCGACAAGGCTTACCCAGACGAGCGAAACGAATGCGGGCATCGAGGAACGCTTCATTGAACTGGGCGCCACCTATGTGGGATTTGCCCAAGACTTTCCCGTGCACTACCAGCTGATGTTCGGCGCAGTACTTGGCGAATTTTCGGCCTCGAGGGAACTGCAGGAGGCTTCCGCCAGCGCTTACGCGGTACTGGATGCAACGCTCACTGAGATCAAAAACAACCAGCAATTAGAACACGATGTCGCGATGCTTGGAGGACTGGTGTGGTCAACAGTCCACGGCATGGCCTCACTGGTGTTCAACATACCCATGGCGCAGATGCCCAAGGGAGCCGATGAAGCGCCTCGACAGGCGGTGAAATCCATACACGAAGATATGCGAGCGGTGCTGAAGATGGTGTATTTGGGGATAACGAGGTAGAGCCCAGCCCATCGATCTTCGAGTAGCGATAGCCTCACAAAAATGCAATGTTCTACTGCTTGATGGAGCCAAGACATTGTTTCGAATTGGAGGGGACTTTGATCATGCGAATTAACGCTGCTTCGCTGCTGTTCGTTCTTGTTAATTTGGCAGCTTGCGGCGGAGGCGGCGGAGGCGATTTAGGATCTGCTGCGTCACCGGTAGTTGCTCAAACTTCCCGGCCGGTGGTTTCTTCATCCACCCCTTCACAAACATCGAATTCGGGTTCGGCGTTGCCTCGGGCAGCGGCGGCGAGCGTCGGTATCGCGCAAGCCAATGTTGACGCCGTGCTGAACCACATTTTTACCGATGCGGCGACGCAGACTGCGCTGGTGAGCAAGAACGGCGTGGTCATTGGTGAGCGTTATGCCGACGGCTACGACGCGAATAGTCTGGGCACCAGTTGGTCGGTGGCAAAGAGTTTTTATAGCGCAGCCATAGGGGTTGCCATTGCTGAAGGGCACTTTTCGTCGGTGTCAGAGAAGGCCAGCGTGGTGCTCGATGAGTTTGTCGGCACCGACAAAGAGGACATAACTCTAGAACAGATTTTGCGTATGCGATCGGGACTGGCAGCAAACACCAACGTGTTTTTCAGTGGTGATCAAACCGCTCATGCGCTGGCCAATACACTGACGCGTGCACCAGGTATCGCGTTCGACTATTCCAATGCGAATTCACAATTGTTTGAACCGTTACTGCGCCGCGCTACTGGTCTCGATGCGCACAATTATTTGCGCCAAAAAATCTTACAGCCTATTGGTATTGACGCGATCAACGTTGGGTTGTGGATGGATGAGACCGGCACTCAGCCGATGACCTATTGCTGCATCGACATGCGCGCTGATGATTTCCTGCGCTTTGGTTTGCTTTATGCCCAGGAGGGTCAGTGGGATGGCGTGCAGGTCATACCCCAAAGTTATGTTGCCGCCAGTCTTAATCCGGTCGGGTTCTATGGCTATCAGTGGTGGGCAATGAATCAAACGTATTTCAATCGCACTGTATCTGGCGACATCAAGTCTGCCATTGGCCTGCACGGGCAACGCATTCTCATTTCCCCTCGAAGTGACATTGTCGTCGTCGTGCTGACAAAGTACCGACACTTCGCCAATCAGGGCTATGTGCTGAACACGCAGCAGAACTATCCAGATACCTGTTCGGCTCGCAACAACTGCCGTTCGCAGGAATCCGCCGGGCCCGAGGTACCGAGCTACGACCTTCATGAGTTGGTTGAACTGATCGCCGCACTGGGTGAGGAATAGGGGTTGGTGTTCTAAACTGGCCTTTTACTTTGGGAGCGCTAATGGAATTTAACAACCGCATTACTAAACTGCTGGGCATCGAGACTCCTATCGTGCAGGCGCCCATGGGTTGGATTGCCCGCTCCCAGCTGGCGTCGGCCGTATCCAATGCCGGCGGCTTAGGCATTATCGAGACGTCATCCGGCGAGCTGGATGCCATTCGCAACGAAATCTTGAAAATGCGCCAGCTTACCGATAAGCCATTTGGTGTGAATGTTGCCCAAGCCTTCGTGCGCGACCCCGACATTGTGCAGTTCATCATTGATCAGGGAGTCAAATTCGTCACCACCTCCGCGGGTAATCCTGCACGTTATACCGATCAGCTTAAGTCCGCAGGTTTGACGGTATTTCACGTGGTGCCAAGTCTAAGCGCCGCGCTCAAGGCCGTTGAATGTGGTGTGGATGGTTTGATTGTTGAAGGCGGCGAGGGCGGTGGTTTTAAGAATCCCCAGGATGTTGCCAGCATGGTGTTGTTGCCCTTGGTTCGCTCTAAGGTTGATTTGCCCATTATCGCTGCCGGAGGCTTTTTAGATGGTGGCACCATGGCTGCGGCCTTTGCCTTGGGCGCCGAAGCAGTGCAAATGGGTACTCGCATGGTGTCGGCGGCGGAGTCGCCAGTTCACGAGAATTGGAAAAATGCCATCGTTAATGCCGCGGAAACCGATACGGTGTTTTTGAATCGTGCTCATTCGCCAGCGCTGCGCGCTATTCGTACCGAAAAAACCTCACGCCTAGAATTTTCCACGGACAACGTCATGGGTGAATTTGGCACTGCTACTGAGCTGTACTTTGGCGGCGATATGGAAGCCAGTATCGCGCTGACGGGTCAGGTGGCAGGACGTATTGACGCCGTGCGGCCGGTTGCCGAGGTAATCGCTGAAGTGCGCAGGGAATTTTTCGAGGTGGTCGACGCCATGGCTCAACAATATTTGTAGCAGTGAACGATGCGCAGTCGATATTGCATAAAGAGTGTGAGCTAGATCACTTAACAGCTCGAGAATTGTGTTTTGGTAAAGCAACATCTTGCCAGTGGATTAGGCTAAGCGAATCTTTGTTTTCGTGACGGGTGCCGAAGCGATGAGTCGAATCTTAATATCGGTAACGATCTTTATGAAAAGAACCACAAGGGTATTGTTGGCGAGCTTACTCTTATTTGTATCTGGCTGCGAGATGCCATATGACCAACCGCCTGTCGAGATTTTGGAACCCACCGAGGGTCTGAGGGAAGGCTTCGTCGGCCTCACGGAGACCCAAGCCAGAGCATTAGCCCGCAGTCGAAACGTGCCGTTTCGCGTCGTGCATCGAAATGGTAAAGACTTGGCGGTGACCTTTGATTTTCGGCGCGGGCGCGTCAACGCAGAAGTGCGCGAAAATGTGGTCGTCGCTTATTCGGTTGAGGGTGAACCAAGCGAACCCACAACCAAGCCCGACCCATAGAGCGAAACCTTGCCAGTGCGGGTTGCCGGTCGTATTCGTTCTGGTTGCCTAACTTTCTTCGATGGCTGTAATCGCTGTTCGCGCATTGAACTGGATGCGCCTGCCGCCTGCACGAAGATGGCGTGCGCAGGGTACGCGCCGGCACAGTGTTCGGATAAGAAGAAAGCCCCTCCGTCCTGAAAGCAACTGCGTTGTTCGACAGATGTTGGCGGCATTGCTGCTGAGGTTTGTAGATTCATCTGCCAGCGAACCCCAGCAGCAATTTGCTCATGCGGTCAGTTCATTGAACTAGATAACTCGCCCGCTGCGAGAAACGCCCCGACACGATCTTGCACATTCTGCCGAATGTTCATGTAGTAAAAGGCGTAGTCGTAAATGTGGTAGTTGCTCTTGCCGAAGGGCCGTGCGCCATAGTTTGGTGAGCGTATTTCAGTGACGATGAGTTGCCCATCTCTGCATTGTGCGTCGGCGACGCCCGGTTCGATGCGGCTGTCCGGCGCAGTGGCCATGCCGCCCAGATTTGCTTCGTGGGCCACATGTTTTTCGTCTGTCGACCAAGTCAGTGGGTTTACGCAGACGTTGTTCGATTTTCCGAGAATCTCACAGGCACCCTCACAGGAGCCGCCTGCCATCGTGTTCCATGAGACTTGGCAGCGCGTTTGGGTTGCGTGCTCGCACGTTGGCAGGCCGTTACTGGTGTCTACCGCAAAACCGATGGGGTATGCCGCTACCAACCGATCTTCTAGCGGTGTGCCGGTAACTTCTTCTTCAATCAATCTGTCGAGGTGATGGCTGCCTTGGCTGTGGCCAGCTAATACGAAGGGCCGGCGTGGGTTTAGTCGCAGGAAGTGTTGAAAAGCATTGCGAACATCGCTGTAGGCGAGACCTAGCGCTTGGCCGCCGCTGGATTCGGGCTCTGCGGAGCCGAAGCTTGAAAGCGTCGCCTGTCGGTATCGCGGTGCATAGACATCGCAGCAGCCGTTGTAGGCGCTGGCTTGAAAGCGCATCACCCAGTTGTCAGTGCGCTGGTTGGTGGTCTCGTGATCGAGGGGTTGGTTCCACGTGGCATTGCTGAGGTAAGTGGTTGGGTGCACGAAAAATACCGCAACATTGCGCTTGGCATTTTGATCTGAGGAGAGTTCTGCTGGCAGGAAGTCCGCGGCGTCCTCCTTGCCCGGTAACGATGCCCAGTAGGCTGTGTCGCTGTAATTAGGTGCCGTTGGCGGAACGGTGTTGGCAAAGCTCTCGCTCGGCTGCAGAAAGTAGAATGCTGCAGCGATCAGCCACGGACTGTTGACGAAAATCACGCCTGCGATGATCAGCACGGCAAGACTGATGCCGGTAATTTTCCATTTCCCCATCGCTCCCCCTGAGCATTCCCCCGTCCACGCGCGCCGTTTATGCGCGTTGGTACGTCAGCGCTTGGCCGTAGGGCCCCGCTAGCACTTGATGCCCATCGTAGCGTTGATGGCCATTGACCCATGTTCCCGCTATGCGGTGCTTGAATGGGTAACCCGCAAACGGACTCCAGCCGCACTTGCTTAATACTGGGTCGTCCTCTTTCGATGTGTTGGGTGCAATCAGAGTGATGTCAGCGAAGTAGCCTTCGCGCAGGAATCCGCGTTCTGCCACTTGATACAAGATGGCTGGCGCATGTGATGTTTTGCGCACGACTTGTTCAATGGTAAATGTGCCGTCTTCGACACGTTCCATCAGTGATATCAGCGCATGTTGTACCAGGGGCAAGCCGGCAGGCGCCTTGGCGTATTTTCCGCCTTTCTCTTCTAGCGTGTGCGGTGCGTGGTCTGTGGCGATGACGTCAATGCGGTCCTCGACCACAGCCTTGAGCAGTGCGGCGCGATCTTCGACGGTTTTGATCGCCGGATTGCATTTGATAAATGCTCCGCGTTGCTCGTAGTCATCGGCGCTGAAAAACAGGTGGTGGACGCAGGCTTCGGCAGTAATGCGCTTATTCTCCAGCGGCCCAACCTCAAACAGCTCCATTTCTTTCGCCGTCGTGAGGTGCAGTACATGCAGCTTGGTGCCGAATTTTTTCGCAAGACTTACGGCCAGTGAACTGGATGCGTAGCAGGCCTCTTCAGAGCGAATGTTCGGGTGCTCGCTGAAAGGCACCTCGTCGCCCCATTTTTGCGCGGCGGCGGCTTCGGCGGCGAGGATCATGGGTGTGTTTTCGCAGTGGGTGGCCACCAGCAAATCAGTGGCGGCAAAAATACCTTCAAGGGTAGTTTGGTCATCTACCAACATGTTGCCAGTACTCGCACCCATAAAAATTTTCACGCCACAGGTCAGACTCGAGTCGACACTCTTTACGGCCTCGAGGTTATCGTTGGTTGCGCCCAAGTAGAACCCGTAGTTGGCCGCGCTGCAGTTTGCTGCACGCTCGCGCTTGTCGATTAACGCGCTTTGCGAAATGGTCAGCGGATTGCAGTTGGGCATTTCCATGTAACTGGTTATACCGCCCGCGACGGCTGCCGCAGACTCGGTGCGAATGTTGCCCTTGTGCTCAAAGCCAGGCTCGCGAAAGTGCACTTGGTCATCGATCATGCCCGGTATCAGGTAGGCGCCTTGTGCGTCGAACACCTCGGCGTCTGCCGGCGCGGGCACATTGATGCCCTTGATCCGCTCGCCCTCGATAACCAGTTCCCCTTCGGTAATGATGCCTTCGTTAACAACGCGGGCATTGACGATTCGTTGGTTCATGAGCTGATTTTGACCTCTGCTTCAATTTCTACCGGAACGTTGAAGGGTAGTTCCGCCATACCCACGGCGCTGCGTGCGTGTGCACCGATGTTGGTGCCAAAAATCTGCAGCAAGGTGTCTGAGCAGCCATTGATCACCGCCGGAATTTGCGTGAACCCCGGCGCGGTATTGACCATGCCAAAAACCCGTAGCCACTTTTCAACACGATCTAAGTCGCCGACATGGGCTTTGATGCTTGCGCATAGACCCAGAGCGATGCGCCCAGCGATCGCATAGGCCTCTTCAGGGCTGACCTCGTCACCTACCCGGCCAAACGGTTTGCTCATAGCTCCAGTTATATCGGTTGGTACATGTCCAGATAAATACAGGTGATTGCCGTCGGCGCGCACCAGATCAAAAGGCAGGGAGGCGGTATTCATGGGCTGTGGCAGTTCTAATCCTAGCGCCGATAAGCGTGCTTCAATGGACAATCTGGTTTCCCCGGTGGTTGTTCAATAGTCGAACTCCAAAATAGAAATGATCGGTAAGCGGGGGGTTGAGACTCAGCGAAACCTGAGATTGTCTCGGGACAGCTCTTGGATTGATGACACTCCCATCAACCGCATATCCCTTTCTATTTCTTCGTGCATGATCTGCAAAGCACGTTCCACGCCTTGACCACCTGCTGCCGCCAAAGCATAAAGATAAAAGCGTCCCCCTCCTACTGCTTTCGCTCCTAAGGACAAAGCCTTCAGTACGTGGCTTCCTCTTTGAATGCCGCTGTCTAAAATGACGTCAATTTGATCTCCAACAGCACCGACGATTTCTTCCAATTGGTCGAAAGAAGAACGGCCGCCATCCAGCTGCCGTCCCCCGTGGTTTGATACGACGATTCCGGTACAGCCTATCTCAACAGCGCGCTTGGCATCCTCGACGCTCATAACACCCTTAAGGCAAAATTGTCCGTCCCAAAACTCCACTAACGATGCCACGTCGTCCCAGTTCATTGTTGGGTCTAACATTTCAGTGAAATATCCTCCCACCGACATAGAGCCCTTTGACATGTCCACGAAACTATCCAGCTGTGGAAATCCAAATTTTTCATGGATGAGATAATTCACAGCCCACTTGGGTTTTACAATGAATTGGTACAAGCCTCCTAGGGTTAAGCGAAAAGGAATCGAAAAACCGGTTTTAAGATCTCGCTCTCTTTTACCTCCAGTGATTGTGTCGACGGTCAGCATTAGAATGTCGACGTTGGCGGTTTTTGCTGCCTCTAGCATTGACTGGTTCAAGCTTCGGTCTTTGTGGAAATAGAACTGGAAACACTGAGGGCCGTCATAAGACGCGCGAATTTCGGACAAGCTAGCGGTGCCAAGTGATGACACGCCAAAGAGCGTGCCATATTTGCTCGCAGCAGCGGCTACGGCGTTTTCTCCCTCATGATGAAATACACGTTGCAGTGCGGTGGGAGAGCAGTAGATCGGCATGTTCAGCTTGGAACCCATAACCGTCACGCTTTGATCTATTTCTTTTGTGCCTTGCAAAACATTAGGCACTAAATCAACCCGTTCAAAAGCTGCAGTATTTCTTGCGTACGTTGTCTCGTCCTCGGCCGCCCCGTCGATGTAGTTAAAAATCGGGCTCGGCAAAGTTCTCTTTGCCAGTTCTCGAAAATCATTAAAGCTGTGACAATCTTGAATGTTCACTGGTTTTCCCCAGAACGTTGCTATTTTTAAGGGCGTAGGCCTTCTGTTTCGCGGCGTACTAAGAGCGGACTCAGGAGCCGTCGGTCCATCTTACAGGCACTGCGTTCCTCAAGAACACATGGATAGCGCCTCGGATCTGCCATACTCTCAGTCAGAGGGGAGATAAAAATGACTATTAGCCATGAACCAATTGCGAAGGATTATTTCTTTCTTTCGTTTCTGACGTTGCTCAACGTAATGAATTTTGTTGATCGACAATTACTCGCTAGCTTTGCTAACTGGATCGTCCCAGATCTCGGTTTGACCAATACCCAGTTTGGGTTGCTAACTGGGCTGATCTTTATCTTCTTTTACTCGGTTGCCGGGGTCTTTATGGGCGTGTTGGCTGATCGGGTCAATCGCACTCGACTGATCGCAGCAGGCTTAGCGCTATGGAGTGCGCTTACTGCCCTCTCAGGCATGGCTAAGGGTTTCGTAAGTTTGGCGATACCGCGACTCTTTATCGGTGTTGGTGAATCGATCATGACGCCGACGGCTATGTCGTTACTGGCAGACCGTTTTCCCGCAAGCCGCTTAGGTTTCGCGTCAGGTGTGTATTACATGGGTGTGCCTATTGGCGTAGCCGCTAGCTTATTTGTGGTGGCCTATCTTGAGCCGTTGCTGGGTTGGCGCGGGTGCTTTTATGCGTTGGGAGGAGTTGGATTGGTGCTAGCAGCAATCATGTTCTTTATGAAAGAGACCCCGCGTAGACACGAAGTAGAGGCTTTAGCTAAGGAGCGGGCAAAAGAAGGTGACGAGACACGGTCTGAAATTGAGCGGCCCACCGTAAAAGAAATGTTGGCAATACTGATACAAGCCTTCAAGAGCTCACCCGCTCTGCTGATGACTGTACTGGGCGGTGTTGCGTTCCACTTTATTCTGGGTGCAGCAACCTTTGAACAACTCTGGTTCGTTCATGAGCGCGGTTTCGATCGCACAGAAATAGCCGAGCTCAGTGGTTGGTTGGCCTTTGCTGGTGGCGTTGCGGGTAACCTCTTTGGAGGCGTTGGCGGCGACTGGTTTTTGCGAAAAACTGGCATGGGTCGACCTATGTTCCTGTTTTGGATCATGCTGATTTTGACTCCAATATCTCTTTATTATCGGGTTGTAGAACCCACGACATTGTTTTTTATGTTTGGCATTTTCTTCGGCTATTTCCAGCTTGGCTGCTTCTACGGCCCTACTTTTGCAACGGTACAGGAACTAGTGCCGCCACAAATTCGCGGCACCGTGGTGGCCTTTTACATACTGTCGCTGAATTTCTTCGGCTTAGGCCTTGGTGTTACAGGTGGCGGCATCGTTGTGGATTGGATGATCGCTGAAGGCATCGCTGAGCCTTATACGATGACGCTGTTGGCGTTTACTGCGCTGTCGCTGATCGCGATTCCACTGTTTTATTTTGCGGGTCGACGTTTCGAGCGTGACCGTGAAGCCCTTTACGCATCCATGGCATGATGCGGTGCGCAAATTGATTCTTTTTTGAGGGCGAAAAACCTTGGCTGAAGAACAGAAATTAGGGGCGGATGAGCAGCCTCTGCAGGATAAGCATCAGGCACGTGTCGATACTTTGATGCAGTCATCATGGTATCGCTGGTACGCGCTGGGGATCTTAGTGCTTGTGTACTGCTCAAGCCATGTGGATCGTCAGATCATGGGTATTTTGCTTGAGCCCATCAAATTGGAACTGGGTGCCAGCGATACGCAAATGGGCTTTTTAATCGGCCTCACCTTCGCCATTTTCTACGCCACCTTGGGCATGCCCATTGCCATGCTGGCGGACCGTACCAATCGCCGCAACATCATTGCTTTGGCTACAACAATATGGTCTGGCATGACTGTTGTCTGTGCCTTTGTCGGTAGCTATGCCCAACTCGCTATGGCGCGTATCGGCGTGGGCATCGGTGAAGCCGGGTCCAGTCCGCCATCACATTCCATGATTTCCGATCTCTTTCCCCAAGCTCAGCGGGCAACCGCCATGGGAATTTTTGCAATGGGTATTAATCTAGGACTGCTTATCGCCTATCTCGGCGGCGGCTGGATGAGCGAGCATTGGGGTTGGCGTACCACTTTTATTGTGGTCGGTTTACCCGGCATTATCATTGCGCTGCTGGTGCGTTTTACACTGATTGAGCCTCCCCGAGGTGCGTCTGAAGCGGCTAAGCACGATCGCGCCGAGGCCCCGGGTTTGGGTGAGGTTTGGAAAACCATGCTCAGCACCCCGGCCACCCGGCATGTGGTCTTTGGCTCAGCCTTGGCCGGTTTTGTGGGCTATGGCATGACCCTTTGGCTGCCAGCGTTTTTCGTACGCTCACATGCTCTCAGCCAGAGTGAGACGGGTTTAACGCTGGCTCTGATGTCTGGAGTCGTTGGCGGCATTGGCACCTTTACCGCCGGACGTTTGGCGGATCATCTGGCGAAACGCGACCCCCGATGGCTGGCTTGGGTGGTGGCCGTGGGTAAGGGCGGCCTAGTGCCATTCTTGGTCGGCTTCTTTTGGATGACAGATTTTACGTCGGCGTTGATGCTTTATTTGATACCCGCATTCTTCGCTGGTTTTTACCTCGCGCCGACTTTCGCAATGGTGCAGCAGTTGGTGCCAGTGCAAATGCGCTCAGTAGCCGCAGCTATCTGTCTGTTCTTGCTGAACATCATCGGTATGGGTTTGGGCCCACAGGGTGTGGGTATTTTGAGTGATGTGTTTTCTGCAGAATACGGCAGCGAGTCCCTGCGTTATTCGCTCATGGTGTTTAGTTTGGTGAACCTCTGGTGCGCTTACCATTACTTTCAGGCGGCAAAAACGCTGCAGCAAGATACCCAACGGGTGGCGGATGCTCAGTCCGCTGCTTAGGGACCCTGCACAGACTCGATGGCTTGGACGCTCAGCTGCACTTGACTCGAACTGGGTCTCAGGCCAGTGGTAATCTGCATGACCTCGTTTGGGCTCAGGCCCACAAGACGTTGGTTATAGCTGCGCAAAACACCTTGGGTGT
>PYIJ01209102.1_pt1 | contig 10700 bp, 7 predicted proteins | sample 3578051 | NCBI WGS metagenome assembly PYIJ01 (sample SAMN08408021, study PRJNA431606) | Marine metagenome isolate SA_KN192-05_S13_5m, whole genome shotgun... | biome: marine; feature: oceanic pelagic zone; material: water; isolation source: surface water sample, 0.2-0.8 um fraction ... | reverse complement strand
TTAACCAATAAATATGCCGAAGGCTTACCTGATAAGCGCTATTATGGAGGTTGTCAAGTGGTAGACGTTATAGAGAATCTCGCTATCGAGAGGTTAAAAACTCTTTTTGGTGCCGGATGGGCAAATGTTCAACCGCATTCTGGAGCTCAGGCTAATGCTGCGGTGATGCTGGCCATCATCAATCCTGGAGATAAAATCTTGGGATTTGATTTAGCACATGGTGGACATTTAACTCATGGCTCTCCTGTCAATTTTTCAGGGAAAATTTATCAGCCATTTTTTTACGGGGTAGATGAAAGTACCGGGCTAATCAATTGGGAACAAGTAGAAATACAGGCTTTGAAAGAAAAGCCTAAGTTGATTATTTGCGGAGCTTCCGCATACAGCAGGGACTGGGATTATCAACGATTCCGCGAGATTGCAGATCAGGTGGGAGCCTTACTATTAGCAGATGTTTCACATCCAAGTGGACTAATTTCTCGAGGACTCCTTAATGATCCTCTAGAGCATTGTCATATCGTCACTAGTACGACCCACAAAACACTTAGAGGTCCTCGAGGTGGGATCATTATGATGAGAAACGATTTCGAAAATCCGTTTGGATTGAAAACTACTAAGGGTAAAACTCGAATGATGAGTTCTTTACTAGACTCAGGTGTCTTTCCAGGGACACAGGGAGGTCCCTTAGAAAATATTATTGGTGCTAAGGCGATTGCCTTTGGAGAGGCCCTCTCAGATGATTACATGAATTATGTAATGCAGGTTAAAAAGAACGCAATGGTAATGGCAGAGGAATTTATTAAAAAAAATTACCATTTAATTTCAGGAGGTACCGACAACCATTTGATGTTAATTGATCTTCGATCTAAGGAAGTGACAGGGAAGTCGGCAGAAGAAGCTTTAGGAAAAGCCGAAATTACGGTAAATAAAAATATGGTACCATTTGATACGCAATCTCCTTTTATCACTTCAGGTATTCGTGTGGGTACAGCCGCGATGACCACTCGAGGATTTAAGGAAGATGATATGATTAAAATAGTTAACTATATTGATGAGGTAATATCAAATATATCAAATGATGCATATCTCGCAAGTATAAAAACAGAAATTAATAAATGGGCAGGAAGCTATCCTTTATTTAAATAATATAATAAATGCCTTTAGATCAAGTTGAAGATGAACCTGGAGAAATGTCTTTTTTAGACCATCTTGAAGAACTTAGATGGCATCTGATCAGGTCACTTATTGCTATCTTTGTATTTGCGATAGCTGCTTTTATTTCAAAAGGGCTTATTTTTGGTGAGATAATATTAGGACCCTCCAAATCCAGTTTTTGGACCTACAAAATGTTGTGCATTCTTTCAGAATTATTGAATTCTGATGCTCTTTGTATTAGTGATTTGCCTTTTATTATTCAAAGCAGACAGATGACCGGTCAGTTTTCTATGCACATTACCTCCTCTTTTGTTATCGGTCTAATTTGTGCCTTCCCATATACTTTTTGGGAGATTTGGCGTTTTGTTAAGCCCGGCCTTTACGAAAAAGAGAGAAAAGCAGCCTCTGGTGCCACCTTTTATGTTAGTTTACTTTTCTTTATTGGAGTCCTTTTTGGTTACTTTGTGGTGACTCCTATATCCATCAATTTTTTGTCTAATTATCAAATAGATCCATCAATCTTAAATGAATTTGACATCATCTCATATGTCAGTACCGTCACCACATTGGTTTTGGCTTGTGCTTTACTTTTTCAATTGCCCATTGTGGTTTATTTTGCAACTAAAGCAGGATTGGTCTCCTCTGTTCTTCTAAAAAATTATAGAAAGCATTCAATTATTGTTATTTTGATGCTTTCAGCGGTTTTGACTCCTCCTGATCCTTTCAGTCAAGTTCTTATTGCAATTCCATTGGGTTTATTATATCAATTAAGTATTCTCATTGCTGTTAGGTTAGAAAAGAAAGAGCGCAAACAAGAAGTAATTAAAACCTAATTTTAAAATTATGAAAATTGCTATTGGAGGAGATCATGCGGGTTTTATCTATAAGGAACAACTAAAGAAGCATTTGATTTCCCTTAATTATGAAGTTTCCGATTTTGGTCCATTTAATCCTGAAAGTGTTGATTATCCTGATTTTGTCCATCCTGTGGCTGAGTCTGTTAAAAAGAAATTTAGTGATTTTGGTGTTCTGATTTGTGGAAGTGGGCAAGGCGTGAGTATTACGGCCAATAAGCATAATGGTATTCGGGCGGCCTTGGCCTGGAATGCGGAGGTTGCGGAGTTGTCGAGACAACACAATGATGCTAATATCATTTGCCTTCCTGCGCGATTTGTGTCTTATGAGATCGCTCAAAGTCTTGTGTCACTTTTCCTTCAAACTAAATTTGCGGCCGGTCGACATAAGCGGAGGGTTAAAAAAATCAATTGCTGATTCTTACATAATATCCGTCCTTTTGCTTTCGATATTCTTTTGACAGCTCAGGCAATACAGAAAATATTTCAGGAATGAGCATCCAGTCGTCTATAATTACTGCCGGAGGAGCTTGTTTAATGACCTTCAATAGGGTTTGTGCAGAAATCGAATCGTCTAATGTTGCAATTTTTTCTTTAGAGAGTTGAGCATCAAGAAAAGGACTTGCTAGCTCTTGTCCATGTAACATGCTGAGGTTATCCGATAATAACATTATTCGCATTTTTGAAAACTTATCGGTCCCCTTTTTCACCATCATACCATTCATATTCAATTGATCGTAACTCAAATAAGGAGCTACAATCAAGACTCCTACAACCATTAGTGGGATCAGTCTTTTTATCCAGCCTTTCCTTAACATCAACATTAGATGCACTAGAAAAAAAGTTAGAGAAGGCACGAAATACAACATCTGTACCGGTGAGGTTTCTATGTCTAGCCAAATAACAATTAAGGCACCAACCACCATTAATAGCATTACCTTAGCAGCTTTATTTTGAAAACTGGTGAAATAGCTTGAGAATAGAGTAACTATCATCGCTGCAGAGCCAGTTAAAATAGGGATCCTAAAAGAAGAGTAATTTTTTATCTCGCTCAAATAATTTATTTCCTGACCAAAAAGCCCTCGATTTACCAAAGCATGCCAAGCGTTTGAACCGTTATCATTCCAATAAAAAAAACAAGAAATAAGGACCAGAGGGATTAAAAACCCATTAAAATAAAGCCCGATGCGTCTTAATTTTGATGAGCTAAATAAGAAAAAGGATATCAAAAAAATAAAAAAGTAAGTGATAGCGGGAGGATAAAATAAGGTTGCAATTCCCACGTGTATTCCGGTATATAAAAATAAAACGTCTGTTGTCTCATTAGCGATCCGATCTAAAATCTTGCTTAAACCCATTAATAGAAAGGGTAGAGACATTATTTGGGGGGATAATACCATAAAATCAGGTATTGCTACAGCACAGAGTACAAAAAACAGTGCGGGTAAATTATTGTTTTCAGAAAAGATTTTGTTTTTTTTGAGAAAACCATTAAAAATAATTGCATTTAAAAACAACCAAAAGGTACTTATGATATGATGGGCGTGCTGAGATTTACCAAAAATCTGATCTATTACACTGTAGAAAAAAACCGATAAGGGGCCTGTGTAATCAAAAATCTCTTTGTACATGAAAAAGCCTTCTGCCGACCTTTGTCCTAATAAAAGCCATTTTAATTCAAATAAAGTGGTAGAAAGCCCTTGAAAAGTAAGAAGTCCTCTCAAGCATAAAAGAACTAAAAAGATGATAATTAGTCGGTTAGGATCGTTTATTTTAAAAAAATTAAGCAAAAAATAATCGGTTTAAAAATAATCTCTTTTATATTTTAAATTAGATCTGAGAAAAAAGAGCAAATTAACAAATAAATAATAGATAATTTTGTCTCATGGAATCAAAAAGGCAACATCAATACAGCCGTCAAATTCAAAAAGATCTTGGTGAAATCTTTCAACGGGATACAAGACACTTTTTTTTTGATAATTTGGTGAGTATCATGGGAGTAGAAACGGCTCCTGACTTAAGTATTGTTAAAATTTACTTTAGTATTTTCCCTGTGCATCAAGGGGAAAAAGTTTTGGAAAATCTCAATGATAAAAAAAGTGAAATAAGGTGGCGGCTTGGTAAAAGAATAGGAAAATCTATCCGGAAAATTCCAGAATTAACCTTTTTTATCGATGATACTGCTGAAGAAGCCAGTCGCATGGATCACATCATAAACCATCTTAACATTCCACCAGAAAAAAATTGAATCTTCCTTTTTTCATTGCCAAAAAATATTTCTTTTCTAAAAAGAAAAAGAATTTTATCAATGTGATTTCCATGATCTCTATGTTGGTAGTAGGTATTGGAACTATGGCGCTTATCATTGTCCTTTCGGTTTTTAATGGCCTTGAAGGACTACTAAGATCTACGTATGGCTCTTTTGATCCTGAAATAATTGTTACGGTAAATAGAGGTAAATCTTTTGTTTTTACTGATGATTTAAGAGAGAAGATTGAGAGTATAGAGGCTGTCGATTTAATCGCTGAGGTAATAGAGGATAATGTGTTGATTAAATATAAAAATGCGCAAAGAGTCGTAAGGATGAAAGGTGTTTCAGAAAGTTTTGTTCACCAAGAACGTCTGCAGAACTCGTTGGTGTATGGAGAATTAAAATTAAGTGAAAAAGATTTAAACTATGCTATTATCGGAAGGGGAGTACAATATGATTTATCTATAAATCCGAATAATGATTTTTTTTCACTTCAAGTTTATTACCCTAAAAATATTGGTCCAGGTATCACAAATCCTTCCAAGTTATACAATAGTAAACGAGCTATTCCTGCTTCTGTCTTCTCTGTCGAAAAATATTATGATGAAAATTATATCATTGTTTCCCTTGATTTTGCTATTGATTTACTTTCTTATGATCAAAAAAGGACAGCTTTAGAAATTAGCCTGAAACCCGGACAAGATGAACAAAAAGCAGCACTAAAACTCAAAAATTTAATAAGTGATGATTATATAGTTCGCTCGGGAGATGAATTACATGCAGACTTATTCAAATTTATGAAATGGGAAAAATTAATTGTGTTTATGACTTTTTTCCTAATTATCGCCATAGCCTCTATCAATATTTATTTTTCTCTTACCATGCTAGTAATAGATAAGAAAAAGGATATTGCAACCCTTTATGCTCTAGGGGCTTCAAAGAAAGTTATTCAAGTAATTTTTTTATCTGTGGGTATGATTATCTCATTTGCTGGTGCCACCTTGGGCCTTACCTTAGGTCTAATGATTTCTGGTCTTCAACAAAAATATGGCTTTGTTTCAATGGGTATGCAATCTGCATTGATGACAGCTTACCCCGTGATTATTTCTGTTTCAGATATATTGATCACTGCTTTTTCCATAATATTAATAACCCTTTTGGCCACTGTTCAACCTGCATTATTGTCGACAAAAAATCTTTCTTTTCAATCCTGAGTTCATTTTATCTTTTTGTGAAATAATTTTCTTACATTAGAAGTTTTGTTTCAACAAAAAATAATGAAAGTAAATCCAGACCGGCCTTTTGAAATTATCTATGCCTTATACGAACATCAATACGTTGGCTTTTTGTTCGAATCTTTTGCGGTACAACTTAATGATCATGGGAAGTTAACTCTAACTCATCAAAATATTTCTTCAAAAAATGCCCAAGAATTCGACTCAAAACTATCAGAAGAAGACTATGAGCTCATTGATAATTTAGATGCCATGCAGCATGAATCTGTTGCAAAGCGGTTTTCTCGAAAAAAATCAAATCCTAAGCAATTTTTTCTAAAAACTTACAATTCAAAAACGGGAGATAAAATCCTTCAGGGAGAAATTAACAGCTATTTAGAAAAAAAGAAGTCTAAAATTATGCCTCTCCTTCTAGGCAAGAACGTTTTTGAAATGGGTTCGGATGGGGAACCTACTTTTAAACGTATCAATGTGCTACCTGAATTAGCAAGTATTCTCTTTCATTTTAGAAAAAATGAGGAAAATACACATTATTTTCCCACTATTAAACTCCGAAATACTCCATTGGAATTTCGCAATCAAAACAGCCATGTAATTTCCAATGAACCGAGTTGGTTGATGGTGAATAATGACCTTTTTACTTTTAAAGATCCTATTAGCGGTAGTAAACTGAGACCTTTTCTTAAAAAGAAATTCATTTTAATTCCGAAGAATATGGAAGAGACTTATTACAGAAAATTTGTAGCTCCTCTTGTAGCATCTCATGATGTCTATGCCAAAGGGTTCGATATCGTAACTCAATCCTTTGAGCCTGTCCCTATTCTTACTCTTTCTAAAATAAAAGAAGCTTACCCTGCTCCATCCTTGTTCAATCAAAAAACGAGTCAAAATCAAAATTCTGAATTATTAATTGAGCTTAAATATCAATACGGAGAGCATAAATTTAAGGCCGATATCTTACATAAAGTCAATGTCTTTTTAGAAAAAAATCAAGACAAGTATACTTTTTTTAGAATAAGACGAAATACCAAAAAAGAAATAGAATTACTTAACTTTTTGTTAGAAAACGATCTTTTCATTAAAAATTCACAAGTGATCCTTTTAGAATCTGAGGCCTTTGATTGGCTAAACCAACATCAACCTTTATTAAAAAAACATGACTTTATTATTGAACAAAACAGTACTGATGAGAAAAAATACTTTTTAGGAACCTCAGAAATTAGTATTAGCATCGAGGAAAAAATAGATTGGTTCGATATCAAAGCCATTATAAAATTTGGCGATTATGAAATTCCCTTTCTCGAAATCAGAAATCTTATTACCAAAGGTCAGAATGAAGTTCAACTTCCCAATGGGCAAATAGGTATTATTCCTGCTTCTTGGGCAGAACAATATAAAGATCTTTTTATCTTTTCTGAGCCAATTAAGGGGGAGTCACGATTGCAAAAATATCATGTAGCCTTGGTCCAAAATCTTAAGGAGGAACAGAATTCAAAGGTAATCATGAGTCGTCGCTTGAAAAAACTAATGGATTTCACAAAAATAGAAGATCAAAAATTACCTTCGGGATTCAAAGGGGAACTTCGACCCTATCAAAAAGCGGGGTTTAATTGGATGTTATTTCTTAACGAATTTAATTTTGGTGCGTGTCTTGCCGATGATATGGGTTTAGGTAAAACAATTCAAACCTTGGCTTTGTTACAGCATGAACATGAAACTAATGAGCGATCAACTAGTTTATTGATTATGCCTACTTCGTTGGTATACAATTGGCAAATGGAAGCTAAGAGATTTACTCCTTCTTTAAAAATACTCCTTTATACGGGAAGCGATCGAATTAAAAATGTCAAACATTTTATGCAATACGATTTGGTTATTACCAGCTATGGCATCAGTCGAATTGATACCGCTGAAGTATTAAGTAAATGCTATTTCAATTACATTGTTTTGGACGAATCTCAAGCTATTAAAAATCCTGATTCACGGATTTCTGTAGAGGTAAATAAGTTAAATGCTCGAAAAAAGCTAATTTTGACGGGCACCCCTATAGAAAACAGCACATTAGACCTTTGGTCTCAACTTTCTTTTGTAAACCCCGGTCTCTTAGGTAATAAAAAGTTTTTTACCTCCGAATATCAAATTCCCATAGAAAAGCATCAGGATGTTGGAAAAACTTTACGCCTCAATAATCTGATTAAACCTTTTATTCTAAGAAGAGATAAGTCTCAAGTGGCCAGGGATTTACCGGAAAAAACCATTAGTGTCAAATATTGTACTCTTACAGAAAAACAAAAAGATTTTTATGAAAGTGAAAAATCCTTATTTCGTAATGAGATTCTCAGTTCTATTGAAAATAAGGGGTTAAAAAAATCTCACATCATATTGCTTCAAGGACTTACTCGACTCAGGCAAATAGCCAATCATCCGATCATGGTAGATGAGAATTATGATGGTGACTCAGGTAAGCTTGAAGAAATTATTTACATGCTGCACAATACCCTTGGAAAGAATCATAACATTTTAGTTTTCTCACAATTTGTTAAGCATCTTAAAATTATTAGTGATCATTTGGAACAGGAAAAAATTCCTTTTGCCTATTTAGATGGTTCGGTTAAAGATAGAAAAGGAGAGGTTGAAAAATTTCAAAAAAATTCCCATATCAATATTTTTCTCATTTCCTTAAAAGCAGGAGGATTAGGATTAAATTTAACAAAAGCAGATTATGTATTTTTATTAGATCCTTGGTGGAATCCAGCGGCAGAGGCACAGGCTATTGACAGAGCACATAGAATTGGCCAAAAAAATAAAGTATTTACATACAAATTTATATCCAAAGACACGTTAGAAGAAAAAATACTCCAACTTCAAGAGTCCAAGAAAAAATTGGCCGCGGATTTAATTGCTGTTGAAGAGTCATTTGTCAAGTCCCTTTCTAAATCAGATATCCAAAAACTCTTTGATTAATTATTGATCTGTTCAGGTAACTTAAATCTCAAAAGAATAATAAATATTGATTGGGCTAACTAAAGTGCAATCAAATTAATTTTTTGTTTACTAAAATTCAGACTTGTCTTTGTCAATCCATTCAACAGAGTCCTCAATAGGGTTTCTTTTCCCTTCCAAATAAGCATTTTTCTTTCTACCCAAATAAAAAAATCCCATGAGGCGGTCTTTTTCATTTATATTAAAGGCTTGTTTTGCAGGTTCCATATAAGTAACGCCTCCAGTATTCCAGTAAGCGCCTAAACCGTATACTGTCGTCGTTAAATACATATTTTGAACAGCACATGAAACCGCGGCAATTTCCTCGACTTCTCTAATTTTAACTTCTTTACTTCTCTTCATAATTATCATAATTACATGAGATGCCCTCAATGGAGTTTTAGTTAAATTATCGAATTTGGCCTGAATAAAATTACCTTCTTTTAAAGACACTTTTTTATAGATTTCAGCTTGTTTTTTACCCAAAAATTTGAGGCCTTTACCTGAATAAACCTTAAATCTCCATGGTGCTGTCATTTTGTGAGTTGGGGCCCAATTTGCATTTTTTAAAATTTGCCAAATAATTTGGTCATCAATTTTTCCAGCTTCATAATCTTTTGGAAAAACTGATCTGCGTGAGGTAATAATTTGATTAAATGATGTAATGTCCATACTTGTTTGTTTATAAAGATTCACCAAAGTAGCCAGCAATAAATTAATAATACCAAAATGATTTAATTTTTTACAAAATGGATTATTTAATAATCTATTTTTTCATTTCAACTAAAAAAGCAATTGATTCCTCATACCTTTACTTGTATGATTGAAAATCCTTCTAAGCTATTTTTGCTAGATGCAATGGCCTTGATATATCGTGCACATTTCGCATTAAGCAAGAATCCCAGAATAAACTCTAGTGGCATAAATACTGGGGCTGTTATGGGGTTTACAAACACCCTACTTGAAGTTATCAACAAGGAAACACCCTCGCACATTGGAGTTGCATTTGACACTCATGCTCCTACTTTTAGGCATAAGGAATTTACCGATTATAAGGCCAATAGAGAAAAACAACCAGAGGAAATTAATATTGCTATTCCCTACTGTAAAAAAATAATTCAAGGATTTGGGATTCCGGTCATTGAATTAGATGGTTATGAAGCAGATGATCTTATTGGAACTTTGGCTCGTCTAGCAGGGAATCAGTATCAAATTTTTATGATGACTCCAGATAAAGATTATGCCCAACTGGTCAATGAAAATACCTTTCTTTATAAGCCTGCTTTTATGGGTAATGGTGTGGATATTCTGGGGATTAAAGAAGTTTTAGAGAAATTTGATATCAATGAAGTGCACCAAGTCATAGATGTGTTAGGCCTAAAAGGAGACGCGGTAGATAATATTCCGGGCGTGCCCGGGATTGGAGATAAGACGGCTTCTAAGTTGCTCAAGGAATATGGTTCCTTGGAAGAAATTGTGTCCAATCAGCATTTATTAACTGGGCATGTAAAAAAGAAAATTGAAGAATTCGGGGAGCAAGGTCTTTTTTCTAAAAAACTGGCAACCATTAAACTTGATTGCCCCATTATTTTTGATGAAGAGGCCTTACGTTATTCTGGACCCATTGAGAATCTTATTGTTCCGGTATTAGAAGAATTAGAACTACGAACTATTGCTAAACGGATTTTTGGTGTCTCTGCAGCAGAGAAAAAAGCGTCAAGTCAACTGGGCCTCTTTGAGGGCAACACCTCAAATGCTGTAACAATCTCCCATGATAAAAAAAATATTGATACCACACCGCACAACTATAAATGTCTTTCTACATTCAAAGAAAGAAAACGGCTTATTGAAACATTGAGTAGACTTTCTGAGTTTTGTTTTGATACAGAAACTACCAGTCTTAGTACTTTGGATGCCGAACTTGTCGGATTGGCAATTTCTTATGAAAAAGGGACTGCTTTTTATGTTCCTTTCCCAGAGGATCGCGGTACTACCCAAGAAATTATCAATGAATTTAAGTCAATTTTTGAAAATGAAAAGGTAACAAAAATTGGTCAAAATCTTAAATATGATATTCAAGTACTGTGCAATTATGATATCAGGGTCAGGGGTAAAATATTTGATACCATGCTTGCACACTATCTCATTGATCCTGAACAATCACATAGCATGGATGCCCTGGCAGAGGCTTATCTGAACTATGTCCCTGTAAGTATTACAAAG
>PYIJ01038562.1_pt1 | contig 10706 bp, 8 predicted proteins | sample 3578051 | NCBI WGS metagenome assembly PYIJ01 (sample SAMN08408021, study PRJNA431606) | Marine metagenome isolate SA_KN192-05_S13_5m, whole genome shotgun... | biome: marine; feature: oceanic pelagic zone; material: water; isolation source: surface water sample, 0.2-0.8 um fraction ... | reverse complement strand
CTTCGAGCGTACTTGCAAAATTGGCCAGAACGATAATCACTTTTGCATCCGAGTCGTTAAGTTGATGTTTCAACTCGCTCGAAGTATAAAGTGGGTTTACATTGACTACCGTCATTCCGGCCTGCAAAGCTCCAAAAAGCACTACAGGATACTGAAGTAAATTGGGCATCTGAATGGCCACTTTATCCCCCTTACTCAATCCCAAATCATGAATCAGGTAGGCCGAAAAGTTATTTGCTGAAGTTTTTAATTCACTAAAAGTTATTACTTTACCCATATTTTCAAAGGCTGCGTTTTCCCCAAATTTCTTAAAACTAACATCCAAAAGTTCGGCTAAACTTTCATATTGAGCACTATCAATTTGTTGAGGCACATCTTTAGGGTAATGTGCATACCATGGAGCATCATTCATGTTATTCTGTTTTTTGATGTCATCAATATTAATGACAAATTAACATATTTATGGCGATTATAAATAGTAATTAATCCTTATTGGATTTCCATCATTTGTACCATACGTAATTTTTTCAAATTTCAGTATTGATTTATTAATTCATCTTAACTTTTTACAATTACAGATTTTTATTTGTGATTGTAACTTTTTTTAATAAGTATTGCGCCAAAATGGCAAAAATTGAATTCGAAATTTTAGGTTTGCAGCTGCTCGAACCTATGGCATTGATCTTAAATTTAGTCATGTCTTTTCAGAGTTATTATTATTACCAAAAAATAAAAAGTAACTTCTGTTCTCCGTTTTCTATCCATTTTAGGAAATTTTTCTTACTTTCTTCGGTCTCATTTTTTTTTGCTGCTTGGTCACATTTATTTTTTAATTATCTTGGTATGGCAGGAAAAATGCCCGGTTTTGCCACTACCATCATTTCCATTGGAATGTTAGAATATGCAATGGTAATTTACCATTATCCGAAAGGCAATATTTTATTGAATTACATTATTTTTTTTCTTGTTGCTGGCACCTTTGGTTTACTCATTTTTAAAATGACATTTCTATGGGTTGCCATTCATACGGCCATTGGCATTATTTTCTTTTTGGGCATGCCTTTTTCCATTAAAATCTTAAAAGGTACTAATAAAGTTAGTTTTTTCTTTTGGGGATTTGTCTCCATGTTAATGACACTTCCAATAGAGCTTTTCAAATTTAACTTTCACCTATGGCTCCAACATCAAGACATCTCACATATTTTAATGATATTTACACTCTATTGTTTTTCTAAGGGTGTTGATCAAAGTGAATTAATAAATATCAATTTCAAAGTTTAATATTTTCCAGTGCTCTTCTATTTATTTTGATTAATTAGTTACAGAAATGAGCCTAAAATAAAATATACCTAATCCCTTTTGTAATGAAAAAACTATATAACCTCTCACTTACTTTTGCCCTTTTAGCTATTACCAATTCTTGTTACAAAAAAGATTTCCTGAATAAAAATCAGAAATATACCATTGAGCAATTTATGAATACCACTCAGATATTTGGCAGTGATTTCTCGGCAGATGAAAAGTCAGTTTTAATTACTAGCAAGGCAAGTGGAGTCTTAAATGCCTATAGCATTGATATTGAAACTGGCGAGCAAACGCAACTAACAAATTCTTCAGAAAATGCCATTATCGCTCAGTCTTACTTCCCCTCAGATGATAGAATCATTTATAGGAGTGACCAAGGAGGTAATGAATTGTCTCATTTGTATATAAAAAATATGGAGGGTAATGTAATCGATCTTACACCTGACAGTGCGAAGGCATCCTATTACGGATGGAATCATGGCAAGACAGCTATTTATTGGGCCAGCAACAAAAGAGATCCCAGATATTTTGATATGTATCGAACAGCAGTAATTGGTGCATCGGTCAAAGAGGGCGAATTTCAAACCGAAAGATTATACACAAATAATAATGGCTATACACCTTCAATTATCAGCGATAATGAGCGCTACATTGCCCTCTCTGAGAGATTAACCACTTCTGATGTAAATATCCATCTATTAGATACCCAAACAGGTGATATACAATTAATTACCTCTCATGATGAAGAAGCAATCAATGAGCCACAGTTTTTTTCAAAAGACAATAACACTTTATATTTTACTACAGACATCGATAGTGAGTTTACCTACCTTATGTCCTATGAAATTAATACCCAAAAGCAAAAAGTAGAACAAAAAGCCAAATGGGATATAAATTATGCCTATATGTCTTATAACGGCACTTATATTGTTACCGGTATCAATAATGATGGAAGTACAAAAATCATCATTCAAAATACTCAGTCGAAAGAAATCATTACCATACCAGATTTACCAGAGGGTGATATTTCATCGTTAAATATTTCGGATAGCGAAACGCAAATGACCTTCTATCTAAGTAATTCAAAAATACCAAGAGACTTATTTCTATATCATTTAAAAACGAAAACGCTTAAAAAGCTCACAAATACCCTCAATCCTGAAATAAATCCCGATGATCTTGTAGCAGGACAAGTCATTCGATTTCCTTCCTTTGACAGTCTTTCTATACCTGCCATTCTCTACAAACCCAATAATATCCAGATAGGTGACAAATTACCCGCTTTGTTATACATCCATGGTGGACCTGGAGGACAAACAAGATTAAATTATACTGATAGAATACAATATTGGGTAAATCAAGGTTATGTTGTACTTGCAGTAAACAACAGAGGAAGTTCGGGATATGGTAAAACATTCTATAAGGCTGACAATTTAAAACATGGAGATGTTGATCTAAAAGATTGCATCGCATCCAAAGAATTTCTGATCAATACAGGTTATGTAGATCGTAATAAAATTGGAATTATGGGAGGCAGTTATGGTGGTTATCTGGTAATGGCAGCATTGGCCTTTGCGCCTAATGAATTTGCTGTAGGCATTAATTATTTTGGTGTCACCAATTGGTTACGGACATTACGGAGTATTCCAACCTGGTGGGAAGCCTCCCGAAATGCCTTATACTCTGAGTTAGGAAATCCAGAAACGGATAGTCTTGCCCTATACAACAAGTCACCCTTGTTTTTTGCACACCAAATTACGAAACCTTTTATTGTATTTCAAGGTGCCAATGATCCACGGGTTCTTCAAATTGAATCTGATGAAATAGTAGCTGAAGCTAGGAAAAACAATATCCCTGTCAATTATATTGTTTTTCCAGATGAGGGCCATGGTTTTTCTAAGAAGACAAATAATATTGAAGCTTCTTATAAGGCTCTGGAGTTTTTAGACAAATACTTAAAAGGAATTTAAATTCAATTTCAACAGTGAAACATTTGAACCGTATTAGATACCAAATAAGCAAATTTGTAATCCCCCATCCAGTAAGATCAATCAAATAATTGAAAGCATTAATACTTTTGAGTCATTTCCTTTAAAACTTGTGGCCCCCGTCAAAATCCATCACGAATCAATAAGAAAATTAATTGTATTGATCAAATACCTGAAGTAGCAAAAAAGTCATTAATCAATATACTCTATACATATGAAATCTTTCACTAGATTCAGATGGACTCAGACCAAAACAACACTCAACATCATTAAAATTTGAATTTTATGATAACTTAATCATCTATGCTTTTCGTAATGAGCTCAATTTAGCCCACATCGATGAGCATTAAGTTAAAAAAAAGAAATATACTTAGTTAGAATATTTTTCATCTTTGTCCCCCTTTTACCTTCATTTTAATAGTATAAATAGCTCTCGAGGCAGTAATGAAAAGTATATCTCGCTTTGGTCCGGCAAAAGTCACATTTGCCGTCCAGGGCTCCTCGATTTTGATATGCTCAATTTTTTTACCTGTAGAATCAAAAACAGAAACACCATCCCCTGTGAGGTAAACATTACCTTGCTCATCAATGGTCATTCCATCTGATCCCATGGCTACAAAGAATTCTTGATTAGATAAATCTCCATTAGCTTCTATTTGATAACTATAAGTCACTTGCCGACCTATGTCAGCAACATACAACAAGGATTCATCAGGTGTCCCTATGATTCCATTTGGTTGATTTAAACCAGTGGCTACAATTTTTGTTGTGCCCCTCGGTGATAAATAATATACGTTCTCCGAAGACAGATACGGAGAAGTATGTTCCCAATAAGACCGCTGATAAAAAGGATCAGTGAAGTAAATCCCTCCTTTTGGATCAATCCAGAGATCGTTAGGGCCGTTGAATCGTTTGCCTTGAAAGTCTTTTGATAAAACTTGGATGTTTTTATTCGCATCAATTTTCCATAATTGTCCCAATTCATCCGCACACGCATATAAGTTATCCTTGGTATCAAAATACAAGCCATTGGAACGACCCGATGGTGTCAAGAAAACTTCAAGTTCACCACCTACTGACCATTTGAGTATTTGATCGTTAGGCTGATCAGTAAAGTAAACATTTCCTCGGCTGTCTACAGCTGGGCCTTCAGTAAATTCAAAATTATCGGCTATTTTTATCAATTTCGCATCCTCTGCAACTATTTTTAGAATTTGTCCGCAGATCTTTTGGGGTATCAGTGAGATTCCAATAATAAAACTGAATATGCCTGCGTATTTCAAATTTCCCGAGGATTTATTATGATATTAATTTCAAAATCAACTTTTATACACTGTCTTTTTCAAGGTAAATGTGGTCAAAGATAAAAATTTATCAACAGGTGTTGCTTCGGTAATCGATTAGATATGATTAATTAAAATAATACGCAAGCGATAAACAACATAATGGCTTTGTCATCCAAGCCGAATTTCAAAATAATTTAAAAGATAGGTAGGAACTGTTAATTAGTACTGATCAAGGCTAACATTGGGATTTTGTTAGGTTAATATTTTATTCTATTTATCCTAATAATATTTACTAAAAACTTCTTATCTATAATTAGATTTATAAAAGGATTAATTATTATTAAATAATACCCTCGAAGTTATGACGAAATTTTATAACTATTTCGACAAAACATGATTATAATATCTTCTCCTATATTCTTGAGGTGACTCATTAGCATGTCTGGGTAATTTTCGTAGCGCTTCTGCGGGAAATCTTCTTAAACCCCATCGAGATGGAGAAATAAGAGTAACTAAATTTTCTATGTCATAAAGTTCTGGATCAATAAGAATTCCAAATTGCATCCTTACCCAACTACTTGTGAAGTATATGTCCTTGATTTTATTTTCTTTTAATACTTTTTCAATTAAATGCTTATTCCATTCTTTAGGAATTAAATCTTGATCTCTGGGAGAATCACTTTTTCTCGTGGTTTTTGCCACAATATCTGTGATGCCCCATTTATGTTGTTTTAAATAATTTTTTATTCCGTCAAGATCGTATTTATCTATTTTCAATTTTAATGAACTCATAAAAAGCTCCCAAAAACTACTTTGTTTCCATCCATAAAAAAAGTCAAAATTTTTAGCCTCTTTTTCATTAATTTTTCCAATTCCATCGAGATAAATTAGCTTAGCCCCTGTAGGCATTGTCATTTTATTTGGTGGGAAAGAACCAATAATTAATTTATTGATTGGAGAGGTTTTAGGATATAATTTTCCCCACGGATGTTCCTCAATTGTTACGTTTTCGTGAAATGCATTCATAATTGATATTGGTAATAATTGTTTAACAATTTTAAATTTAATTAGTTTTGAAAATTAGCTAAATTTAATTTTTGAGTTATTAAAAAAATTGCACTTTCGATATAAATAATTATCTCAAAGTAAAAATTCTACAAAAAAATATTTGTGTTATGACAGACAATTTAATTGATTTTTGAAACCACTAAAAAGTCTACATAAAGCATCTATATTGTTATCAAATTAATAAACAAAAATGCCACCTGCAAAGTTTGTAAGAAGCTAATAATTGTTTTGGTACCACTTGGCTCTACTTGGAATCACTTGATTATGAGTCAGGTGCTATTCGCTTTCTTCGAAAGCTACTAACCACTGAGAATGAGTTAGTTGGAAGTTACTTAAACATTAATATTTAAGTAAACTGCCACATAAATGCCAAATAATACACTTTCTTATCCTAAAGTATGCAAAAACAGACTAGGAAAATATTACATTGATTTTAAACTGAACAAAAAGCGATATAGGCTGTTTGGGGGTAAATTAATTAATTCTTCTTTACTAATAAATTCCTATCCCAAGCATCTTAGGAGAAAACAAGCATTAGCTTTAGCAGAACAAGTTTACAGACATTTGGTTGCTAATGATTATTCCTTTTCTAAAAAACTTAATCAAATTGAAACCTTTGATCTGTTAATAAATAATAAACTCAAAGAACCATTATCTGAACCTTACAGAAATGCATTATCGTACCTTGCCCTTAACCTCAGAAAACAACTCTTGTCCAAAGGAAGTATATCCAAACAGTTCCTAAACTCATTACCACTGCATTATGAAAATAATACGAGTTACAACACCACAAGAAGGCATCTGAATGTAATAGTAAATCATCTTCACAATAATGGCTTTGATATAGAAAAATCAACTATCAAATCTCGAAAACAAGAGGAAGTTTTACATAAACCTATTGATAACATTGAAGAACTTCTTAATCAAGTTTATAAATTCAATAAAAATTTACATTTGTGTTGTACAATTACCTACTGTTGTTTACTTCGCCCGCATCAAGAAATAAGATTACTTAAATGGAAAGATTTTAGTACTGATTTAAAAACTATTCATTTAGGTGGAAATAAGGTAAAATCTAAGCGTAATAGGTTAGTTCCTGTACCCCCTTATGTAAGAGATTTGTTAGTAAGAAGTGAATCCGATTATAACATCTTTTCCAACAAGATAAAACCTTATAATAATTACTATTTTAAGACACTTTTTAGGCGTTTTAAGCAACTTAATCCGCAGGTAGATAAAGACATTACTCTTTACTCTTTTAGGCACTCAGCAGCCTTAAATATCTTTAAAAGAACAGCTTCTATTACCAAACTTCAGAAGGCAATGGGACACTCCTCCTTAAAGGTAAGTTTAACTTATTTAAGAGGATTAGAGATAGCTGAATTAAGAGAGGAAGATATGCCTCAATTGTAACCGATTTAAGACACTTTCTTAGTTTAATTACTAAGAACTGTCAGCTTAAATAAGCCTTTCTATGAGCCTTTGTGGGTGTGTTAGAGTCTCTTAGAGATGTTTTAATGAATCCCTCTGAGAAGGCTGAGAAAAGCATTTAAATTACCCCCTCATCTTCTTTGCAATCTCCTCAATATCTGCTCCTGCACAATGTTTGTTTATTGTTTTAGTCGATTGCTTTCTTTGAGCCATATAAACCTAACAAAGTTGCTGAAACAATTAGTATGAAAATAGGAATAGGTGGTCCTCCTCCCATAAATAAAAAATTGAATAATGCCAGTAATAAAATGGTACCTCCAAATACTGAATATGCAAGAAATATTTTTTTATTTGATTCATTATCAAATTTTAGCCTCCATAATACAAAAATAAATAGACCCACAGCAATTTGATGCACTGCAGTAACATTGATAAAACCTTGCACAAAGAAAATCAATTCCTTAGATATCTCACCCTTGAAGTACGGAGTCATAAACTCTACGGGTGCAGTGAAAGCGGCAAGTAATAACCCTACTCCACAAAGAGCATTGCATATTGAAATTATTGGATAAATATTTTTTGACTTCATCTTAAATTGATTTTCGTTTATTGTATCAAATATAACAAACTCCGAAATATAATTATGGAGATTCGATTATACCATTAGTAATAGTGATGATATTACTTAACATAGTGAGTGATTTTGGCTATCTCTAGTTATTGATTGAAAGTACCCTGTTTAGATACATTTGTAGAATGAATTGTTATCTATACTGAGGGGTATGGAAATGGTAGCCATTTTGACTGAGAGTGGTTGCTTATTCTTACTAACCATAAGTCAGTCTTTTTTCTCAAAGCAGTTACAATCATGTAGCTGCTTTTTTTACTTAAAATCACCCTACTAACCTTGCTGGTGTTTAAGAGTATATCTGAATAATCTTAAAGTAATTTTTTAAGTAAGGCTTATTCCGAACAGTTAGTGAAGTTAGGTTTGGGTAAAGTCCAAGCGGTTGTGACTGAACTGAAATTTTGGCAATCCGTCACATTACTCACATCCCAAGAACTAAGGTCTTGATTGAACACGTCTGTAGAAGCAAGCATACGATCCATATTTGTGACACTACTTACATCCCAAAGACTAATGTCTTGGTTGAAAACTTGAGCACCATAAAACATAAAACTCATATCTGTCACATTACTCACATCCCAATTGCTGATATTTTGGTTAAAAATATAATTTTGAGAAAACATCCCAGACATATTTGTAACATTACTCATGTCCCAAGAACTAAGGTTTTGATTGAAAGCAGTTGCTTTATAAAACATATTATTCATATCAGTAACCTTACTCACATCCCAACTACTGATGTCTTTATCAAATGGGGTACCCGCAAACATTGATTCCATAGTCGTCACATTACTCACATCCCAAGAGCCAATGTCTTGATTAAATTCTGTCTCCCCTTGAAATATTTTTCTCATATTTGTTACATTACTTACATCCCAAGAACTTATGTCTTGATTGAAGTCACTCCAAGTATCAAATAAATTTTCCATATCTGTGACATAAGTAGTAACTATTTTAGTTAAGTCAATTGCTTCTTCGGCCGAGTCAATTTCTTCTCCAATTATATCTATTTCTACTATAGAATTACTTGCAGAATCTATCATTGATTTAATTAAAGACTTGTCAACCACTAAATAGCTTACACTATCCAATTCATAACTTTCCCCAATTACAGCATACTCAGTGGCTTTAATTGTAACTCCATTCTCATCTAGGTATATAAAGGTTACAGCACAGCCATTCTCATCAATAGTGGCACCCTCGGGGGTATCCGTACAAATATCCACATCATCAGTTAAACCATCACCGTCAGAATCTTTCTGTGAATCTGAACAACCACTACTATCTGCTGTGTCATCGCTGGGAGTATCTGCACAAGTATCTACATCATCCGTTACACCATCACTATCTGTATCTTTCTGTGAATCAGCACAGCCGTTAGCATCTACTGTAGACCCCTCAAAAGTATCAGTGCAAACATCTAAATCATCTTTTACTCCATCCCCGTCAGTATCTCTTTCTGAAATAGAACATCCATCTAAATCTACTAATTCATTCTCTGGGGTAGAGGGGCAAGAGTCGTAATTATCTCCCACTCCGTCTCCATCGGTATCGATAAGTTCAAAATTTGCTGTTATCGTTTTATCAGAATCCATTATCAATGTCACAATGGAAATAAATCCTGTAACACCGCCTGTCCAATCCTTGAAGTAATAACCAGGATTTTCCACGGCTGTCAAGCCAACAGTTGTACCCAAATCGTAAATCGGCCCTACAGGAAGCGTAGAAACTGAACCACCATAAATTGGATTAATTCTGATTCTTAAACTTACTTGATCCTCCTCACAATTGGTAAACAATCCGAGCGAACAAAGAATACCTACAAATAGAAGATTTTTGATTTTTTTCATGGTCGTTCCTCATAAATGGATGCAAATAAATGATATATTTTAAAAAATTACAACTGAAAAAGAATCTAAATTATTTCAAAAAAATCATGATAACCTTTATGATCAATAGCACAATATCCGTATTCTCACAGGCTGATTAAAGAGTTCAATAATAGTCCCTTTTTCTCTCATTTTCCACTAAAATAATTTTTCTTATACAAGCTGTGCAGTATCCAGCCAGGATAAATAATGAAAAAAGGTATATCTAAAAATTTAATTTGCTGAGGATTGGCAATCAATATTTGAAGACCAAATAGAAATACAACAACAGCTGAAATCAGTCCAATAGTTTCATGATGCATTTTAAGTTTTTCCCACATATTTATTAACTATTTAAGCTACTGATTAATCATTTTATAAAAATTTTAAACAGAATTATTCATGAGATAGATGTGGTCATAAATTTGGTAATCAAGATCTTGGGAACGGATTACCTCTTACTCTTAAATTGACAAAAAAAACTTCAAGCACTTCTTTTTGTTAACAGTTCTCTTCATTTTTTTGATTTGATCTAACCATGCATATTTACTTTTCAATAATTGAGTGTTCCTCAACAATTACATTAATATTGTTAATAATTTCTTTATCACTTTTTTCATAATTACTCGCAAGTTCGAATAATCTCATAATATGACTTCTACCATTAACCTCCTTCTTTAGCTTAAAATTATTTGATTTATCAATTTTTTTATCCCATTGATTCCTTACCTCATTCCAAAAATCTCTTGTTCTATCCCAATATTCAGTACCAGCTGTCCAATCATAGTTCATAACCCTTTGATACCTAGCTAATCCTATTTCCTTAGCTATTACCGAAATATTATCTCCTAAAATAACTTTTTTGTTATTTTGCTCATGCACCCATCCATCATGCGTAATTGTCTGTATGTTTGTCCCCAAAAGGGCATCATAATCATCCCTCACACTTGATTCCCTTCTTGGTAAGGGACGCATAGTTTCATTACTGGTCCATGATGAAAAATTTTCATAATGCTCCCATTTTCCGTATCCTTGGTATCTGGGAGAATCATCAACTTGATAAACAGACTGCGACCAAGTTCCCCGTATTTCATCTTGGGATAATTTTTCTTTCATCCAAGTATTATCACCT
>PYIJ01355275.1_pt1 | contig 10752 bp, 12 predicted proteins | sample 3578051 | NCBI WGS metagenome assembly PYIJ01 (sample SAMN08408021, study PRJNA431606) | Marine metagenome isolate SA_KN192-05_S13_5m, whole genome shotgun... | biome: marine; feature: oceanic pelagic zone; material: water; isolation source: surface water sample, 0.2-0.8 um fraction ... | reverse complement strand
CCCACAACAAAGAACAGGCTGACGGCAAAAGAAATTTGTCCAACGGGCGCAGCCAGTTCTGCCGATAGCCGGTTGATGTAGACGGACATGTTGTAAAAGCCCAGACCAGAGCTCACCGTTTGGACCAACATCATGGCGCCAACAATCACCCAACCATAGCGATCGACACTTGCTGGCAAAGGTGCAGCCTGACTCCTGTGTCTGTCCAATCGATTTAAGCTCCCCTGCACCCGATAAAGCTCGACGCAGGTCACTATAGAATCCACTCGAGTAAACGTCTATGTTGACCCTGCAACCACGAACCGCCGTTCGTGCCGTCATTGAAAAAGAACCCAAGGAATTACATTGGAACTCAAAGACAAAATCATCGTCGTGACAGGCGGCGCCAGCGGCATTGGCCGTGAAATGTGCCGACGTTTTACCCAAGAAGGCGCAAAAAAAGTCGTCGTGGCGGATCTGAACGGTGATGGCGCCAAGGCCGTTGCAGAGGAAATTGGCAGCGTCGGCCACGCGGTCGATGTGCGCAACGAACAGGACCTCGTCAACTTAATCGAAGACACCGAGCGTCAATTTGGACCCATCGATCTGTTTTGCTCCAATGCGGGCATTGGCATTGGCAAAGACATTTTTGAATCAGACGAAGTGTGGCAAACCATTTGGGAAGTGAACACCATGTCTCATGTCTGGGCCGCCAAACACTTGGTTCCTCGCATGATCGCTCGCGGCGGCGGCTACTTACTCAATACTGCATCTGCCGCCGGCCTGCTCAGCCAAATAGGTTCAGCCACCTATGCCGTTACCAAACACGCCGCCGTCGCCTTAGCCGAATGGTTATCCATTACCTATGGAGATCAAGGCATCAAGGTTTCGGTACTTTGTCCTCAGGCCGTTCGCACAGCCATGACCGCCAGAGGCCCTGGTGTTGCCGGGGTCGATGGCATGATCGAACCCGAAGACGCCGTTACTGCGGTAGTTGAGACTCTGCGAGAGGAGCGTTTTTTGGTGCTACCGCACCCGGAAGTGGCCGAATACATGCAGCGCAAAACAGCCGACTACGACCGCTGGCTCAAGGGCATGCGCCGCTTGCAGGGCTTGTACGGCAAGGCCAACTGACCCGCGTCACCCATACCGGTTAATCGTCGATATAGCCGTTGAGCCGTAAGGCTTCGATAAGGCCAACGAGGATCAAATCGGACGCCACGTGATCAAAGAGATCCTCGCGGTGAAACAGATTGGAGAACCCGCCGGTAGCGATCACCAAAGCAGGCTCATCGCCAAATACTTCAGCACTGATACGCGAGACCAACTCGCGCACCATGCCCACATTGCTCCAGTAAAGACCGCTTTGAATACTTTCTATCGTGGTTTTACCCAAGGCTGTTCGCGTAGGTTTGATCTCAACGGAGGGCAGTTTGGCGGTTTTTGCCTCCAAGGCTTCCATGGCCAGCCGAATACCGGGCATGATGTTCCCGCCAAGGAATACGCGGTCCTTCGTGATGGCACACACCGTTGTGGCCGTACCGAAATCCACCACGATCAAGTTTCGATCTGGAAATAATTTTATTGCACCCATCGCATCGGCGATACGGTCGCTGCCGACTTCCTTGGGATCTTTGTAAGCGATCTTCAATCCGGTTTTCAAACCCGGGCGCAAAATCATGGGCTCAATATTAAAGTACTTTTGGCAGCAAGAGCGCAGGGTGTAATTCAATTCCGGCACCACGGAGGAAATTGCGACGGTTTTGATGACCTCAGGATCGATACCGTTTTCCCGCAATGCGCTGCGTAAAAACACACCTAGTTCGTCAGACGTACCGCGGCTGGTCGAGGCGTAGCGAAACTGGCTAACCAATTCGTCTCCTGCAAATACGCCACAAAAAATCTGACTGTTACCGACGTCGAGTACCAAAATCATGCGCTTGCTTCCTGTATCTCGCTCTCTTGTAATGGCGGATCCACCGGCACGTTATCAATCAAACGTACCGCGTCGGCCCCTTCGCCGAGCACCACTGCGCCACATCGGCGTTGGCCGACACTTGTCACATAGGCCACCTGCATACCCGCAGCCTGAAGGCTCAAGCATGCCTGTTCGTCGGATGCAGCCTGAGCAAGCAGACGGTTGAACCGACCGGCCAACTGGCGAGATTCCGGGCCTAACAGCCGGTTACGAGATGACATGGCCAGTCCGTCAGCCTCCCGCAAGATGTTACAGCCCACGATTTCTGTGGGCATAAAGAACGTAGCGCACATATCTCGGATCAACGTGTATTGCTGGTAATCCTTGAGGCCGAAGTACGCTCGATCAGCCCGCACAAGATTCAACAGCTTCATCACCACGGTAAGCACCCCGGTAAAGTGCCCCGGCCTGTCGGTACCGCATAACTGGTTTGAAAACTCATTCTCGGTTACCCGATATCGAAAGCCATCTGCGTACATCTGTTCGTAATCTGGCAGCAAGACCACATCAGCCCCAGCGGATTCGGCCTGAGCCAAATCGTCTTCTAGCGCATTGGGGTATTTCGCAAAATCGTTGGGATCATTGAACTGAGTGGAATTGACGTAAATCGACAAGACGGTCAGATCATTGTCTGCCGTACTGGCCTGCAACAGGGATAGATGGCCTTGATGCAAGGCTCCCATGGTTGGCACAAATCCGATGCGACCGTTCAGACTGGTTCGCAGCTCGCGCCACTGGGCCATACAGCGCAGAACGTTCATCGATAAACCTCTTCGCAATTCGGGAACGCACCGGCTGTCACTTCTTGGTGAAAGGTATTTACCGCGCTGCTCAATTGGGCATGGCCATCAAGGTAATGGCGCAAAAACTTGGGTTTGAAGCTCGGCTGCATACCCAGCATATCCTGCAGCACCAGTACCTGACCGTCTGTGTGGGCACCTGCACCAATACCAATGGTTGGAATATCCAAGCTGTTGGTGATTTGTCGACCCAGATTTTGCGGCACGCACTCTAAAACCAACGCAAAACAGCCGGCATCCTGCAGAGCCAAAGCGTCGCGATATATTTTTTCTGCATCAGACTCTGTTCGACCCTGCACCTTATGACCACCAAGCCCTTCCACCGACTGCGGTGTCAGACCCAGATGACCCATCACAGGCACACCCGACTCTACGATGTGGGCGATGGTATCGAGCTGGCCTGCAGCGCCTTCGATTTTGATTGCGTTGCTACCCGCCTGCATGAGTTCGCTTACTGCATCGAGCACTTCACCTCGCTCGCGTCTGGCGGCCAAGAAAGGCATATCACCGACGATGAACTTATCCGGCGCACCGCGACGTACCGCCGCAATATGTGCAGCCATCATGGGAACCGTTGCATGAACCGTGCTGCTAAAGCCATGCATCACCATGGCGAGGCTGTCGCCAACCAACAGTGTGTCCAGTTCGGAATCGTTGAGTAGTTTCGCAGACCAGTAGTCGTAACACGTGACCATCGAAATTTTTTCACTCGCCACCTTGCGACGATGAAAATCGTGAATCTTCATAAGCACCTCCGGTACCTGTCCGTATTCTTGGCGAATTGCACGCCGAAAACCCCTCTCGGGATGGATCAAGTCCTATTTTGTATTTTGAGTCTTGGCCTTAGGGCCGCCTCTCTCCCTCGTATCCGTCGAATCTCCTACACTCTCAATCCAGAGGCATCGCGCTGGATGATTCGCGTCTCCGTCAACTGATGTGCTTCCTTGATTTTTCAAGGATGAGAACAATGAATCGGAGCGCGGGCCAACGTTAATCGAAGAAAGACCTGAAAATCAACGGCGAAAACTATTGCTTTGAGCTTGAGGAAGAGGTCCGTCTAGCGGTTCTGGCTGAGGTCGCTTACAGCGCGCTTAGCCAGCACTTTCACCAGATGGGCCCTGTATTCCGCTGAGGCATGAAGATCGCTGTTAAAGCCCGCGTCCGGAACTTCGACGTCGTTCAACGCTTTTGGTGAAAACGATTGATCGAGCGCATCTTCCAGCGTACGCGCCCTAAAAGCACAGGGCCCAGCGCCTGTGACGCCTACTCGAAAACCTGTCGCATACTCAGCGATCAGTACGCCAACAACTGCATAGCCGGAAGCTGGGTTGCGAAATTTCTGATACGTCGCGTGCAGAGGGACCACGAAGTCAACGCTGACGAGAATATCGTCCGCCGCCAGTGCCGTCTCAAAGAGATCGTGAAAAAAATCGTCTGCGGGAATTTGGCGATCCTGGGTGTTTATCACAGCCTGCAAACCCAACAAGGCCGCGGGCAAATCTGCCGCCGGATCCGAATTTGCGATCGATCCGCCCACCGTTCCCCGATTCCGCACCTGATTGTCACCAATTGAGGAAACAACCTGAGCCAACACAGGCAACTGATTGTGAACGAGTCCATTGGCCGCCACATCGTTATGTCGCGTCAGCGCGCCCACACGAATACGAGTACTGCCCTGAGACTCAACGTGCTCAATGCCCTTAAGCGCCTGAAGTCCAGACAAATCAATCAAGTCTGACGGTGCTGCCAAACGCTGCTTCATACTTGGGATCAGGGTCATGCCACCGCTGAGGTACATGGGATCTTCCGCGCCAGCGAACAAAGAGCGGGCTGCCTCCAAACTGTCCGGTCGATGATAATTGAATGAATACATACTACTCAGGTCTCTCCATTACGCGCTTTCAGAGCCGCGGCACCATCGGCCACCGCTGCTACGATGTTTTGATAGCCAGTACAACGGCACAAATTCCCCTCCATACCCTGGCGTATCGCATAAGCGTCCAGAGTATCGACCTTTGATGCCAAATCCACTGCCTGCATGATCATGCCGGGTGTGCAAAATCCGCATTGCAAGCCATGACAGTCCCGAAAGGCTTTCTGCATTGGGTGCAGATCGTCGACGCTGCCAAGACCCTCTATGGTGACAACCTCCCCATCCTGCGCCTGAACCGCCAAGACGGCGCATGACTTAACGGCCCTACCATCAAGATGAATCGTGCAGGCACCACACTGAGAGGTATCGCAGCCTACATGGGTACCTGTCAGTCCCAGATGTTCACGAAAAACGCTGACTAACAAGGTGTTCGGAGCGACGTCTAGCGTATGCGCGTTACCGTTTACGCGAAAAGAAACCTTCACAGGGCGAGCACCATGGCAGTGATCAGCACCACAAAGGCGGTAACCCAAATGAAACTCGTACCATCCTGAGCACGCTCCACCGGCGTTTCGGCTTCAGACTTTTCTTGTGATGCATCGGCCTGTGCGCCTTGAGTACCTTGAGAGCCTTGAGCTGTATCGTTCTGCATAAATGCCTTACAGAATGCCGCAAAGAAATCGTCAGACATTTTCTTCGCCGCGCCATCAATTAAACGTGAACCCACTTGGGCCAACTTGCCTCCCACGGAAGCCTGAACCTGATAACTCAGTCGAGTTCGAGGCCCCGCGTAGGGCTCGGTGGGGTTTTCTGGCAGCGCCTCAAGCTGCACTTGGGCGGTGCCTTTTGCGATGCCGGCACCACCTCTGACCTCCCCATTGAGCGCATAGCTATAGGGCGCTTTGACATCGGTGAGAACTAGCGTTACCTGGAAGGCTGCGTTAACGGGACCCACCTTTGCTCGCACCGTCGCCTTAAAATTCTCCTCGTCCACTTGTTCAATGGATTGACAACCGGGAATGCTGGCCCTAAGTGCATCGGGGTCGTTGAGTGCCTGCCAGATGCTGTCAACGCTGCCATTGATCGTGTATTCACCCTGCTGCTGCACTGTCTCTCCTTAATATTTGTCGTTCACCGCGACTCAAATCGGTTCGCCAAAGGCCGCAGCCCGGTCTAGGCGAGTACTTTCATCATCGGCTAAATATCGGCAAGCTAGCAACAAAGCGGCGATGCTCAAGGCAAAAGCACCAAGGCCCCAGCTCATGGCCAACTGCAGAGAATCGGCGCTATCAACGCCCGAGCGGTTGTACAGATCGCTGAACTGACCGATCAAGAACGGCCCAAGCGCCAAGCCCACGAAGGTATTCATCAACAGGTAATAGGCCGAAGCCGTCGCCCGCATACGCGGCATCACCAAGTCATTTACGGTACTCGCCGCACAGCCTATCCACGCCGGCGAAATCACGCTGAATAGGAAACTGTAAATATAGGCCATAACGATGCTTTCAGTATAAAGAAAGCCAAGCGCAAACGGCACGGCCAACAACGGAATCGCTAAACCAACATAGAGTCTGGCGTTAACGGTTTTGGCTCGAAAGTAATCGGCGATCACACCACCCAAAACGATGCCAATGAAACCGCCAACAGCGGAACCCAAACCAAGATAAAGGCCAGCATCCGCAATGGTTTCACCATGGAAACGCTGCATAAACGGCGGCGACCAAAACCCAATGCCGTAAGTCACAAAGGATATCGCGGGAAACCCGACAGTGGATGCCAAAAACGCCTTGGATTTAAACATCATGCCGTAGCACGCTGGATCGGTAAGCTTTTGGTAGTGAATCCAGGTAACGGTGATATACACGCCAATGCCCAGCGCAATCCATTGCAACAGCGTCGGCATCACAAGATAGAGACCGTAAAATAACGCGACGACGCCACTGGCATAGATCAGGTTCTTTGCCACCGCGCGGATACCGCCCGCCTGATACAGGGCAAACAACGAAAATCCTGGCAGAACGCTCATAAAGGAACTGGAGGCAGCCTTAAACGGATGCGGGTGTTTAGGGGTAACCAGACCTTCGGAGGCACCACGGATCGGTTCCCTCAAAGTCCATACCCAAATCGCCATTAAGATACCGGGTATGCCAACGGCCAAAAATGCCGCCTGCCACGCCTTGATACCCAGCGGTGCCAGCGTAGGATCGGGATACCAGGCATGCCAGCTTTGCACGATAGCGCCGCCCAAAAACAAGCCGATACCCGAACCTAGGTAGATACCGCTGGAGTAAATAGCCAGCACGGTGGCCCGAACTTTCGGCGAAAAATAATCTGAGATCATGGAGAACGCCGCTGGAGTAGCGCTGGCTTCGCCAATGCCTACGCCGAAACGACAGACCGCCAGATGAGTAAAATTCTGCGCAAATCCCGACAACGCCGTCATCGCACTCCAGAAGGATAAACCGATAGAAATCAGATTTTTGCGATTCCAAACATCTGCAAGCCGCCCCAGTGGGATGCCGAATACCGCATAAAAAATGGCAAAGGCTGTGCCGTACAAAAAGCCGATTTCCGCATCGCCAATGCCCAGATCGAGTTTAATTTCTTCGGCCAAAATCGACAGAATCTGGCGATCAATAAAATTGAATATATAGACGATGATCAGCACAAAGAGCACATAGCGACCATAGTTTGTGCCTCCCACTTGCTCTATGGGTGGTGTATCGATCGTCGCGACATCATCGTGGTTCACATCAGTCAATCAAATTCTCCCCGTCCCAGTGTTCTTTGCTGACAAAGTCAGCCACCGGATTTCTTCTCAATTTGGTCAATTGCTTCACCGGTTGTCCCATGGGAATCATGGCGGCGAACGCCATTTCGTCAGGAACGCCGAAATGTGCCCTCAATTCATTCTCCGCCCCTGCCGCGAAGGTGGTCAGCGTACCACCTAATCCCTCGTTTCGCGCCGCCAACAAAATATTCCAGACAAATGGATAGATCGAGGCACCGGAAATCACCCCAACTCTATCCAACTCGCTGTCGAATGACGCCACCACAGAGAGATCGACGAAGACCAACAAAATCACCGGAGCACCGGTCAAGTTCTTTAGCATCTGGCCTGGCACTTGGGTATTTGCAATGTCTGCATCGCTAACCTGACTGGGGTTGATGGTATTCAATGGCGCTTCACCAGCCTTTACCTGGGCCACATAACGCCGCATTTGTGGCTCGATCAGTTCACGCAGTCGTGCCCGCGACGACTCCTCACGCACCACTAACACCTTCCAGCCTTGTCGGTTACCGCCACTGGGCGCAAAGCGCGCCTGCTCCAAAATACGGGCAATGACCTCATCGGTGATTGGTTGATCCGTAAATTCCCGCGCCGCGAAAGTCGTGCGCATCACGTCATACAACTCCATAAATTTCCCCTGAAGAATTATCGCCGCGGGCGATCATAGCCTTGGCCGACGATGAAAAGCGAACTGGTATGATGGGTTCATGAGCCAAATCATTTTGTTGAACAAGCCCTACAATGTTTTGCCGCAATTTTCCGATCGCGACGGTCGCGAGCATTTGGGCAATTACGTCGATCAACCCGGGGTCTATCCCGCAGGTCGCCTCGATCGGGACAGTGAGGGTCTCATGGTGCTGACCGACGACGGTGCTCTACAGCACAAAATCAGTCATCCGAATCATAAAATGGCCAAAACCTACTGGGTGCAGGTGGAAGGCAAGCCCACCGAAAACGATCTGCAGCCGCTGGAAGATGGCTTGGCATTGAACGATGGCACGACGTTACCCGCCAAATACCAACTGGGTATCGGCAGCTACAGCGTTTGGCCGCGCACGCCGCCTATTCGGATACGCAAGTCCATCCCGGCCACTTGGCTAACGTTGACGATAAAAGAAGGCAGAAACCGCCAAGTCAGACGCATGTGCGCGCACTTGGGCTTTCCAGTGTTACGGTTGATTCGTTATCGCGTCGGCTCATGGACCTTAGACGGCTTAGCACCGGGACAATGGCGAACGCTTTAAGAGGCGCTCCCCGCGGCACTACACGTCGGGCAAAGCCCCGCAACACATCAGCTCAGTCAATGGCTTTCGGGGCGATGGCACCTCACGTTCCCGCAGCGGGTCCGGTAGGCTATCGGCGGATGCAGGATACCCAAGGGCAATCAACGCTTGAGTGGTAAAGCGATCGCTCAAGTTGAGTGTCGCGGGGGCTTGATCGTGATGAAAGCCCCACATGGCATGGGCTGCCAAACCCATATGCTGCGCTTGCAAGGCAATACTCATCCACGCACTCCCCGCATCAAAACTGTGAGTCGCCGCTGGAGCGTCGTTAGCTTCAAAATGAGTTCGCGACACCAAGGCGACTAAGGCGCCGGCCTTGGCTGCCCAACGCTGGTTAACGTCCATCAGCAGATCGAAAATCGGTTGCCACTGGGGCGTGTTAGGAAGAGCGTAAACAAAGCGCCATGGTTGGGAATTAAAGCAGGAGGGCGCCCATCGCCCCGCTTCACAGAGAACTTGAAGCTCCGCCATCGTCAGGGCCTGACCACTCATGGCACGAGGCGACCAGCGTAGCCTGAACTGATCGTCTGCCGCCGCCCCTACATCGCGCTGAGAAAAATCAGCGCCGTGTAACAAACTTCTAGCATCGGTCATCGCCCAGCCTCGCCTTGGGTAGCAGCTAGCCTTTAAATTCCGCCACAACAGCGGCGATCGACTGCTTTGCATCACCAAACAACATGCGCGTGTTGTCCCCAAAGAACAGCGGATTATCCACACCAGAGAATCCGGATCCCATGGACCGCTTGAGAACGAAAACGGTGCGAGCCTGATCTACGTTAATAATCGGCATACCGTAAATTGGGCTGTTCTCGTCGTTCCGCGCACTCGGGTTCACTACATCGTTCGCCCCAATCACTACCGCGACGTCGACGTTGTCGATACGCGGATTGATGTCTTCCATTTCAACCAACTGGTCGTAAGGCACATTGGCCTCGGCCAGCAATACGTTCATGTGGCCGGGCATACGACCGGCAACCGGGTGAATTGCGTAGGTTACTTCAGCACCATTTTTCTCCAGCAGCTCGCCCAGCTCACGCACAACGTGTTGCGCTTGGGCGACCGCCATCCCGTAACCCGGAACGAAGGACACAGACTGGGCTGCTTCCAAAATCAGGAAAGCGTCTTCCGCTACGATGGGCTTCACTTCGCCTTCTACCTTCGTGGCTTGCTTCACCGCGCCAAAGCCAGAAAACAAGACGTGTCCAAGAGAGCGGTTCATCGCCTTGCACATAATGTTCGTGAGGATGATGCCCGCAGCACCGACCATGGAACCTGCCACGATTAGGATGTTGTTGTTAATCGCGAACCCTGCTGCACAGGCGGCCAGGCCGGAATAGCTGTTGAGCAGCGAAATCACCACCGGCATGTCTGCTCCACCGATGGGCAGAACCGCCATCACACCAAAGAGCAGCGACAACGCGATCACCGCGTATAGGAAGGGCGAGTCGACTGCTGGATCCATGCAGAACAGCACGCTGCAGACAACTAAGCCGACGAGAATACCGGCGTTAACAACACGCTGAGCACCGAATACGACGGCGGCAGAAGTCATCACTTCAGACAACTTACCCCAGGCCAAAATACTGCCGCTGAACGTCATACCACCGATGACAATGGACAGCAGAATCGTCACATCCGTAAACGTGGTGTTACCCATGTTGTACAGCGCGGCCCAACCAACCATGAGACTGGCGATACCGCCAGACCCATTAAAGAGAGCGACCATTTCCGGCATGCTGGTCATCTCGACCTTTTGTGCCGTTATGGCTCCGATCACTGCACCGATCGCAGCAGCCACCAAAATCAGCTCAAATGTCAGAATTTCTTTATTCAATAAAGTCACGGCAATGGCGATCACCATGGCCAAGGAAGAAAGCACGTTGCCTCGCACAGCGGTGGCTGGCGAGCCCAATTGCTTCAAGCCAAAAATAAACAATGCGGCGGAAACCACGTACCACAGGTTGATCATCACTGTACTCATGACTTACCTCCTGTTTGGCTTGTGTCTTTCTTTTTAAACATGCTCAACATTCGGTTGGTCACAAGAT